>Ga0182737_1003584_pt1 | contig 11305 bp, 10 predicted proteins | sample eDN5th30CBELigOP_FD_128878 | JGI IMG/M metagenome (GOLD analysis project Ga0182737, IMG submission 128878) | Enriched Organic Plus compost microbial communities from Emeryville, California, USA - eDNA 5th pass 30_C BE-Lig OP (version 2) (version 2) ... | reverse complement strand
CTGAAAGTCTTTCCTCTCTCGGAACGCCAGCACCTGACGAGGGCCGACGAGATTCTGATCGACCCCGCCGCGCCACCGAAGCCGGTCAAGGACGAGAACCGCCGGCTGATCGAACAGTGCGTCGCAAAGATTCGCTCCGCCCGCGAGCGAGGGGCGTCGGTCATGCTGATTTACGGAGCCCACCTGCTCCGCAACGGCACGGCGCAAATTCTCGAGCGGCTGATGGCTGGCGGATGGATTACCCATCTGGCGACCAACGGCGCCGGGACGATTCACGATTGGGAGTACGCCTGGTTCGGGGCGTCGACCGAGAGCGTGGAGATGAACGTCGCGTCCGGAAAGTTTGGCACGTGGCACGAGACGGCGACGAACATCCACCTGGGGATTCTCGCCGGCGCGATGGACGGCCTGGGCTACGGCCAGGGGCTCGGCCGGCTGATTTTTGAGGACGGCGTGACGCTGCCGACCAAGGCGGAGCTGGAACGAGCCATCGCAGCCGAGCCGGGGCATCCCCTCACGTCGGCCCGCGCCGATCTGCTACGGGCGATGCTCACGCAGGGTTGGCCCGAGGGGCGGATCGAGATTCAGCATCGCTGGAAGCACGCTTCGATCCTCTGCCAGGCCTATCGCCACGGCGTGCCGCTGACGGTGCATCCGGGGATCGGCTACGACATCATCGCCAACCATCCGGTCTTCAGCGGTTCGGCGATCGGCCGCGGCGCCGAGTGGGACTTCAAGCTCTTTGGCGGCGCGGTCGAGGGACTCGACGGCGGCGTGGTGTTGTCGGTCGGCTCGGCGATCATGGGCCCGCAAGTGTTCGAGAAAAGCATCAGTTGCGTGAACAACCTGCGGCTACAGCGCGGCGCGAGCATCGTGCGCGACCATTCGATTTTCGTCGTCGACCTGCAAGACGGCGGCGGCTGGGACTGGACGCAAGGCGAGCCGCCAAAGACCAACCCCGCGTACTACCTGCGGTTCTGCAAGAGCTACTCGCGGATGGGGGGCGCGATGCACTACCTGCAGTGCGACAATGCAGCGTTCGTGCACCATGTTTATCATGGGCTGGCAGGTTAAGATTGCCTGTGCCAATTGGGTGGCTAGATTGCTGCTGTTTGTCGCCAGAGGCCCATGTGATTCCTCTTGCATCATCCCACGTTGGTCGCACCCCTTCGTTTTGTCCTCCCCTTCCTCACGGAGATTCAGCCGTGCCGCGTTTGCTTTCTGCCGCACTCGCTTCGCTTGCTCTCGTCGTCGCCGGTTTGTTGCCGACCACTGTTCGGGCCGTCGAGAAAGACAAGCATGTCATCGTCGTCTGCATCGATGGTTTGGCTGCGTACTTGCTCGACGATCCGCGGGCCCCGATTCCCACGGTGCGCGCGCTTGCTAAGTCGGGCTCGGTGGTCGAAGGTGGGATGCGGGTCTCGAATCCGTCGGTCACCTGGCCGAATCACACGACGCTCGTCACCGGCGTGCGGCCGGAGAAACATGGCGTGCTGGCGAACGGCGTGCTTGTGCGCAGCGCTCCCGGCACGCCGGTCGTGATCGATCCGAAACGCGATCAGCAAGACCTGGTGCGCGTGCCGACGCTGATCGATCTCGCTCATGCAGCCGGCTTGCGGACGGCGGAGATCAATTGGCCCTGCACGCGCGGTTCGAAGTCGCTCGACGACAGCTTCTCCGACGTTCCTGATCAGGTCACGCACATGACGCCTCGGCTGCGGAGCGAGCTGGTAGCCAAGGGCATCCTGCCGGACGAAACGCAGCAGTCGTTCGCCGCCCTCAGCCCGCCGCAGCGCGATCACATTTGGACCGAAGCGGCCTGCCACGTCATTCGCGAGCGCAAGCCGAACCTGATGTTCATCCACCTGCTTAACGTCGACGCCATTCATCACTCGCTGGGAGCTCAAACGCCGGCTGGCTACACCGCCAACGCCTATGCTGACGCCTGCCTGCGACGGATTGTCGAGGCGATCGACGAAGCTGGCATTCGCGACAAGACGACGATTCTGGTGGTTGCCGACCACGGCTTCATCACGGCCCCCAAGGCGATCAAGCCGAACGTCCTGCTCCGCAACGAAGGGCTGCTGAAGGTGACGGCTGGCAAGATCGGCGACGCCCGCGTGCACGTGGTGCCTGAAGGCGGCATCGGCCTCATTTACTGCACCGAACCGGGGGACGCCGTTGCCGACGCGAAACTCGCCAAACAGCTGTTCCTCGGCAAGGAAGGCGTCGAAGACGTGCTGCTGCCGGAAGACTTTGCCAAATACGGCCTGCCTCACCCGCGCGAGTACTCGCAGGCTCCGGACGCCGTTATCGTGGCGAAGGAGGGATACTCGGTGTCGGGCTCCGCGGATGGAGACGACTTCGTCGCGCCGAACACCGAAGCGCGGACGTCGCTCGGCAACCACGGCTTCATCTCGACGCAGAAGAAGATGAACGCCACCTGCGTGCTCGCCGGCAACGGAGTTCGTCAGGGCGTGAAGCTGCAGGACGTCGAAAACATCGACGTCGCCCCGACGATCGCAAAGCTGCTCGGCATCACCAACCTGCAAGCCGACGGCAAACCCCTCGACGCGGCGCTGGCGAACTGACGCGGCGCATCCGATCAACGCCAACGGCGTTACATACCGCAGCCCAGGGGCGCTTCGTGCGACCCTGGGTGGGGGATGGCAAGCGCGGCGTTCAACCCTGAAAGGGTTGAACCGGAAAATCGCGTTGGTAGTCTGATAAAACCCTTGCAAGGGTTTCATTGGTGGGCTGTGCTCGCCTGCCTAGGGTGCGCGTGCCGCGACCCTAGGCTCTGGTGTAAAAACGCCTTCGGCGTAAACGAAGCTGATTCCGCCGATCCATTCCTCTTTTTGTCAAAACCTTCCCGAGGAGCCCGCGCGATGCCTTTGCACACGCTTCCGCTTTCCCGTCGTTCGTTTCTCGCTCAGTCGGCTGGCGTTGTTGCGGGGCTGACGGTGGTTCGGCATGGCTGGGGGGATGAAGGTTCGAAGACGAACCCGAATCTGCTCGCCCTGCTCTCCGACACGCACATTCCCGATTCGCCCGACGTGACGGCCCGCGATGTAAACATGACCGCCAACTTGCGGCAGGTCATCGGCGAGGTGATCGCCCTCGAAACCAGGCCGGCCGGCGTGATCGTCAACGGCGACTGCGCCTATCTGAAAGGTCAGCCGGCCGACTACGCGAATTTTGCCAAGTGCGTCGCGCCGCTCGACGGCGCCGGCTTGCCGCTGTACGTGACGATGGGCAATCACGACGACCGCGCGCCCCTCTACAACGCCCTGCAGCTCCAACAGCCCGCTCGGCCGCTCGTCGCGTCGCGGCACATCACGGTCATCGAAACCCCGCGGGCCAATTGGATTCTGCTCGACTCGCTGACGAAGACTAACGTCGTCACCGGCGCTCTCGGCGCCGAGCAACTGAAGTGGCTCGACAAGGCGCTCGCCGAGCGCACCGACAAGCCGACCCTCGTCATGGCCCACCACAATCCGCAGTTCGAAGCCCCCGCGAGCGGTCCTTGGACCGGCATTGAGGACACCGCCGAGCTGTTGGAATTGCTCGGCCGGCACAAGCAGGTGAAGGCGTTTGTCTTCGGCCACTCGCACAACTGGGCGATCAGCCGCCGCGGCGATCTGCACCTGGTGAACCTGCCCCCGGTGGCCTATGTGTTCTCGCCGGAAAAGCCGAACGGCTGGGTGCGCAGCGAAGTGCTCGACGACGGCCTGTCGCTCGAGCTGCGCACGATCGACCCGAAACACAAGCAAAACGGCGAAAAGGTGAAGCTCACCTGGGCGTAAGCCGGGCGCTTACCAAACGCTAGAAAGCGGAGCGGCGCAAGCCGCCCGGTGTGTAGGTGAATCACGATCGACCGCACTCGGCCGGCGATTCACCGGACAGCTTGCGCCGTTCCGCTTGGGTTGCGAATGTCGCATGACGAACCTCAAAAGTCGAAGGAAGTTCAAAGTCCGAAATCCGAAAAACACGTTCCGGCCCTGCTAGTGTCGTGCTTCGGGTTTTGACGTTCGTCATTCCTTTGACCTTGGAATTTCGACCGTAGGACTTCTCACACGCGAAGGGAGCATTGCAATGGCGAGTTCGATGAAGGTCGTGAGCGGCGATTATGAGGAAGTGGCGATCGATTTTCTGATGGTCCTGGCGCTGGAAGTGGACCTCGCACTGAAGCACGGCGGGATTACGGACGTCGACCAGCGGCGCGAGATCGTCGATTATTTCTGCTTCGGCATGGGGAACTTCTTCGACCAACATTGGTTCCAGTCGGGGGACAAGAAGTATTACCCGGTCCTCTGCTTCAGCGAAAAGCATCTCGACGACGAGCCGGAGGAGCTCGGACTTCCCGACAGCTTCTCCTACCACGACTACGCGTTCGGCATGTTCGATCAGCTCACCGAAGACGGCAACGGCAGCTATCAGATCCAGGTTGGGCTTGTTGGCGAGGACGAGCCGCTGGATTTAAGCGACGGGAAAGAGGAGGAGTGAAGTTTGAAGGAAGATTTCCTTCCCGTGTATTTGCCGGGCGGCTTGTGCCGTTCCGTGTGTGTCACCTAAATGGCGGGTTTGGGTTGTTCAAAAAAGGGGGGCTACACTGCGTAGGGTGTGTACCTCCCAGTCTTGCTAAAGCCGTGCTTTAGTAAGCTTCGCTCGTGCCGCTTTACTAAAGCACCACTTTACTAAGCGGTGCGAATGCCTCCATGCGTAGGTGACAGCGTCATATGACCGCGACGGATTCTCTTCCAAACCCAAACAGAGCTGGCGTCTACGTCAAGCAACGCACCGGCTTTCGGGCCTTCCACCCTGCACCGCTGCCGCCCGATCCACCGGTTCGGATTGATGCTCAATTGCAGGTTCTGCTGTCTCACGCCGACCGGGCGTTGGGTCGTCTCGATGGCTCGATTCAAACATTGCCGAACCCCGACCTGTTCGTATACATGTACGTTCGAAAGGAGGCGGTTCTCTCAAGCCAAATTGAGGGCACGCAAAGCTCGCTCCAAGATGTCCTTGCGGCAGAAGCCAAGATTCTTTCTCCGCACAGTCCCCGTGACGTCGACGAAGTAGTCAACTACGTGCGGGCCATGAACCATGGACTCAGTCGCGTTCGCGAACTACCGGTGTCAGTGCGTTTGATCCGCGAGATTCATGCTGAATTATTGCGAGGCGTGCGCGGTTCACACCTGACTCCAGGAGAGACGCGCACAAGCCAGAATTGGATAGGTCCAAGTGGCTGCACAATAAACGAGGCGACGTTTGTCCCGCCTCCCCCGCATCTTGTCATGCCGGCACTCTCAGAGCTTGAGGCGTTTCTACATCGCGACACGGTCCTTCCGCTGCTTATCAAGATTGGGCTCGCGCATGCCCAGTTTGAGACCATTCATCCTTTTCTCGATGGCAACGGTCGCGTTGGCCGGCTCCTGATTACCTTCTTGCTTTGTGAACAGAAAGTGCTGTTGAAGCCCGTTCTCTATCTCTCGCACTTTTTCAAGCGGCATCGTCAGGAGTACTACGACCGACTCCAGGCGGTTCGGGACCGCGGAGCGTGGGAGGAGTGGCTAGAATTCTTTCTCCGCGGCGTTTCGGAGGTAAGCCAACAAGCAACTGAAACTGCCAGGCGGGTTTTGGATTTGCGAGAGAACGACCGCAAGAAGATAACCGAGTCACTGGGTCGAGGCGCTGCAAATGGGCATCGGGTGTTAGAGCATTTGTACGAGCATCCTATTCTCTCGGTGACCGAAGTCGAACAACTAACTGGCACTACCTATCCCGCCGCGAACGAACTGGTGGCTCGACTCGTAGAGCTAGACATTCTTCAGGAAATCACCGGGCAAGCGCGCAATCGTCGATTCATGTACTTGAACTACACTCGCTTGTTCTACGACCATGAACCTGACGGAGAATAACGCCGCATCCCCCTTCCGTTTCGCACTTGCAATATTCACGTGAGAAATGAGCAACGAGGCTCTCACCACCGGAAACTCAACCATGTCTCAGCTCAATCGCCGCAAGTTTCTCGTGGCTAGCGCCGGTACGGCGGCGCTTGGTCTGGCGTCCGCGTCTCGCCTGTCGGCGGCTGCTCCTGCCGTTCGGTTTCAGGCTGGCGAAGGGACGGTCGACACCACGCCCCCGCTGGGCATTGAGCTGGCTGGGTTTCATCGCTCGCCGGACAACTTGCGCAAGATCACCGGAATTCGTCAGCCGACCGCGGTTCGGGCCTTGGCGGTGCGCGCGGGGGAAACGACGTTCGTCCTGCTCTCGCTCGACATCATCGCGGTCTCGCTGGAGATGACTGGTCGCATCAAAGCCGAGATCCAGCGGCGCTACTCGATCTCTCCGGACCACGTCCGCGTTTGCGCCACGCACTCGCACTCGACGCCGTCCTTCGTCTACTTGCGGCAGTGGGGCGCGGTGCCGGAGGATTATCAGAAGACGGTCGAAACGAAGGCGGTCGAAGCGGTCAAGCTGGCGCTCGACGATCTGGCCGACGCCGCCCTCTACGTGGGCAAGAGCCCGTCGGTTGGGGCGAACTTCAATCGCACCGTTCCCACCTGGAAGACCGACCGCGATTTCACCGCCGAATCGACCGACGACGAGCGCTGGCTCGACACGCTCGTGCATGTTCTGCGCTTCGAGCGAACCGGCGGCAAACCGGATCTGCTCTGGTATCACTTCTCAGCCCACACCGTCTGCTACACCGATACTCTGGCCGGTCCCGATTGGCCGGGCCTGGTCGACGAGCTGGTGCGCAAGGACTACAAGGTTACGCCGTCGTTCCTGCAAGGGCACTGCGGCGACGTGAACCCCGGCGACGGATCGCCTTGGATCGGCGATCCGCACAAAACGTCGGCCAACGTCTACAAGGCGTTTCGAGCGGCCATGGAGTCGGCCGTCCGCGTCACGCCTGACGCCGTCCGGCTGCAGGCGAAGAGCGTGCCGCTACCGCTCGACCTCGAGCTGTTCCGCAGTTGGCAGGAGGAGTACCGCAAGGCGCCCGAAAAATGCGTCAGCGGCCCGTGGGTCGACGCCGGTTTCGCGAAGGACTGGTACGACGGCTCGCAGAAGTGGGATCCCAAGCTGACGACGTTTGCCTGCCCGATCTCGGTCATTCAGTTGGGCGAACTCGGGTTGGTGTTCCATCCCGCCGAACTGTTCAGCTACTACGGTCTGGCGGTGCGGCATCACTCGCCGCTGCCGCACACCGTCTGCGTTGGCTACGCCGAAAGCTGCATTGGCTATCTGACCGATCCCAAGGCCTACCAGAGCGGCGAATACGCAGCCGTCGTCGTCCCCAAGATTCTCGATATCCCGCCGTTCAAACCCGACTCGGCGCGCATCGTGCGAGAACAACTGAGCGACCTGATCAAACAGACGGCGACCTAGCGCAACTTGCGCGATGCGACGCGAGCGCAAGCTCGCTTCCTCATGGCCGCTGGCGGCGACTACTTGTCGTATTCCGGGTTCAGCCGATAGCGGATCTTGAGTTTGATCGCGTGAGGCTTGCCGTCGTATTCCACCGGCAGGTCGTACTCTTCATCGGGGGGCACTTCGCGACCGAGGCCCGGCGTGCGTCCCTTGTAGATCGTTTCAGGCTCGCGAGGCAGGACCAGCACCGTCTCTTTGAGGTCTCCGAACGGCGCCTGCCAGCCCTTGAGGTGCGTTTTGCCTTCCATCGGAACGCCACTCGGGAAATAGCCGTAGACCTTCCCGTTGACTAGCTTGTTTCCGCCGACAAGCCGCCCGTCCTGCATTCGCATGTCGATGATCAGCGGCTTGTCGCTCGTATTGCGGATGAAATGCCGAACTGTCTCCCCGTCGCGCGCCTCGCGAACCGTAACGCCCTCGGGCAACGAGTCCGGATCGACCTCGAACGAATAGACGTATCGAGAAGGCGGCGGCGCCGGCTTTCGCTGGGCCAAGGCGACGCTCGGCAGCACCGCGGCTACGGCAAGTGCAAATAATAAACAAGTTCGCATCGCAAGCTCCTAGGTAGAGGCTGACAATTGCCATCATACCGCCGCGATGAAAAAGCTGCGTTGAAATTGCAAACGCAAGTAGCGGAGCGGCGCAAGCCGCCCGGTGAGTGCGCCAACGAATGGCAATGCCTTGTGGTGATTTACCGGACGGCTTGCGCCGTTCCGCTACCCCGCTTGTGGCCCTTTAACGGGTAGAATTGTGGGCATGGAAGATGTAACGACCCACCATTTCTGGCTTCAGATTGGCGACTGGCGGATCACTGCCACGCCGATCACGCTCGCGATCGGTGCATTTGCCCTTCTTCTGCTGGTGGGCCTGGTCGCCGTCGTGGCCTGGGGCGTTGTAGCCTCGCAACGCGATCCTGAGAGTTAGTCCTACTTGCTGAAATAGCGTCACCAGCGGCCAGTAGCGGAGCGGCGCAAGCCGCCCGGTGAATACCCCAGTGTGTTGCGATGGCCAACGGTGATTCACCGGACGGCCTCGCGCCGTTCCGCTATCAAAAATTCCCGCTTCTGCGCCGGGGCGTGCTGCGCCTCGGCGATGCCAAGTGCCCTTAGAGCGTGAATTGCACGCCGATGGCGATGCCGCTGCCGTAGCGGATGCGGTCGTAGAAGTCGAACGGCACTTCGTTTTCGATCAGGGCGATGCCGTAGGCTTCGAAGTGCTCGGTGAAGTGGTAGCTGAGGTGGACCAAGCCGCGATGGACGGCTTCGTCGTGGGCGGCGATGCCGAGCGTTTGCTGCGGGAAGAAGTCGCCGTAGTTCAGGTGCCATTCCCACTTCTCGCCCCGATAGCCGAGATCGACGTAGTACCCGAAGCCCGTGAACGGCTGCAGGAAGCCTCGGTTGAAGTCGCGGTAGTAGATGCTGCGGCCCCAGGTGATGTCGTTTGGGGCGAGCCCCGGCTTTCGCAAGCCGTACTCGTCGTAGATCGCTTCCGCCGACAGGGTCCAGCGACCGCTGCGAACCATCGCGTCGACGCCGATGTGCTGGTTGAACGTCTTCTGGTGCTCCGAGCCGATGCCGTCCTGCACCTTGATCGACGAGCCGAACGCGTACCAATCCCCTTCCATGCCGACGCGGGCGATCAGGGCCTTGGAGCTGTTCGTATCTTGCTGCGGACCGCCATTGGTGAGCGCCGCCGTGAAGACGAACGGATCAGGATCCCACTGCACCAGGGCGCCGGTCTCACGAAAGTGAATCGCTTCGGAGCGGATGAACGGCGAGTCGACGAAATTGTTGAAGTAGTTCGGGAAGTAGAAGCGGCCGAACGGCGTGACGAAACGCCCCATCGACACATACAGATCGCCGCGGCGGCCGGAGAAGTAGAGCTGCGAGATCTGGAACAGATCGATGTCGTAGTGCCGGGCGAACGCGACTCGTTCGGGACTATCGATGAGAATGTTGCGATCGAACGGCTGATTGAGGAAGAACTCTCCATTCACCTCGAGTTCCCACTCGCCGACCTGGTGCTGGATGCCTCCGTCAATAACGCCTTCGACGCCGAACGTTGCTTCCTGACCGGTGAACTCCCAGCGTTGGTCGTTCCAGTAAAACGCACGCGCCTTGCCGCCGGCCTGCCAGGTGAAGTCGGGACAACAGCAGTCATCGAGACACGGAGCGCCCGGATCGACGTAGTCGAAAGATGGACTGACTGCGGTCGACGGCAGGTTTGGGTAGGGGAGCGCCGACTCGCCTTGGAACGTGTCGGCTGGCAAGCTTTCGAGCGCGTGGTGAGCGACCGGCGCGACCATCGACGGCGCGGCGACCGGCGGCTCATAGCCGACTGCTTCGCCCAGCAGCGGGGCGTACGGCGCCGGTCCGTTCGCGACGGCGACGCCCAATGGCAACAGGCTCGCAGCGACAAGCGCGGCGCTCAGCCAAGCGCAGTGTTGAACGCGATGGGCAGTCCGCGAGCGCATGCGACCTCCGCCTACGAGTGCAAAATGAAAAATGGTGAGCGCGTCGGTTGCGGGACCGAGCGCGGGAAAGGACGGGCGACTTGCGGTATGCTGGCGGCGTCGGCAGCCGTGGATGGCCGAGTCGTCCGCAAGATTGCAGTCTTGTGCAGGTTGTTCCGGTTTCGCCGGTGGTGGCGGTTTGTCCGGTTGTGTGGTTATGCTTCGACCCGCAAGAATCGGTTTATCCAGCACTCGCGATGCGAGCGGGAGAACCGGCAGAATCGTCAGGCTTGCCGGTGTTTCTCTGGCTTGCCGAGCTGCTGTGGTTTTACAGGCGGACGGCTGGGGGCGTCGGATGGTGCGTGGAGCAATGCGGGGGGCGCTTCGTGGGCTGGCGCTGGTCGGACTGGCGCAGATCGCTTTCGCCCCTTCCGCAGCAGCCGGCGGGGGGGACGCGGCGACGTCGTTCGAGTGGGCCTATGCTCCGATCGTGCGGGAGCGGTGCCTGGGCTGCCACGGCGAGGAGAAGCCGAAGGCCGGTTTGAACCTGGGGCGGCGAGCGTCGGTGCTTGAGCCGACGGTTGAGAACGAAGAGCCGGTCGTGATCCCGCGCAAGCCGCAAGAAAGTCGCTTGCTGCAACGAGTTGCCGACGGCTCGATGCCGCCCGAAGACGAGGGGCCGCCGCTAAAGCCTAAAGAAATCGCAGCTCTGCGAGCGTGGATCGAAGCCGGCGCCGATTGGCCGGCCGATCGGGTGCTAAAAGCGACCGACGCCGCCGGAAAAGGGCCTCCAATGCCGGCAAAACCCTAGTCCGGCCAGGAACTTCCGCCCATATGCTGCCGACTTACTCGAGCAGCGGCACCTGGGTCTCAAGCAGGCTGGCGACGACGGCGTCGAAGACCGGCTGCAGCTCTTCGAACTCTCGGCTTTCGGCCTGATAGTGCCAGATGAGGGTGAACGTGGGGGTGCGCAGCGAGCGAATCTTGGCCTCCACCAGCAGGTCGAGGTAGAAGAAGCAAATATCGACGCCCCAGGTGTTTATGTCGCCGATCTGCTCTCTGGCTTCGAGCACTTCCAGCTCGGGATAGATCTCGCGGATGGAGTCGATTACCTCGTCGATCAGCGGGGCGGTGTCCTGACGCGCAGGATAAGCGTGCAGCGACAGGAAGCCCGTGTGTTCACTTTGGATGGTGACCGACCGCGGCCAATCGTCGGGCTGCTCGTCGGTGATCGACCAGTTTTCGGGGTAAAGGAAGCGGATTCCGTGGTTCTGATAAACGGCGGGCATTGCTAGCAGATCCGTATTTTCGTGCAGCAAGCTGAGGAGGCAGGCTGGCTTTGAGTTTTTGGGTTGGAAAGCTCCATTCTACCCATCGCCGCCGGGGCAGACAGGCAGCCGCGGACTGCTAGCG
>Ga0182737_1003583_pt1 | contig 11308 bp, 10 predicted proteins | sample eDN5th30CBELigOP_FD_128878 | JGI IMG/M metagenome (GOLD analysis project Ga0182737, IMG submission 128878) | Enriched Organic Plus compost microbial communities from Emeryville, California, USA - eDNA 5th pass 30_C BE-Lig OP (version 2) (version 2) ... | reverse complement strand
GGACGTGGTCGATCGGATCGGGTGGCACACGGCCCTGCGTCGCCGCGACCCACACGGCCAGATCGCCGAGCCGGCCCAGGGCTCCGGCCGGGGTCGCCAGTCCGGCGAGCCGCTCCTCAGCGGCTCGCCGGATGTCAGCGTTCGGTGGTGCGATGTTCACACGACAGTCCTACAGGGTCGAGGCCATCTCGCGGCGAGCATGCTCCAGCGTCTCGCGCTGGTGCAGTGCCCCGATCAGGCCGGTCAGGATCACACCGATGCCGGCCCAGAGGACGGCGTTGGTGAACAGCGACGCGCGCCGGAAGTACCAGAGGATGTCGGCGGGGAAGTCGCCCAGCTCATTGACCGTCGGCATCGCCCAGCACGTGATCAACACGGCCACGAGATAGGCGCCGGCCGAGACCAACACGGTCTTGTACGTGCCGAGCGAGGGCAGGAGGCGCCTCGCGAGCACGACCGCCCCGATCGCCGCGAGCACCGAGATCGCGAGCACGACGAAGTACCAGAGCGTGCGGTCGCCGATCGTGTTCTCGTTGCCCACCGCCGGTGGGGTCGCCGGATACTTCAGGAACGGCACGAGCGAGAACGACACGTAGCCGACCAGCGCTACCAGCGCCGTTGACTGGCCCGGTCGCAGCCGGCCGATGCGGCCGACCGCGAATGCCGCGGCCAGCCCGACCACCCCGCCCAGGGCGGTGCCGACCGAGATCAGGCCCGTGGCCAGGCCCCAGGTCGACTGGTGGTCGCGGGACACCTCGGTGCCCGCATCGTCGCCGTGGGAATGGGAGTGGCCGTCGTCGGCGGGGGCGTCGGCAGCCGGCGGCTCGGCGGCCGAGCCGGCTTCCTCGATCGCGATGGCGGCATCGACCTGGGGCTCGCCGACGAAGTACGCGACTCCGAAGGCCAGGAACGAGGCGAACAGTCCCGCGAGCAGGCCGCGGATCAGGAAATTACGGGGATTCATCAGTCATCTCCAAACAAGGAACGGGTAGGCCGACGACCGCCCACAGCAGGGGCGATCGACCAGGGGTAGTACTGAGTTCTGACTCCGGCAGTGGCAGTGCTGGATTGCACTGACTCCGTCAGTGGCAGGGGAAGCCCAGCAGGTGGCGTCCGTCGTGGACCCACTCGTGGATGGCGTTCCCGGACGGGATCGAGATGGCACCCTGGTCGGCGCTGATGAAGAACAGGACGATCGTCGCGAGCAGGACGACGAAGATCGTCCAGGGGGCGAGTCGGCCGACCTCGATGGTCGGGATCGTCACGTGCGGGGATGCGGTGATGTCAGACATGCGGCTCCTTCGGGATTCGTGCGTCCCAGTCGATTGGACCTGCACCGCCGTCGGGTCTGGCTCCGCCGCCCAGCATGCTGGGCGACGTCACAGTAGCGCGACTGCGCCGGATTCTCACCGGCTTCCTCGGGCGATGCTCGCTCATCGTAGACCCGGGATACGCCTCGCGTCACTCGGGTCGTTCGATGTCGATCCCCCCGGTGGTGGGATCGACCGAGATGATCGATGCATTGGCGGGTGCGCCGGGCGAGCGTCCGGCCAGGAGTCCGACGGCCAGGGCGATCGTGTCGCCGTGGCTGACGGCGACCGTGTCGCGCAGGTCGCGGCGGAGCAGTGTCTGGATGCGCTCGATCACCGCCTCGACCGATTCGTCGAGGCCCTTCTCCAGCAGCAGCGGCTCGATCACGACCTCGAGGCCGAGGCGAGCGGCGATGATCTCGGCCGTCTGCCGGGCTCGCACGGCCGGAGAGGACAGGACCTGATCGACGGGGCGCCTGGCCAGTGCCTCGGCGGCCGTCTCGGCCTGAGCGCGACCCAGGTCGGTGAGCGGAGGACCGAGCTCATGACCCTGCAGCCGGTCGAGCGCATTCCACGTCGACTGCCCATGGCGCACCCACCAGATCATGTGAGCGCCTCGACGACCGGACCGATCACCGCGACCGCCGGCGGGCGAAGATCGGCGGCCTCCGCGTCGATCGTGGAGACGGTGCCGCGCACCACGCGCTGGGACGGCAGGGTCGCGTCGGCGACGGCCGCGGCGGGAGTGGCCGGGTCGAGCCCGCCCTCGATCAGCGCCGCGCACACGGCGCCCAGGGTGCGCACGCCCATCAGCACCACGATGGTGGTGCCTGCCTTCGCCAGGGCCGGGTAGTCGATGGTGGAATCGGGGTGACCCGGCGGCACATGACCCGAGATCACCGTGAACCCCTGCGTGACACCGCGGTGGGTCACCGGGATGCCGCCCGCTGCGGCCGCCGCGATCGCTGACGTGACGCCGGGGATGACCCGGACCGACACGCCCGCGGCAGCGCACGCCTCGACCTCTTCGCCTCCGCGGCCGAACACGAAGGGATCGCCGCCCTTCAGCCGGACCACGGCACGGCCCGCGCGGGCGCGCGCGATCAGGAGCTCGTTGATCTCCTGCTGCGACGTCGACCGCCCTCCGGGCACCTTGGCCACATCGACGATCTCGACGTCGGGTCGCAGGTCGGCGAGCGTGGCGAGCGGCGCGAGCCGGTCGGTGACCACGACATCGGCGGCCTCCAACGCCTCACGACCGGCCACGGTCAGCAGCGCTGGATCACCGGGTCCACCCCCCACCAGGACCACCGAGCCGGTGCCGGACGGGGAACGTCGGGTTCTCTCGAGCCCGGCGGATCCGGTCAGGACCAGGTCCGCGTCGGCGAGATCGCTCGTCGCGATCGGCCGTGCCGCCCAGGTCAGCAGGCCACGCTCGGCGAGGTCCTGGATCGTGGCCGTGACCTCGGGCGCGATGACGGTCACGGTCGCGCCTTCATCGAGCAGTCGCGCGGCGAGGGCCGCCGCCGACGCGTCGCCGGCGGCGATCAGGGCCCGCCGGCCGGTGACGGTCAGCTCCATTGCTCCGCCTCGATCCGCAGGGCCGACAAGAGCTTGCGGGTGGCGGCGGGAGCGCGGACCGTGATCCTGATCCAGGAGTCGTCCAGTCCAGGGAACGTATCCGCTCGACGCACGGCATAGCCCGCGGCGCGCAGGGCGGCGTGAGCTCTCGGACCGGGGCGCGCCAGCACGAACGGGGCCACGCCCGGTGTGTGTGGGATGCCGAGCTCGGTCAGACCGCCGGTCAGCACCGCCCGATGCTGTGTCAGGCGAGTGGCCCGTGCCGCCTGTTCGGCCAGGGCGCGATCGGTGGTCGTGGCGAGCATCGCGGAGACCGCCGGCGCGGAGACCGACCACGGCGACTGGAGCGCCGCCAGCTCGGCCACCAGCTCCGCCGGGCCGAGCAGGTAGCCGGCTCTGATCCCCGGGATCGACCAGAGCTTGGTGTGGCTGCGCAGGACCACGAGGCCGGGGGCCGAGGCGCCTGCCAGCGATCCGGGCTCCCCGGGCACGGCGTCCAGGAACGCCTCGTCGACCACGACGATCCGGCCGGGCCGCAGCAGTGCGCGGATCGTCGTCTCCGGATGCAGCACCCCCGTCGGGTTGGTGGGATTGCCGACCAGGACCAGATCGGCGTCGTCGGGGACCATCGCCGGGTCCAGTGCGAAGTCCGCGGCGGGATCGCACAGCACCGCCTCTGGACGTAGACCGGCGGCGAGCAGCGCCTCATCGGTCTCGGTGAACTGTGGATGGACCACGAAGGGACGCTGCCATGGCCGTAGTCGTGCGATCAGCGCGAACGCCTCGGCGACGCCCGCCGTGGGCAGGACCTCGCCCGGCGGCCGTCCGTGCCGTCGCGCGATCGCCTGCCGGGCCGGCTCGGCATCCGGATAGCGGTGACTCTCGTCGAGGCCGGTTCGCAGCGCCTCGTCCAGCCAGTCGGGTCGGGGGCCGTCGTACACGTTGACCGCGAAGTCCATCAGTCCAGGCGCCAGTTCCCGGTCCCCGTGCCAAGCCCGGCCATCGGTTGCCAGCGAGCTTGCGAGCGGGGAGGTGCTGGTGAGAGACGTGGCTTGGTCGAGCCTGGAGGTGCGGTCGCCTTCCCGCCGTTCGTTCCTCACGGCTGGCGACCGGTGGACGGCGTCGGCGAAGCGTTGGGCCAGGGCGGGATGGCCGGCCCAGTGAACGTGCAGATAGGACGCGCTCAGCGTGGGCGACGCGAAGCCGACCGGCTCGCCGTCGACCAGGTAGGACGGGTCGGTCCCGGCGGCCGGTGTCACGGTGGTGCGGTGGAACTCGTGGCCCGTGACGCGCAGCCCGGCGGGTCCGAGCAGCTGGTCGCCGGGCAGCACGGCGGTGCGGTAGCTGAGCGTCAGGCGCGGCGTCATCGCCGCCTCGGCGTCGACCGCCCCGACCATCGGCACGCCGTCGACCGAGCGGCACAGGTACAGCAGGCCGGCGCACTCGGCCACCGTCGGGATCCCGGCGGCGACGGCCTCGCGCAGATCCGCGAGCAGGGATGCGTTGGCCGCGAGGCCGGCCGCATGAACCTCAGGGAACCCTCCGCCCAGATAGATACCAGCCGTGCCGTCGGGCAGTCGTCGATCGGTCAACGGGTCGAACGTGACGACGTCGCAGCCGGCGGCCCGCAGCAGTTCGTCGGTCTCGGTGTATCGGAACGTGAACGCCCGCCCGCCGGCTACCGCGACGACCGGCCGTCGCGACGACGGGGGCGCCTGGATCTGATCGGCCGGAGCCCAGGGCTGCTCGGCCAGGTCGGGGGCTGTGCGCGCCAGGGCGACGATCTGGCCGAGGTCGACCCGTTCGGCGATCTGATCGGCCAGTCGGTCGAGAGCGCGGACCGCATCGTCTCGCTCGGCTGCCGGGACGAGGCCCAGGTGACGCGATGGGGCGACGATGCCGTCGTCGCGCTGCAGCACGCCGAGGACGGGAACGCCGGTCGCCTCCAGGGCCGAGACCACCTCGTCCGCGTGGCGCGGCGAACCGGCCTTGTTGAGGATCACGCCGCCGATCCGGACCGCGGGGTCGAACGCGATCATGCCCTGCACGACGGCCGCGATCGACCGGGAGGCATGGGAGATGTCGACCACGAGCACGACGGGCGTGCGCGTCACGGTCGCGACGTGCGCCGTGGACGCGAATCCATGGCCGCCGATCTGCCCGTCGAACAGCCCCATGACACCCTCGACGACTGCGATGTCCGCTCCCGAGGCCCCGTGCCGGAGCAGCGGCACCAGCCGGTCCTCGCCGACCAGGTGCGGGTCGAGATTGCGGCCGGGTCGTCCCGTCGCGAGGCTGTGATAACCCGGATCGATGTAGTCGGGGCCGACCTTGTGCCCCGAGACCTCGTGACCCGCGCGGCGCAGCGCCGCCATCAGGCCCGTCGCCACCGTCGTCTTGCCGTGTCCCGACGCAGGGGCCGCGATGACCAGACGGGGCAACGCCCTGCCGGGTGGCGCGTGGCTCACCACTCGATACCCCTCTGGCCCTTCTGGCCACGGTCGAACGGATGCTTGACGTGGGTCATCTCGGTCACCAGATCGGCCAGGTCGATCAGCCTCGGATCAGCGTCGCGGCCGGTGACCACGACGTACTGGCGGCCGGGCCGGTTCGCGAACGTCTCGATCACGTCGTCGACGTCGACCCATCCCCACGTCATCGGGTAGGTGAACTCGTCGAGCACGTACAGGTCGTGCCGTTCGTCGGCCAGGCGGCGCTTGACCTCGGCCCACCCCTCGGCGGCTTCGGTGGCGTGGTCCTCGGCGGTGCCCTCCTTGCGCGACCACGACCAGCCGGCACCCATCTTGTGCCACTCGACCGGCCCGCCCTCGCCGGTCTCGTCGTGCAGCTCGCCGAGGCGTTCGAGCACGGTCTGCTCGCCGATGCGCCACTTGGCGGACTTCACGAACTGGAAGACGCCGATGTCCCAGCCCTGGTTCCAAGCGCGGATCGCCAATCCGAACGCGGCGGTGGACTTGCCCTTGCCCCGGCCGGTGTAGACCATCAGCAGCGGCTGGTTGCGGCGCTGGCGGGTGGTGAGACCGTCGTCGGGGACGGACGTGGGCTGCCCCTTGACCATCAGGCGGCTCCTCGCACGGCAGCGGTCAGCGCGCTGGCGTCCACGTCGCCGAGCGGCACGTGCTCGGCGCGCAGCACATCGGCGAGTCGGCGGCCGAGTCCCAGACGGAAGCGGCCGCTCTCGCAGTCGACGACGAGGCTGGCGACCCCGGTCCCGCCCAAGTGCTCGGCCACCCGGTGGGCGCGGTCCAGGGGATCGGCACCCGAGGTCGCGCGTCCGTCGGTCACGACGACCAGCAGAGCCCGGCGCCGAGGATCGCGGATCCGCTCGATACGCAGCACTTCAGCCGCTTGCAGCAAGCCCTCGGCGAGCGGGGTGCGGCCGCCTGCCGGCAGTTCGTCGAGCCGCCTGGCGGCGATCTCGACCGAACCGGTCGGCGGGAGCGCGAGCGTCGCCTCGCTGCCGCGGAATGTCACCAGGCCGACCTTGTCGCGGCGCTGGTACGCATCGACGAGGAGCGACAGGATCGCGGTCTTGACCTGCTGCATTCGCTTCCGCGCGGCCATCGAGCCGGAGGCGTCGACGCAGAACAGCACCAGATTGGACTCTCGACCCTCCGTGATCGTGAGCCGCAAGTCGTCGCGCTCGAATCTCAGCCCGGGACCCGTCCGGCCACGGGCGCGCTGGTGCGGTGCCGCGGCGCGGACCGTGTCGATCAGGTCGAGCCGGCCGAAGGCGCCCATGGGGCGGGCCGAGCCGACCCGCCGCCCTGTCGTGGTGATCGCGCGTGACCGGCGGCCGGCCTCACCGGCGCCCAGGCCGTCGACCGCGTAGAGCCGTACGCGGTACGGATCGCTTGTCCCGGCGATCGTCATCTCCTCCGTGCCTCCGCGGCCGGTCTCCCCGCGCGAATCCCCAGGCTCCGGCTCGCGCTGAACGTCACTGTTCGACCGGTTCTCCGGCTCGGGATCGGTCGAATCGTGACGCTCACGGGGAGCGGAGTCCGCGGAGCCCGGCGGGTCGGCAGGACCCTCGGGATCGGGGTCGCTGGGATCGGGTTCGTCGTCGAGGATGCGGTCCAGCAGGTTCTCGTCGAGCCCCGGCGCGTCGAAGGGATTGCGGCGCCGGCGATGCGGCAGGGCCAGCCGGGCAGCGGTCCGGACGTCGTCCTTGCTCACCTCGGCGCGCCCGTTCCAGGCGGCGTGCGCGACGGCAGTACGGGCCGTGACGATATCGGCACGCATGCCGTCGACCTCGAACGCGGCACACACCTCGGCGATCTTCAGCAGCATCCGATCCGACAGCGTCACGTCGCCGACCAGGCCCTGGGCTCGGGCGATCCGGTCGCGCAGTCCGGCCTCGGCCTCGGCCCACCCGGCGGCGAACGTATCGGGATCGGTGTCGTACGCGATGCGCCGACGGACCACCTCGACCCGCTGGGCGGGATCGCGCGTGGCCGCGACCTCGACCGTGAGACCGAACCGGTCGAGCAGCTGCGGGCGCAGCTCGCCCTCCTCGGGGTTCATGGTGCCGACCAGCACGAAGCGGGCGGCATGCTCGACCGAGACGCCGTCGCGTTCGACCGTCGACCGGCCCATCGCCGCCGCGTCGAGCAGCAGATCGACCAGGTGATCGTGCAGCAGATTGACCTCGTCGACGTACAGGATCCCGCGGTGCGCACGGGCGAGCAGCCCAGGCTCGTACTCGCTGACGCCTTCGGTCAGTGCCTTCTCCAGGTGCAGCGACCCCAGCACGCGGTCCTCCGTGGCGCCGACGGGCAGCTCGACCAGGCGGACCGGGCGGGTCTCGGTCGCGGCGTCCTCGCCGAACGGCCCGTCGGGCGACAGCGGATCCGCCTCGCTCGGATCGGAGGAGAACCGGTCGCCGGCGATCACGTCGATCGGAGGCAGCACGGCGGCGAGCGCGCGCACGATGGTGGACTTCGCCGTGCCCTTCTCGCCACGCACCAGCACGCCCCCGATGCCGGGGGAGATGGCGGAGAGGAGCAGCGCCAGCGCCATGTCGCCAGGGGCTTCGGGGTCGGCGCCGACCACGGCGCTGAAGGGGTACTGCTGTGGCATAGAGGCTCCCGCACGTCTGCCGACGGACCTCCGGAGCAGATCGCGCCCGAAGGGATTCAGGCGCCGAGGCCGGTCTTCGGACTTCCGGGATGCTGTCGCTCCCGGTCACCGCAGCGGGCCCTGTGCCGGATTCTCACCGGCTTCCCGATTCTCCCCTCACGGGGCACCTCGGACCTGTGGCCACAGCGTAGCGCCGACCCCCTGGGTAGCGTTCGGGCCATGACAGGGATCACGGTCGTGGGGATCGGCGCCGACGGATGGGCAGGGCTCTCCGAGCAGCTCCGCACGCTGATCGCGTCGGCCGACGTCGTGCTCGGCGGACGCCGGCACCTGGCGATGCTGCCGCCCGCGGACACCCAGGTGCGCGAGTCGTGGCCGTCGCCGTTGCGTGCCGGACTGCCCAGCCTGCTCGAACGTCATGCGGGACGGTCCGTCGTCGCGCTCGCGTCGGGCGACCCGCTCGTCTCGGGCATCGGGACGACGCTGGTCGACCTGCTCGGCGACACCGAGGTCGAGATCGTCCCGGCCGTGTCGTCGGTCGCCCTCGCGCGAGCCCGGATGCGCTGGTCGGCCGAGTCGACGGAGGTCGTGACGCTCGTGGGACGAGATCCGCACCGGGTCGCGAGGTCCCTCGCCCCCGGGCTTCGGCTCATCGTGCTGTCATCGGACGGCGGCACCCCGGCCGACGTGGCGGCGCTCTTGACCGCGGCCGGCTACGGAGCCAGTGCGATGACGGTGTTGTCGGATCTCGGTTCGCCGGACGAGGCGCGTACGAGCGGGCTCGCCGCCACGTGGGGCGGCGAGCTTTGCCCAGACCTGAACGTCGTCGCCGTCGAGCTGATCGCGTCCGGCCCGCCGGCCCTGGCGCTGCTCGCCGGGCTGCCCGACGACGCCTTCGAACACGACGGTCAGATCACCAAGCGTGATGTGCGGGCGTCGGCTCTGGCGCGGCTGGCTCCGTTGCCCGGACAGCTGCTGTGGGACGTCGGCGCCGGCGCCGGTTCGGTCGGCATCGAGTGGATGCGCGCTCACCCGACGACCCGTGCTATCGCGATCGAGGCACGGCCCGAGCGAGCCGAGCGGATCCGGGGCAATGCCTCCCGGCTCGGGGTTCCGGGTCTCGACGTCGTCGTGGGCCGTGCTCCGGATGTCCTGGCCGACCTGGACCGCCCTGATGCGATCTTCGTCGGCGGCGGGGCGACGGAGCCCGGTCTGCTCGAACGATGCTGGGACGCACTCGCACCGGGAGGCCGTCTGGTGGTGCACGGTGTCACGGTGCAGACCGAGACCGTCGTGGCACGATGGCACGCCGAGCAGGGCGGAGAGCTGACCCGGCTGCACATCGAGCACGCCGCGCCGATCGGCTCGTTCACGGGGTGGACGCCGGCCCGGGTGATCACCCAGTGGGCCGTCACGAAGGACGCCGAACAGGGGAGTGGGGCATGACGGTGCACTTCGTCGGGGCTGGTCCCGGCGCCGCCGATCTGCTGACGCTGCGTGCCGTGGACCTGCTCGGCCGAGCCGACGTGGTGCTGTACCCCGGCACCTACCTGGACGACGCGGTGCTGGCCCATTGTCGCGACGATGCGGACCTGGTCGACACCCAGGACCTGGACCTCGACCAGATCACGGCCCACGTGGTGGAGGCGCATCGTGCCGGCCGCGACGTCGTCCGGCTGACCTCGGGCGATCCGTCGGTATACTCGGCGCTGCACGAGCAGACCCGGCGGCTGGACGCGGCCGGTGTCTCATGGGACGTCACGCCCGGCGTGCCCGCCTACGCCGCCGCCGCCGCGCTGCTGGGTACCGAATTGACGGTGCCCGAGGTCGCCCAGTCTGTCGTGCTGACCCGCGCCCAGGCCCGGTCGACCGCGATGCCGTCGGGCGAACGCCTGGCCGCGTTCGCGGCGACCGGCGCGACCCTGGTGCTGCACCTGGCCGTCACGCGCACGCGCGAGCTGGCGGCCGAACTGGCCGGCCACTACGGGCCCACGTGTCCTGCGGCCGTGGTCTTCCGCGCCTCGCAGCCCGACGAGCTGGTGCTGCGCGGCACGCTGGCCGATCTCGCCGACCAGGTGGAGGAGGCCGGCCTGCGCCAGGCGGCGGTGATCCTGGTCGGCCCCGCCCTCGCCCGCGACGGAACGGCCGAGTCGTACCTCTACGCGAGCGACCGTGATCGCTCGGTCAAGCGGCCTCGAGGGCACTGACTTCGATCGTGACCGGCAGCGGATCGGCGAGCACGGCGGTGTCGCCGCGCCCCCAGGATCCGATCTCGGCGTAGGGGTAGCAGGACTGTGGACATCTGGCTCTGATGGGCACATCTGTGGATGACGACTCGTCGCACTGACGTGGCCGACGTGAGTTCGTGGTCACCACAGAGGCAAGGACGACCGGGCCGGCGTTGCTCGTGGGCTGGTTGGTCACACCGGCATCATGACCACCAGCGGCGACATGATCACCCAGGAAACTTGCATTGATCACAGGAAGTTTTCTGTCATCAACGCAGGCTTCCTGTTATCTCGCCACGCCAGCCGACCAGCTCACCGCTGCCCCGCCGTGGTCCACAGCCCCGCCCGCAACCATCTCGTCCACGGCCGACGCCGCGGCACCGCAATCAACCACCCACAGATGCGTCAGGAGAGCCGGTTTCAGGCTCCGGGCCATCAGTCCTGTGGACGGACGAAGCGCGGCGTCCAGGCCTGACCTGACGCGGTGACGCGGGTCGAGGAGGCCCCGACGATCAGCAGGCACTTCATGTCGATCGAGTCCGGGTCGAGGTCGGCCAGGGTCGTGACGGTCAACGACTCCTCGCTGCGCCCGATGTCGCGGCCGACCACGACGACCGTGTCGGGGGCGCGATGCTCGAGCAGGATGCGCCGCAGCTCGGCGACCTGCGTCGTCCGCGAGCGCGAGGCGGGGTTGTAGACCGCGAGCACCAGGTCGGCCTCGCCGATCGCGTGCAGCCGGTGCTCGACGACGTCCCACGGCTTGAGCCGGTCCGACAGGCTGACGACCGCGAAGTCGGCACCGATCGGCGCCCCGGCGCGGGCGGCGACGGCCTGCACGGCGGAGACCCCCGGCAGCACTCGGACCGGGACGTCGAACCCGGAACGCTCCGCGGCCTCGAACACGGCGGACGCCATGCCGAACACCCCGGCATCGCCGCCGGACACCACGGCGACCCGCTCGCCTCGACGCGCCAGGTCGAGCGCGAACGCGGCCCGGTCGACCTCGACCGTGTTGCCCGAGGCGTGCCGCTGCAGGCCGTCGCGCTGCGGGACGCGGTCGACATACGGCCCATAGCCGACCACGTGATC
>Ga0182737_1003580_pt1 | contig 11315 bp, 11 predicted proteins | sample eDN5th30CBELigOP_FD_128878 | JGI IMG/M metagenome (GOLD analysis project Ga0182737, IMG submission 128878) | Enriched Organic Plus compost microbial communities from Emeryville, California, USA - eDNA 5th pass 30_C BE-Lig OP (version 2) (version 2) ... | reverse complement strand
CACGCCGGCCGAGCTGGATACGTTCCGCCGGGCGGAGATCGCCAAGTGGCAGAAGCTGGCCAAGGAAGCGGGGATTACGCTGGATTGAGCACTGCTTGAGCGATTGCCTTTGTGTTTCCGTTGCGATGCGGAGATTGAGTCCTCCGGGCTTCGGGGCCCGCCCCTGCCGGCCAGTTGGCCCGAGGACAGTCGCCCGTAGGGCGACCGAGAGCGCCTCGTGGCGCGCCCGAGCCGAGGGTCTTGGCCGGCAGGGGCAGGCCCGAAGCCTGGAGGACGTCTGAAGAACCCAGACGACATCCCAGGCAACAGCCCCTCATCCCTCAAAGCCGGCTACCAATCGCCTCCCGCGCCATCCGCGACAACTCCAACCGCGTCGGCCCGTCCGGTCCCGCGCCGGATGCCTTCAGCACCGGCAGGAAAACCACTTCGACAGACAGCCCGGTCGTCCCCAGCACCCGCCACAGATTCGCCACCAGTGTTTCTTCGCCGACGAAAGCCGCAAAGCCGCTGCGTTCGCCATGATGCAGGAAGCGCAACGCCACGGGCTGGATCGGCACACCCGCCTGGCGGGCCGGCTCGAAGAGGCTGGCGTGGAAAGGGCGCAGGCCGAGGCCCTCGGTGGTGGTGCCTTCGGGGAAGAGCCCCACCGCCTCGCCACGCTGGAAGCAGGCGTGAATGGACTGGCCCATGTCGTGCACCGCATGGCGCTGGCCGCGGTTGATGAACAACGTGCCCGCGCCCACCGCCAGCCAGCCCACCACGGGCCATGAGCGGATCTCGGCCTTGGCCACGAACGAGGTGGCGCGCACGGCGTTGACCACGAAGATGTCGATCCATGAAACGTGATTGGCCACCCACAGCACCGCCCCATCGGGCAGCGGCTCGCCGCTGACGGACATGCGCACGCCGCAGGCGCGCAGCAGGCAGCGCGACCAGCGCTGGTTCAGCCAGGCCCGCGCGCGCGGCCCGGCCCAGGGGTAGATCAGGGTGACGGTCAACAGGGCGAAGATCAGCAGCGGCAGCACCAGGGCCAGCCGGACGATGAAGCGCAACAGGTTCAACGAATGGTCTCCGAGATCGGCGGCCGGATGCCGGCCGCCGTGCGCATGTGGCCGGGCAGCATCATACCCGCGAACCGTCCGGCAGCGCGTCGAGATAGCGTTGCAGGATGACCGCCGCGGCGACCGCATCGTCGGGGGCATTGGTGCCCAGCAATTGCTGGGCCTCCATGCTGGAGCCGCGCTCGTCGACCAATTCGACCTGCAGGCCGAAGCGGCCACGCAGCTGGTGGGCAAAACGCCGGCAGCGCGCCGTGGCGGGCTGCTCGCCGCCGTCGGAAGCCAGCGACAGGCCCACCACCACGCGCTGGGGCTGCCACTCGGCCAACAACTGCGCGATGCGGCCGAAGCGCGCGTCGCGCGTCTCGGAAAAGATGATCTCGAGCGGGCGTGCCTGGCGCGTCAGCGTATTGCCGATGGCAATGCCCAGCTTCTTCTCGCCAAAGTCGAAGGCCAGCAGGGTCTCGTCAGGCATGGCCCGCGTCGCCGGCCAGCATGATGGGATCGATGCCCAACAGCTTCAGCGCGGCGGGATAGCGCTCTTCGGGCGGCACGTCGAAAATGATGCGCAGGTCGGCGGACACGCTGAGCCAGGCGTTCTGCGCCATCTCGCTTTCCAGCTGCCCCGCGCCCCACCCGGCATAGCCCAATGTGACAAGCAGGCGCGCCGGCCCGTTGCCGTCGGCCACGGCCTGCAGCACGTCGCGCGACGTGGTAAGGGCCAGGTCGCCCAGCTTGATGCTGGAGGTGTAGTCGCCGGGCGGCGCATGCAGCACGAAGCCGCGGTCGGTCTGCACCGGACCGCCGAAGAAGACGATGTCGTCCTTCGCGGGGGCGATCTCGAGCTTCAGGTCGATGCGCTCGAACAGTGTGGCCAGGGTGAGGTCGGTAGGCCGGTTGATGACCAGGCCCAGCGCGCCGCGCGTGGTGTGTTCGCAGATGTAGATGACCGTGCCGGCCAGCGTGCCCTCGACCATGCCGGGCATGGCCATCAGGAACTGGTTGGAGAAATCGGTGGCGGGGGCCTCGGCAGGCCCCTCGTCGGAGGAAGAATGTTCGGTGGTCATGGCAGTCGCTCTCGCGCGTACTTGAGGACGGAGCCGACGGACGCCGCCGTCAGATTTCCATCAATTCGAAGTCTTCCTTGCGCGCCCCGCATTCGGGACAGACCCAGTTCGGCGGGACATCTTCCCAGCGGGTGCCCGGGGCGATGCCCTCTTCGGGAAGACCCGCTTCCTCATCGTAGACCCAACCGCAGATAAGGCACATCCAAGTACGCATATTCTTGAGTTCTCTCTAGCACGGCTCCGCCGGGCCCGCCATTCGGGCCCGCGCCGGATGCATCCATTAGAATGGGGACATCTTACCGAAACCCAACTGGGGCTGCCCGGAAACCGCCCGCCGGACGGCGGCCCCGTTTTGTGCCGCCCCCTATCTCCGTGGCTTCCGTCATCCCTCCTCCCCTCGTCCTCATCCTGGGTCCGCTCGATCCATCAGGCGCCGACGGCCTGCCCGCCGACGCTGTCACGTGCGCCCGCCTGGGCTGCCACGGGCTGGCCGCCGCCACCGCCCTCACCGTGCAGGACACCGCCGGCATCGAAGAGGTCCACCCCGTCTCGGCCGACCTGCTCGACGACCAGGCGCGCTGCCTGCTCGAAGACATGCCGGTGCAGGCCATCAAGGTCGGCGGCGTGTATTCGGCCGAGGCCGCCAGCGTGGCGGCGCAGGTTGCGGCCGACTACAGCCAGGTGCCGCTGGTGCTGCACCTGGGTCCGCGCGGCCCGCTGCCGCAGGACGCCGCCTCGCAGGACGACGCCGAAGATCTGCTGTCGGCCACGCTGGAGCTGTTGCTGCCGCAGGCCAACCTGGTGGTGGTCGAGCACCTGCGGCTGCAGCAGTGGCAATCGGATGGCACCATCGACACCTCGGGCGCTCCCAGCCCGGCGCATGCCCTGCTGGTCGGTGGCGCGCAATGGGCGTTGGTGCTGGGCGCACCGTTGCGCCCGGGCCATCAGGTGAACACGCTGGTCGGCCCGGAAGGCGAGACCGCCTCTTGGCCGTGGCAGGCGCCGCCCGAGCGCAGCAGCGACACCGGCGGCGTGGCCGCCGCGGCCGCCGCCGCGCTGCTGGCCCAGGGGCTGGCGATGCCGCGCGCCGTCGAGCTGGCGCTGGCGCACGCCGAGCAGAGTCTGGCCGCCGGCTTCCTGCCGGGCATGGGCCGGCGCATTCCCAACCGTCTCGGCGCCGCATCATGACGGCGCTGCGCTTTCCCCGCGGCCTGTACGGCGTGACGCCCGAATGGGACGACACCGATCGCCTGCTGCGGGCGGTGCGCCAGGCCGCCGAAGGCGGCATGCGCTCGCTGCAGCTGCGCCGCAAGGACATCCCCGATGCGCAACGCGCCGAACAGGCGCGCGCGCTGGCCCCGCTGTGCCGCGAGCTGGGCGTGGTCTTCCTGGTCAACGACCACTGGCGCCTGGCCCTGGAAATCGGCGCCGACGGCGTGCACCTGGGCCGCGACGACGCCGACGTGGCCGCCGTGCGCGCGCAGGCCGGCCCCGACCTGCTGATTGGCGCGTCCTGCTACAACGAGCTGGACCGCGCCGCGCGGCAACTCGACGCGGGCGCCGACTACATCGCCTTCGGCGCCGTGTTCCCTTCGCCCACCAAGCCGCAGGCAGTGCATGCGCCGCTGCCGCTGCTCGGCCAGGCGCAGGCGCTGGCCGCCGCGCGCGGCCTGCCGCGCCCCGCCGTCGTCGCCATCGGCGGCCTCACGCCCGCCAATGCCGCGCTGGCCGTACAGGCCGGGGCCGATGCCATCGCGGTCATCACCGGCGTGTTCGAAGCCCCCGACGTGCGGGCCGCCGCGCGCGCCTGCTCCGCTCCCTATTCCGCTCCCGCGCGCGCCTAGCGCGCCCTCACCGATCGCCATCGCCATGTCCCGTAACGCCGAACTCTTCGAACGCGCCTGCCTCAGCATTCCCGGAGGCGTCAATTCGCCCGTGCGCGCCTTCCGCTCCGTGGGCGGCACGCCGCGCTTCATCGCGCGCGCACAAGGCCCCTATGTCTGGGATGCCGAGGGCACCCGCTACATCGACTACGTCGGTTCCTGGGGCCCGGCCATCCTGGGCCATGCCCATCCCGAGGTCGTCAAGGCCGTGCAGGAGGCAGCCGTCGGCGGCCTGTCCTTCGGCGCGCCCACCGAGGCCGAAGTCGAACTGGCCGAACTGCTCATCCAGCGCCTGCCGTCGCTGGAGCAGGTGCGGCTGGTCAGCTCGGGCACCGAGGCCACCATGACGGCCATCCGGCTGGCACGCGGCGCCACCGGCCGCGCCAAGATCGTCAAGTTCGAGGGCTGCTACCACGGCCACTCCGACAGCCTGCTGGTGAAGGCAGGCTCGGGCCTGCTGACCTTCGGCAATCCCAGTTCGGCGGGCGTACCGCCCGAGTTCGTGGCACACACCCTCACGCTCGAATACAACAACCTGCAGGCCGTGCAGCTCGCCTTCGACCAGCACGGCGCCGACATCGCCTGCGTGATCGTCGAGCCGGTGGCCGGCAACATGAATCTCATCAAGCCGGCGGCGGGGTTCCTGGAGGGGCTGCGCGAGCTGTGCACGCGCCATGGCGCGGTGCTCATCTTCGACGAGGTGATGACGGGCTTTCGCGTGGGACCGCAGGGCGTGCAGGGCCTGACCGGCATCCGCCCCGACCTGACCACGCTGGCCAAGGTGATCGGCGGCGGCATGCCGGTAGGCGCGTTCGGCGGCCGCGCCGACCTGATGAAGCACATCGCCCCGTTGGGCGGCGTCTACCAGGCGGGCACGTTGTCGGGCAATCCGGTGGCGGTGGCCGCGGGCCTGGCCACGCTGCGCCTGATCGGCGAGCCGGGTTTCTACGACCGCCTGGCCGCGCAGACGCGCAAGCTGGCCGAAGGGCTGCAGCAGCGGGCCCGCGCGGCCGGCGTGGCGTTCTCGGCCGACGCCATCGGCGGGATGTTCGGCCTGTATTTCAGCGAGCGCGTGCCCACGTCGTTCGCCGAGGTATCGGCCTGCGACGCGGCGGCGTTCAAACAATTCTTCCACGCCATGCTGGCCCAGGGCGTACACTTCGCGCCGTCGGCCTTCGAAGCCGGCTTCGTGTCGGCCACCCATGACGATACGGTGCTGCAAGCCACGCTCGATGCCGCCGAATTGGCCTTCGCCAAGCTGGCAACACGCTGAAAGACGGATGCTGCGACGCAGCATCCGTGTCGCTTTCCGCAGGGCCGCGAGATTCGGGTTTTACCCAATAAAATCAGCGGGATAGGAGACGCCGCGGCCCGTCGGAAAAGCTACCGCGCAGAGCAAATCTTCGCGTATTATGTCTCGATTTTTCCATTTATTGCTTGCCCCACGGCATAGCACCGCCGGCACCAGCCCGGCCTGGTGCGTGGTATGCGATTGCCGTTTCCTGGAGAACACTCATGTCTGTCGAAGGCCCGATCCAGTTGGTCGTGGATGAGTCGACGCAAGTGCTGTCGGCCATTTATCAGCCCGACGGCGCGCTGCCCGTCGCCCCTACGCGCGAGGCCCTGGTCGCCGCGATCTCGGCGCATGGCTGGTCCGAGGAAGTGCTCAACAACGAACTGGTTGATTCGTTCCTCAGCGCCTGCATTGCGGCCGACGGCTCCGTGCGTCTGGCCATCGGGGCCATCGTCGAAGACGGCCGTTTCGACCTCCACGTCTCGTCCGATCGCATGTCGGCGATGCTGACCCTTACGCCGGCGCGCGGCGGCAGGCCCGTTACCGAAGAGCAGGTGCGCGAGGCGCTGGCGGCACGCGGCATCGTCGCGGGCATCCGCGACGATGTCCTGCACGCCGCCATCGAAAGCGGCTACTGCGAAGACCTGATCATCGCCGAGGGCCGTCTGCCCGTGCCCGGCACGCCCGGGCACTTCGAGAACCTGCTCGACGCCCTCACCGAGCGCCAGAAGGAAGACGACGAGAACGCCGTCATCGACTACCGCGACATGGGCAACCTGACGCTGGTGGCGCCCGGCCAGCCGCTGATGCGGCGCATTCCCAATACGCCCGGGCAGCCCGGCGAAGACGTGCTGGGCACCCCCATTGCGCCGGCACCCATCCCCGACGTGCCCTTCGCCAGCAACCTCACCGGCGTGGCCACCGATCCCGAGGATCCCGACCTGCTGCTGGCCGCCATCGCCGGCGTTCCCATGGTGGTGCCCAACGGCGTCAACGTGAACTCGCTGGTCGAGGTCGAGGCGGTGGACCTGAACTCGGGCAACATCGAATTCGGGGGCACGCTGCGCGTGAAGGGCGACATCAAGATGGGCATGGTGGTGAAGGTGGCGGGCGACGTCATCGTCAACGGCACCATCGAGGCCGCCCACGTGCATGCCGACGGCAACATCACCGTCAACGGCGGCATCGTGGGCATGGCCGATACCGTTACCGACAGCCGCGGCCAGGCCCGCACGGCCCAGATCAGCTGTGGCGGCACGGTCAAGGCGCGCTTCATCACCAATGCCCACGTCAAGGCCGGCAAGAACGTCGCGGTAGAGCGCGAGATCCGCCAGGCCGATATCCTCGCCGGCGAAAGCGTGCTGGTAGGGCCTCCCGGCTCGCAGCAGGGCGTCATCACCGGCGGCACGGTACAGGCACTGAAGTCGGTGCAGTCGGGCTCGATCGGCTCGCTGGCCGCCGTGCCCACCGAGGTGCGCGTCGGCCTGGATCCGCACGCCGAGTCCAAGCGCGCCGCCCTGGCCGCCGAACGCGCCGACCTGGAAGAGAAAAAGGGCAAGCTCGAGCAGCTGCTGCTGTTCCTCCAGGCCAATCCGCAGAAAAACGTCAACGGCGTGGGCGAGCGCGCGCGCAACACGATGGACCAGGTGCTCGCCGGCCTGGCCGACGTGCAGGCACGCGAGACCAAGCTGACGCAGGACCTGGCGCCGCTGCAGACCGCCCACATCATCGCCAAGAAGCGCTTCTACGGCGGCGTGACGCTGCACGTCGCCAACAAGGTGATGGAGTTTCTCGAAGACCAGATCGGCGGCAAGGCCGGGCTGGAACTGAACGAGATCGTCATCCGCTAGGCGCGGACCGCCGCGCCGAAGGCATGCCGCCGCGGGCGGCGCTGCGATCGACGCGGCCTGGGGGCCCGCCCGACGGGCCGGCCCCTTGCGATCAGCGGGCCGGCGGCACCACGGCGGTGACCTCGATCTCGACCTTGGCGCGGTCCTCGACCAGCGCGGCCACCTCCACTGCCGTCATGGCCGGATAGTGGCGGCCGATCAGTTCGCGGTAGTGCCGGCCGATTTCGGGATACGCGGCCACGTACTCGGCCTTGTCCGTCACATACCACGTCATGCGCGCGATGTGCTCGGGCCCCGCCCCGCCCTGCTCCAGCACCGCCACCACGTTCTGCAACGCCTGGCGCACCTGGCCGGCGAAATCGTCCGTCTCGAATTGCTGCTGGCCGTTCCAGCCGATCTGGCCGCCGACGAACAGCAGGCGCGCGCCGGCCGGTACCTCGGCCAGGATGCCGTTGGCATAGCCTCGCGGCGCGAGCCAATCGGGCGGTTGCAGAGTTTTCATGGTGTCGTCCTTGTCTGTATGAGTGTGCCGTGCGTCAGGCCGGGTCGGCCTGCAGGTAGTCGGGCAGGCGGGCGCGCAGCGCCGCCGGCAGCGGCGTCGAACGCTTGGTGTGCAGGTCGACCGTGACGATGGTGAGTTGCGCGACCAGCCGCACGCCGCCGTCGGGCCCCTCGAAGCGCACTTCGGCCAGCAGCGACGCGCCGCCGATGCGTCGCACGGTCAGCACCTGGCGCAGCCGCTCGTTCCAGCGGCTGGGCGCACGGAAGTCGCACTGTACCGAAGCCAGCGGCGTGCCGATGTGCTGGTCGACGTGCAGCGTGTGGAAAGGCAGGCCCAGGCCCTTGTCGAACCACTCCTCGACGAAATCGTTGATCATCTCGAAGTAGCGCGGATAGAACACGATGCCGGCGGGGTCGCAGTGGCGAAAGCGCACCTCGACCTCGCTGATGAACGGTTGCGCCATGCTCAGCCTCCGGCCAGCCTGCGCAGCGCGAAACGCTGCAGCTTGCCGGTCTCGGTGCGCGGCAGCGCGGCCACGAACTCGATGGCGCGCGGATACTTGTAGGGCGCGATCGCGGCCTTGACGAACTCCTGCAGCGCAGTGGCCAGCTCGGGCGTGCCCGCGTAGCCTGGCTTGAGCACGACATAGGCCTTCACCAACTGCCCGCGCGCGTCATCGGGCGCGCCCACCACCCCGCACTCGGCCACCGCCTCGTGGCGCAGCAGCGCGTCCTCCACTTCGGGGCCGGCGATGTTGTAGCCGGCCGAGATGATCATGTCGTCGTTGCGGGCCTGGTAGAACAGGTAGCCGTCGTCGTCCTGCACGAAGGTGTCGCCCGGCAGGTTCCAGCCCTGCTGCACGAAACGGGTCTGGCGCTCGTCGGCCAGGTAGCGGCAACCGGTCGGCCCCTTGACGGCCAGGCGTCCCGGCGTGCCGTTGGGCACGGGCCGCATGTCGTCGTCCACGACCCGGGCCACGTAGCCCGGCACGACCTTGCCGATGGCGCCGCGCCGCACCGCCTCGGGCGGGCTGGAGACGAAGACGTGGATCATCTCGGTGCCGCCGATGCCGTCGATCATCTCGATGCCGGTGGCTTCCTTCCAGAGCTGGCGCGTGGCGTCGGGCAGCGCCTCGCCGGCCGACACGCTCTTCTTCAGCGAAGCGATGTCGTACCTGCCGGCCAGGGCCGCCATCTGGCGGTAGAACGTGGGCGCCGTGAAGACGATGGTGGCGCGGAACTCCTGGATGACCTCGAGCAGCCCTTCGGGCGTCAGCTTCTCGGCCAGGACGGCGCTGGCGCCCACGCGCAGCGGAAAACACAGCAGCCCGCCCAGTCCGAAAGTGAAGGCAAGCGGCGGCGTGCCGCAGAAGACGTCGTCCGCGTCAGGCCGGATGACGTGGCGCGGGAACAGGTCGCACATGGCCAGCACGTCGCGGTGGAAGTGCATGCAGCCCTTGGGCAGGCCGGTGGTGCCGCTGGTGAAGGCGATCAGGCACACGTCGTCGGCTGCCGTGTCGCAAGCCTGGAAGTCGTCCGGCTTGGCCGCCGCCAGCGCGTCCAGCGCGTCCGGCGCCGGGTCGTTGAACAGCATGACGCGCGCCAGATCGGCGCAGTAGTGCTCGTGGTCGGACTGCGTGCAGAACAGTGCCTCGTCCTTCAGGCGCGCATCGCACAACACGGCCTGCACGCGCGCCTTCTCGATGACCTGGCGCAGCTCCTTGGCGCGCAGCAGCGGCATGGTGGGCACGGTGACCAGGCCGGCCTTGATGGCGGCCAGCCACGAGGCGGCCATCATGGGGTTGTTGGGGCCGCGCAGCAGGACGCGATTGCCGGGCACCAGGCCCATGTCCTCGACCAGCACGCGGGCGATGCGGTTGGTCAGGCGGCGCAGCGCGTCGTAGGTCATGGACTGTGGCCCCTGCGGGCCGCGCCAGCGCAGGGCCGGGCGCTCGCCGTGGCCGCGCGCGACCATGGCATCGACCAGTTCGACCGCGCAATTGAAACGCGCCGGATAGGCGGTGTCGGGGCCGTCGAGCAGCAGCTCGGGCCACTGATCGGGCGGCGGCAGGTTGTCTCGGGTGTAGGTGTCCACGTGTGCGGATGGTTGCATGGCGATTCCCCTTGTGTTTGCGGTGCCGCGTTCAGGTCTTGAGCAGCTCGCGCGCGATGATCAGCTTCTGCACCTCGGTGGCGCCCTCGTAGATGCGCAGCGCGCGGATCTCGCGATAGAGCTTTTCCACCGGCTGGCCGGAGACGACGCCGGCGCCGCCGAACATCTGCAGCGCGCGGTCGATCACGGCCTGCGCGGATTCGGTGGCGGTCATCTTGGCCATGGCGGCCTCGCGCGTGGTGCGCACGCCCTGCACGTCGCGCATCCAGGCGGCGCGGTAGGTCAGCAGGGCCGAGGCGTCGATGGCGGTGGCCATGTCGCCCAGCGCGGCCTGCGTCAGCTGCAGGTCGGCAAGCGTCTGGCCGAACATGCGGCGTCCGCGGGCGCGTTGCAGTGCCTCGTCCAGCGCGCGGCGTGCGAAGCCCAACGCGGCGGCGGCCACCGAGGCGCGGAAGATGTCCAGCGTCATCATGGCCAGCTTGAAACCCTGCCCGGGTTCGCCCAGCCGCTGGCTGGCGGGGATGCGGCAGCCGTCGAACGTCAGGCGCGCCAAGGGGTGCGGCGCGATCAGGTCGAAGCGCTCGGCGATGGAGAAACCGGGGGTGCCGGCATCCACCACGAAAGCGCTGATGCCGCGCGCGCCCGGCGCTTCGCCGGTGCGCGCGAACACGCAGTAGAAGTCGGCGATGCCGCCGTTGGAGATCCAGGTCTTGGTGCCGTCCAGCACGTAGTGGTCGCCGTCGCGGCGCGCCGCGCAAGCCATGGCCGCCACGTCGGAGCCCGCGTCGGGCTCGGACAGCGCAAAGGCGGCGATGGCCTCGCCCGCGGCCACGCGCGGCAGGTAGCGGCGGCGCAGATCTTCCGAGCCCATCAGCGAAATGGCGCCGCTGCCCAGCCCCTGCATGGCGCAGGCAAAGTCGGCCAGCCCTTCGTGGCGCGCCAGGGTTTCGCGCAGGATGCACACCGCGCGCGAATCGACCTGCGGCAGCCGTCCGCCCCAGGCGCCATCCGGCCCGGCCGGCACGCAATAGCGCAGCCAGCCTGCCTGGCCCAGCGCGCGCACCAGGGCCTTGCACGCCGCGTCCGTGTCGGTGTGGTCGACGTGCGCCAGCGCCCCGCCGCACCAGTCGTCCAGCTCGCGCGCCATGGCGCGGTGGTGGTCGTCGAAGAAGGGCCAGTCCAGCCAGGAGGCGTCACGCATGGTTCAGTCTCCCTCGAATACGGGCTTGCGCTTGTCCACGAACGCCTCGTAGGCGCGGCGGAAGTCGCGGGTCTGCATGCAGATGGCTTGCGCTTCGGCCTCGGCCTCGATGGCCTCGTCCACGCCCATGTTCCACTCCTGGTGCAGCAGTTTCTTGGTGACGCCGTGGGCGAACGTTGGGCCGGCCGCCAGCTGTTGCGCCAGCTGCTGCGCCGCGTCGGGCAGCGCGGCCGGCTCGTGCAGGGCGTTGAAGAAGCCCCATTGCAAGCCTTCGTCGGCCGTCATGGCGCGGCCCGTGTAGAGCAGCTCGCTGGCGCGGCCCTGGCCGATCATGCGCGGCAGCAGCGT
>Ga0182737_1003579_pt1 | contig 11319 bp, 10 predicted proteins | sample eDN5th30CBELigOP_FD_128878 | JGI IMG/M metagenome (GOLD analysis project Ga0182737, IMG submission 128878) | Enriched Organic Plus compost microbial communities from Emeryville, California, USA - eDNA 5th pass 30_C BE-Lig OP (version 2) (version 2) ... | reverse complement strand
GTCCGATCGAGTCGGCTCGATGACCGCTCGTGGAAGGGGTCGCCGGCCGGCTTCGACAAGCCGAGCGAACACGCTCGGGGCGGGAGCGGTCGTGGCAACAGATGCAACTTCCCAGTCCGGTGGTCGACAGGCGGGGCGCGCTGCGGCGCAGCCCCGTCTCGCGTCTCACGACGCGACGGCTCAGGCCGAGCGGACCTACGTGCTCGACACGTCGGTGCTGCTGTCAGATCCTCGGGCGCTGTTCCGGTTCGCCGAGCACGCCGTGGTGCTTCCCGTGGTGGTGATCACCGAGCTCGAGGCGAAACGCAACGATCCCGAGATCGGGTACTTCGCCCGTCAGGCGCTGCGCATCCTCGATGAACTCAGGGTCGAGCACGAGCGGCTGGACTTTCCGATCGCCGTCGGGGAGGGCGGGTCACTGCGGGTGGAGCTCAACCACTCGAACCCGGCCGTGCTGCCGAGCGGCCTGCAGCTCGGCGACAACGACTCCCGGATTCTCGCCTGCGCCGCGAACCTCGCGAACGACGGCGTGGCCGTGACGGTCGTCTCCAAGGACCTGCCGCTGCGTGTGAAGGCCGCGGCGATCGGCATCGACGCGGAGGAGTACCGTGCCGAGCTCGCCGTGGACTCGGGCTGGACGGGCATGGCCGAGCTCTCGCTCGGGTCGAACGACATGGCCAAGCTGTACGAGCACGAGCGTCAGACCATCGGTGGCGCGGTCGGCATGCCGGTGAACACCGGCGTCGTGCTGCACTCGGAGCGCGGCTCCGCGCTCGGCCGGGTCGTGGGCGAGGCCGGCGAGGTCCGTCTCGTGCGCGGTGACCGTGAGCTCTTCGGGGTGCACGGCCGGTCGGCCGAGCAGCGTCTGGCGATCGACCTGCTGCTCGACCAGGAGATCGGCATCCTCTCGCTCGGCGGCCGCGCGGGCACGGGGAAATCGGCGCTCGCTCTGTGCGCGGGGCTCGAAGCGGTGCTCGAGCGTCAGCAGCACAAGAAGATCATGGTGTTCCGGCCGCTCTACGCGGTGGGCGGACAGGAGCTCGGGTACCTGCCCGGCGACCAGGCCGAGAAGATGAACCCGTGGGCCCAGGCCGTCTTCGACACGCTGGGGTCCGTGGTCTCCGACAACGTGCTCGACGAGGTGATCGATCGCGGCATTCTGGAGGTGCTGCCGCTGACCCACATCCGCGGTCGTTCGCTGCACGACGCCTTCGTGATCGTCGACGAGGCGCAGTCGCTCGAGCGAAATGTGCTGCTCACGGTGCTCAGCCGCATCGGTCAGAACTCGCGTGTCGTGCTCACGCACGACGTCGCGCAGCGCGACAACCTGCGCGTGGGCCGGCACGACGGCGTCGCGTCGGTGATCGAGACGCTGAAGGGGCATCCGCTCTTCGCCCACATCACGCTCACCCGCAGCGAGCGCTCCGCGATCGCCGCGCTCGTGAGCGAGATGCTCGACGGCGCCGAGCTCGCGTAGCGCTCGCCGCAGAGTCACGGATGCCCCGTGCCGCTGTCTGCGGCAGGGGGCATCCGTCGTTCCCCTCGCGGAACCGTCGAAGGCAGGTTAATATATTGCGATGCTGTTCGAATGGAGTCGAAGGCTGCCTCCGGGTGTCGTGGCCGCGGTGGGGCTCGGCGTGGCCATCACGGGCCTCGCCATCGCGGCGACGATCGCTCTTGCGGCAGTAGGCCCGGCCGCCGCCGACCTGGCGTGCGGGGCCGGGTGCGCGACCCTGGTGAGCTGGGGTGTGTTGTCAACAGCCTGACCGGGGCGCATTGTCCTACACCAGAATACTGACATACTTATACGGTGCACGCTGGGTTCCCACGCGCGCGGAGAGGACCCGGTGCGGTGATGTCGATGTCGATGTCGTCGGTGTGGTCGTCGCGGTCGATCCAGATCGTCCTCGTCGGGGCGCTGTGCGCGGGGCTCCTGGGAAGCGCGGTGACCTCGGCGTCCGCATCGGAGGCGGGCGGTGGCGATGGGCGGGGTTCGGTCGTCGTCGGTCCGTTCGCGGTCGCCGACGGCTTCTCCGCGACGATCGACGAACGCGACGGCAGCGTGCGGTTCGCGGTGCCGATCGGCCCGATCGACCTCACCTGGGACTCGCGTCGAGCGGGGGTCGACGAGTTCGGGCTCGGTGCTGGATGGGGGCACGGGCTCGCGCGGGTGAGCACGGCCGGGGGCGTCACGGTGCACCTCCCGACCGGCGAGTCGTTCCAAGCCAGCGCGAGTACGCCGTCGGGCCTCGCGGGCTATGGCGTGCACGACGTCCGGTTCGAGCAGCGCGCAGGTGCGCTGCCGGCTCGCACGGTCGACGCGCCCGGCGAGCTCGCCGGGCGCGGCACCGAAGCGGTGCCCTACGCGTTCGAGCTGCATCAGCTCGGCGGTGTCGTGACCTATTACGCGGCATCCGGCCTGCCCGTGGTACAGACGTCGGCGTCGGGCGCTCGGACCGACTGGATGTGGCATCCGCAGCGGCCGGGGGTGCTGTCGGGGGTGGTCGACCCCGACGGGGTCGTCACCACACTCGACTGGAGCGATCCCGGTTCCGTGCTGGTGACGCCCGCCGCGAACCTACCGGGCGAGGTCGATCCGGTCACCGGGGTGGCCGGCTCGGCCCCGACGTGGCGGGTGCGACTCGACGGCGAGCGGATCGCGGACCTCGAGGATCCGACGGGTGGCCGGTACATCATTCACTATGACCGGGTGTCGGGTCTCGTCTCGCGGGTGGGCACGCCCTCGGGCGGGAGCACCGGTCTCGCCTGGACGTCCTTTTCGGACGGCACCGCACGCATCGGGCAGATACGGACCGTCGACACGCAGGGCGCCGAACTCTCGGTGCGCGAGTGGGCGCCCGGCGAGAGCTCGATGACCTCGAGCGGTTGGCCGGTGTTCTCGGCGCCCGAGTCGGTCCAGCCGGGCGACGGGGAATACGCGACCGTCGTGTCGGACGGTGCCACCCGGGTCGTCTCGACGTACAGCGCTCGGCATCTGCTGCTCGCGCGACGCATGCTGGTCACCGATGCCGCGGGTGAGCGGGTGCTTCAGGAGCAGGCGTTCACGTATCCCGAGCCGCCGGCGGACCCCGCGGCCCTGCCCGGCAACTGGTCGCGCCCCACGAGCACGTCGATCACGCATCGAGACGCCGCGGGGCGGACCCGCACACTGACCGAGTCGACCGGGTACGACGAGGCAGGGCGTCAGATCCGATCCAGCGAGCGTATCGACGGCACCGTGGCCCGCTCGGTCGACTACGACCTGACCGTCTCGGGCGACATCCGCACCGAGCGCGTCGTCGAGAGCGATGCCGAGACCGGACGACAGACGACCACCAGTCGGAGCTTCGAGTACTCACCGCTCGGTGAGACCGTCGGGCGGACCGTCACCACCACCCGGAGCGATGAGGCCGGCGTTGAGGCGTCCCTCCGCGCCGAGGCCGTGTCCGACGAGGCCGGCAGTCTGCGGCAGACGCCTGACGGCGTCACGTACGTCTACGATGCGGCGAACCGCCCCGTGCGGCGCATCGCGCCCGGCGGCGAGGTCACCGAGACCCGGTACTGGGCCGACGGCACGCGACGCGAGCTGATCCGCACCGGCACCGACGGCAGCATGCGCGACACCACCGGCTTCTACTGGGACGGCGATCAGCTCCTCAACGACACGCACACCTCCTCGAGCAGCGCCACGGCGCCGGTGATCGTCGCGTCGTACCTGGTGGCCGCGACACGGCTCGCCCGGAGCATCGGCGGCCCCAGCCACTATGCCGTCACCGACCGGCACGGCAACGTCACCGAGCTCACCGACGCCGCTGGCGACCTCGTCGAGCAGCGCACGTACTCCGATTACGGGCTGCAGCGGCCCGCGACGGCCGGTGAGGAACCGTCGGTCCACGGTCCAGCCCGTCATCCCTTCGGGTACGCGGGGGAGTACACCGACCCCGACGGCACGCAGTACCTGCGGTCCCGCCTGTACGACCCCGACTCCATGCGGTTCACGACCAGGGACCGCACGGACCTGCACAACCGGTACGCGTACGCCGATCTCAACCCGATCACCCGGATCGACCCGACGGGGCGCGCCGGGGAGATTGACTGGTTCGTGGTCGCCAACTGGGCGATGGTCGGGGTCGGCCTGCTCAGCGGGCCGACCTCCGTCTTCTCCCTCGTGTCCATGTGGCGCACCCTGACCCTGGCGGTGAACCTCGGTGTCAAGGCGGCCAATGACACCATCAGGGCGGGTGCGTTCGCGATCACGGGTGCCCGCACGCGAGACAAGGTCGTCGCGGCGCTGAGCACGACCCTCATCGACCTGCCGACCACGGGCATCGCCGCGACCGTGCTCGCCCATCGCACGATCAGACCGCTCGACGTCGACCCGAACGTGATCACCGCGCTCGAGGCGACCGAGTCGATCGGCGCCCTCGGTGCACTCTCCGCCGTCTACCTCGCGAGGAAGAGCCTCGGCAAGATGCACGCCCTGAACCGGTACGCCGAGGAGGACCGGATCGCGACGTGGGGCGTCGTCGAGAAGAACTGCGCGACGGTCACCAATTCCTGCCAGCTGGTGGCCCCGTACACCGTGTACGGTTCGCCGCAACGCGAGAATCTCTCCAAGATCATGACGGGGTCGATCCAGATGCCGGAACTGCTGGCCAAGCGCGACCTCCACGCGGCGCGCCGTGTCCACAAGACGATGCTCGACGCGTTGCCCGGTGTGACGATCCCGGGCGGGCTCTCACCGCAGCAATTCGACGATGCGCGGAACAAGGTCACCGCACTGAGCACGCTCGTGAACGGCATCGGCACCGACCTGCTCAAGCTGGGGTGACATCCGCCGGTACGACCCCGAGGATCGGCGGCCACTCGCCCCGACCGCACGGATGCCCCGTGCCGCAGTGCGCGGCACGAGGCATCCGTCTCGTGGGGGCGACCTACTTGGCGACCGGCGGGCGAGTCATCGAGAGGAGATCGAGCGCCGAGTCGAGCTGCGCCTCGGTGAGCTCGCCGCGCTCGACGTAGCCGAGGTCGATGACCGCCTCGCGCACCGTGATGCCCTTCGCGACCGAGTGCTTCGCGATCTTCGCCGCGGCCTCGTAGCCGATGAGCTTGTTCAGCGGCGTCACGATCGACGGCGACATGCCCGCGAGCGCCGAGATGCGGTCGTGGTTCGGCTCGAGGCCCGCGACCGTCTTGTCGGCGAGGACCCGGACCGCGTTCGACAGCAGCCGGATCGACTCGAGGAGCGCGGTGCCCATGACCGGGATCTGCACGTTGAGCTCGAACGTGCCCGACGCACCAGACCACGCGATGGTGGCGTCGTTGCCGACGACGCGTGAGGCGACCATGAGGACGGCCTCGGGTACCACGGGGTTCACCTTGCCCGGCATGATCGACGAACCCGGCTGGAGATCGGGGATGTGCAGCTCGGCGAGACCCGTGTTCGGGCCCGAGCCCATCCAGCGCAGGTCGTTGCAGATCTTCGTCAGGCTCACCGCGATGGTGCGCAGCGCCCCCGACGCGTCCACGAGCCCGTCGCGGTTCGCCTGAGCCTCGAAGTGGTCGGCGGCCTCGGTGATCGGCAGCTCGGTGTCGCGCTGCAGCAACTCGATCACCAGCTGCGGGAAGCCCGCCGGCGTGTTGATGCCCGTACCGACCGCCGTGCCGCCGAGCGGCACCTCGGCGACCCGCGGGAGCGCCGTGCGCACCCGCTCGATGCCGAGCCGGAGCTGCCGCGCGTACCCGCCGAACTCCTGGCCGAGGGTGACGGGGGTCGCGTCCATGAGGTGCGTGCGACCCGGCTTCACGAACTCGGCCCACGCCTCGGCCTTCGCCTCGAGGGCGACCGCGAGGTGGTCGAGCGCCGGGATCAGGTCGTCGATGAGGGCCGCGGTCACCGCGATGTGCACCGACGTGGGGAACACGTCGTTCGAGGACTGCGACGCGTTCACATGATCGTTCGGGTGCACCTGGCGACCGAGCTTCGCCGAGGCGAGCGTCGCGAGCACCTCGTTCATGTTCATGTTCGAGCTCGTGCCGCTGCCGGTCTGATAGACGTCCAGCGGGAACTGGTCGGTGAACCCGTGCTGACCGGCGATGACCTCGTCGGCCGCGTCGACGATCGCCTGCGCGACATCTGCGTCGAGCACGCCGAGCCGCTGGTTCGCCTGCGCCGCCGCGCGCTTGATACGCGCGAGCGCCGCGATCTGCGCGGGCTCGAGGCCGTCACCCGAGATCGGGAAGTTCTCGACGGCGCGCTGGGTCTGCGCACCGTAGAGCGCCGACGCGGGAACCCGCACCTCGCCCATCGTGTCGTGCTCGATCCGGTAGTCGGCGGCAGTGTCCACCACGGTGTGATTCCCTTCGATTGCGTACGGAGGTCCCGGCCGGGCCGGGGGCTGAGAGCTGGCTGCAGAGGTGGGTCAGATATGGCCGACGACGACGTCGGTGTCGGCTCGTCCCTCGACGAGCCGGTAGTTCGCACCCACGACGGCAAGCCTACCTTCGGCGATCGCGGCGGAGATCATCTCGGAGCGTTCGAGCATCTCCTGCACGGTCGTGCGCAGGTGTTCTCGGCCCACGAACGCCGCATCGACGTCGGCGGCGTGCACCGGGGCATCCGGCGCGACGCCCGCGACCTTGCGCACCGCGGGAACGATGCGGTCGACGAGCGACGCGATGTGCGGCGGCAGCGGCGCCGCGTCCGCCTGCTGCGACTCGATCGCGGCGCGCACAGCGCCGCATTCGTCGTGCGCGAGGACGAGGATCAGCGGAACCCCGAGCACCCCCACGGCATACTCCAGCGAGCCCAGCGCGGAGTCGGTGATGACCTGGCCCGCGTTCCGGACGACGAACGCGTCGCCGAGCCCGAGGTCGAAGATGATCTCGGCGGACAGTCGTGAGTCGGCGCAGCCGAAGATCGCCACCCGCGGGGTCTGCTGGTGCGCGAGCGCGCTTCGTCGATCGGCATCCTGGCGGGGGTGCGACGGGCTGCCCGTCACGAACCGCTCGTTGCCCTGGCGGAGGTCGCGCCAGACTCGGGCCGGGGTGATCGGCTGCGGCTGGTCGGTCACGGTGCTCCTTTCGTGCGCGGCCACCGGATGCCTCGTGGGCGGCCGGCCGGCCGCGCTCATCACTGATCCTGGATGGTCGGTGTCAACGCGTGCGCGAGTTCCCCGAACTCGGCCGGTGCGGCCGTGCCGAGCAGCACGAACGTCGTGCCGCCCGCCTCGGTCGTCATTCCGTACCGAGCGTTGCCGACGTCGTCGGAGGTCGACCGGTTGTCGTACACGGTCCATTCGATGCCGTCGATCGTCGTCGTGCCGGTGGCCGTGGTGCGGGCCAGCAGGCCGGCGACCCACGTGGGGTTCGCGTCGACGGCCTGATTCATGCCGATGAACTCGTCTTCGGGCGTGAGATAGCCCACGTACCACGCGGTCACCTGGTCGGCCTCGCTGCGCCGGATCTCGGCCGCGTTCGCACGCCAGCCGTCGGGCAGCTCGGGCACGGCGAGCGGCGCGCTCACGGCGGCCTGGGCCTGCGCCGCGGTGGCGGCGACGTCGATGTCGGGCTCCATGGGCGTGTCGCTGCGCGGCACCACGAGCACGATGACGAGCACCACGGCGAGAGTCGCGACCAGCGCGTACACGAGGTTCATGGTGGTCTGCCGCTGTCGGTGCTTGCGGCTGTTCTCGGCCTTGCGGGCTGCGGTCTCCTCCGGAGTCTCCGGACGACCGAGCTCGGCGACGACCCGGGGAGCGCGCGGTTCGCGGGCCATCAGGCGCCGCTCGCCTCGTCGGCCGCGAACCCCGACGATGCCGCGGACCCGGATGCGCGCGCACCGGCCCGCGCCTGGTCGAGCCGGGCCTTCGCCCCGATCAGCCACTCCTCGCAGCGCGCGGCGAGTGCCTCACCGCGCTCCCAGAGCGCGAGCGACTGCTCGAGCGTGGTCTGGCCCTGCTCGAGCTCGGCGACGACCTGCACGAGCTCGTCGCGCGCCTGCTCATAGCTCAGCTGGGCGACATCGGTGGGGGAGGGCATACCCGCCATTCTATTCGCCCACCGGGCCGCGGGATTCGGCCGCGATCCGGCCGTCGGCGAGCGTCACGGTGAGCGGGGCGCCCGGAGGCGCGGCGGCCGCGGTCTGCACGACATGACCGTCGCCGCCCTGCACGATCGCGTAGCCGCGATCGAGCGTCGCCTGCGGCGAGAGCGCGCGCAGGTGCCCGCGCAACTCGCCGACGCGGTGATGCTGCCGTTCGAGCATCCGCTCGACGAGCTCGGCGCCGCGCGCGACGTACCGCGTCACGTCCTCGGCCCGGCGATCGATGATCCAGGCCGAGGTCGCGAGCGAGGGCCGCGAGCGGAGGTGCTCGATGCGGTCGGTCTCACGTGTGAGGATCGACGAAAGACGCATGCCGAGGCGCGCGCGGGTGTGCTCGACGCGCGCGAGCTCCTCGGTCACATCGGGGATGACGCGTTTGGCCGCGTCCGTCGGGGTCGACGCGCGAAGGTCGGCGACCTCGTCGAGAAGCGGCCGGTCGGCCTCATGGCCGATGGCGCTCACGATCGGCGTGGTCGCCGCCGCGGCCGCACGCACGACGCGTTCATCGCTGAAGCCGAGGAGGTTCTGGAAGTCGCCGCCGCCACGCGCGACGATGATGACCTCGACCTCGGGGTCGGCGTCGAGCCGTTCGATGGCGCGAACCACCTCGGGCACCGTGCGGTCGCCCTGCACGGCCGCGTACACCGTGCGGAACTCCACCGCGGGCCAGCGGAGCCGAGCGTTGCGCACGACATCCTTCTCGGCGTCGGAGTCGCGACCCGTGACGAGCCCGACGACGCCGGGCAGGAACGGCAGCGGCCGCTTGCGGTCGGCGGCGAACAGGCCCTCGGCGGCGAGCTGGGCCCGCAACCGTTCGAGCCGTTCGAGCAGGTCTCCGAGGCCCACGTGCCTGAGGTCGTAGACCTGCATCGTGAGCGAACCGCCCTTGACCCACCAGTTCGGCTTGACGAGCGCCACGACGCGGTCGCCCTGCGCGAATTTCTCGGACAGTCGGGCCCGCACCGACGACCAGATCGTGAACGACACCGTCGCATCCACGTCGCAGTCTTTGAGCTTGCCGTACACGTTGCCCGCCGACACGCCCCACTGCGTGAGCTCGCCCTCCACCCAGACGGTGCCAAGCCGGTCGACGTACTCCTTGAGCTTGCCGGAGAGCACCGACACGGGCCACGGCGTCTCGCGCGTGGTGGGGCCTTGGGCCAATGGACGCTCCCAGCCGCCCGTCATGTGTCGCCGCATAGTATGGGAACCGTGACGAGCACGACGGAAGCCCCGCGGATCGGCCTCGGCATGCCCAGAATCCCGAGCGTGCGAGGCCGGCTCAAGGATATCCCCGTCCCCGGCGGCAAGCGTGTGCTGCTCGCCGCGCCCCGCGGCTACTGCGCCGGCGTCGACCGCGCGGTGATCGCCGTCGAGAAGGCGCTCGAGCACTACGGTGCGCCGGTCTACGTGCGGAAGCAGATCGTCCACAACATCCACGTCGTGACCGAGCTCGAGAAGCAGGGCGCGATCTTCGTCGAGGAGGTCGACGAGGTCCCGGCGGGCGCGCACATCGTCTTCAGCGCGCACGGCGTCTCACCCGCCGTCGTGAACTCGGCCGCCGACCGCGGCCTGCACGCCATCGACGCGACCTGCCCCCTCGTCACGAAGGTGCATCGCGAAGCCGTGCGCTTCGCTCGAGACGACTACGAGATCCTGCTGATCGGCCACGAGGGGCACGAAGAGGTCGAGGGCACGGCGGGCGAAGCACCCGAACACGTCACCCTCGTGAACAGCCCCGACGACGTGCCGAACATCGAGGTGCGCGACCCCGACAAGGTCGTGTGGCTCTCGCAGACCACGCTCTCCGTCGACGAGACCATGGAGACCGTCCGGCGACTGCGCGAGCGGTTCCCGAACCTGCAGGACCCGCCGTCCGACGACATCTGCTACGCGACGCAGAACCGACAGGTCGCCATCAAGAAGGTCGCCCAAGACGCCGATCTCGTGATCGTCGTCGGCTCGGCGAACTCCTCGAACAGCGTGCGCCTCGTCGAGGTCGCCCTGGAGTACGGCGCGAAGGCCGCCTACCGGGTCGACTACTCGACCGAGATCAAGCAGGAATGGCTCGACGGGGTCCAGACGATCGGCGTGACCAGCGGGGCATCCGTGCCCGAAGGCCTCGTGCAAGAGGTGCTCATGGAACTCGCCGACGCCGGGTACGGCGAGGTCGCCGAGGTCAAGACGGCTGAAGAGGATCTGATGTTCTCGCTGCCGAAGGAGCTGCGCAAGGACCTCGCCGGCAACCGCGACGCGCGCGCGCTCGGCGGTCGCACACGCAACTGAGCACCGGTCGCGCGCGCAGGGACGCCCGGACGAGCCGCGCTACGGGGCGGTCGTCGCGGTGGGCACCTGCGATTGCACGAACTCGAGGTAGGTCGGGTCACTGAAGACCACGGCCGCCATGACGGCGAGCGTGAACACCACCGACACGACGCCGCCGGTCACCGGGATCCAGAACGCGATGCGGCGCGCCCGCAGGCGGAGAATCGTGACACCCAGCACGGCCGCGTAGAGCGACAACTGCACGACGATGCCGACCACCGACACCGTCGGCAACCATGCGGGCGGTGTGAACTCGCCGATGCCGAGCATGGTGTACGTCGTCTGGATCTGCACCCCGAGCTGCTGCATGGAACGCGCGGAGTCCCAGGCGCCGAAGGCGCCCAGCACGAGGAGGGCGATCGTGATGATCCGGTCCCACGCCGGTGCGGGCCTGCGCTCGGTCGGGGCGGCGGCGCCCGGCGCGCTCACGGTCGGGCCGGATGCCTCCGGCTGCGCCGGCACAGGCGCGGCCGAAGGCGGGGCAGCCGTCGTCTCCGCCGGGTCAGCGGGCGGCTGCCAGCTCCAGCCCTCGGGCGCGTACTCGCCGTAGCGCGGACGAGGCCGCTCGTCCCGCGGCTCCGGCTCGCCGGCCGCGTCGCGGGCTGCGGGCTGCGGTGCGGGACGACCGGCCTCTCCGTGAGTCATCCGTCGCCTCAGGCGCTGATGGACTTGCCGGCCGAGCCGAGCTGACGCGTCGACTCCTGCACACGCACGGCCATCGCCGTCTCGGCGACCTTGCCCCACGCGCGCGGGTCGTACTTCTTCTTGTTGCCGACCGAGCCGTCGACCTTCAGCACGCCCTCGTAGTTCTCGAACATGTAGCCCGCGATCGAGCGCGTGAACGCGTACTGCGTGTCGGTGTCGATGTTCATCTTGATCACGCCGTTCGC
>Ga0182737_1003578_pt1 | contig 11321 bp, 8 predicted proteins | sample eDN5th30CBELigOP_FD_128878 | JGI IMG/M metagenome (GOLD analysis project Ga0182737, IMG submission 128878) | Enriched Organic Plus compost microbial communities from Emeryville, California, USA - eDNA 5th pass 30_C BE-Lig OP (version 2) (version 2) ... | reverse complement strand
TACGGCAGTGGCGACGACAGCAAACGCGAGCGCGCAGCCGAAATGGCGGCGGTTTTTGCCTTTAGCGCCCAGCAGAATCAGGACAAGGTGGGCCTGGCCATGTTCACCGATGAAGTGGAGTTCTACCTGCCGGCGCGCAAAGGCCCAGCCCAGGCGCTGCGCATCGTGCGCGAGATACTCAACTACGCGCCCCGCAGCCGCAAGACGGACCTGGACCCGGCGCTGGACCTTTCTCTGAAGCGCATCCCGCATCGTGCGCTGGTGTTTGTGATTTCCGACTTCCTGACCCGCGATGTTTTGGACACGCAGGGACAACAGCCCCCCGCCTGGGAAAAGGCGCTGCGGGCCGCCAGTGCCAAGCACGATGTAGTGGCCGTGCAACTCGTGGACCCCCGCGAGCTTTCCCTGCCAGATTCCGGTCGTGTCTGCCTGGAGGACCCCGAGTCAGGCCGCCAGATGGTGGTGAACACCTCCTCCCCGGCAGTGCGTTCGCTCTACACTCAGCGCGTGCGTGCCATGCATGAGCGCATTGTGAACATCATCCGGCGGAATCGGGCGGAGCACATCAGCATTCGCACGGATCAGGACTACCTGCCTGCGGTGCGCACCTACTTCCGCTCGCGCAAACGCCGTTAGCAGCCCCGGCATTCTTTTTCTCTCCCCAGTTAAATGAGCATCTTGTCAAACCCAGCCGTTCATAAGATCAAGCATGCAGCCGCCCTGAGCCTGGGCGCGGCCTGCACCGCCTTGTTGACGGTTCAGCAGGCGGCGGCGCAGGATCTGATGATGCCTGGGGAGGAGGAAAAATACCCCTATCCTGAGACCATCAATGAGCTTCCCCTGATCCGTGAGCCGCTGCCCTGGTGGGCCTGGGGGCTCATCGGCCTGACGGCGGCAGGGGCCCTGGCCTTGCTGCTATGGCTCATTTTCAGAAGACGCCCCGCGCGTCCTGCGCGTCTTCCTGACCCGAAAAAAATGGCGCTGCACAAGCTGCAATCCCTGCGGGATGAGGTGGAAAAAATCGGCGCGCCAGAGGCGGCGCATCAGGTATCGCTGATCATTCGTGAATATCAACAGGGCGTCTATCAGGTGCCTGCGCCCTACCGCACCAGCGAGGAACTCTATCAAACCGGCCCACGTCAGACACACGAGCACGCACGGCAGCGCTTCGGGAAGATCGCGGATTTTCTAGATAAACTCGCCTTCGCCCCTCAACCTTCCTCAACTTTTGAGGTCAAAAAGTTGATCGAGGAAGCCATCATCACTGTCGAAAACAACACCCCGCCGCCGCTGATGCTGCTCGGCATTCCTGGGGCTGGAGCAGCGCGTCCGCCAGTGCAACCTCCGCCGCTGCCGGTTGCTGCTGTTGCTGAGGCAGAGGCTATTTCAGCCTCAGATACAGTTTCACACACAGAGGCGGGCCGCCCGGCGCGTACTGCTTCTAATGAGGCAGGCGCCAGTTAGCCCCGGTTCAGTTTTTTATTCCCATCCTGATTCATGCGCATCCCGTTTTTCCCCGACTACCAGTTTGCCAATCCGTGGTGGCTCCTGCTGCTGCTGGTATTGCCGTTGCTGGCCTGGTTGCGCGGACGCACGGGGGACGCCCCGGCTATGGCTTTTCCCACCGTGGGTTTGTTAAAGGATCTGGGCCGCTCCACCCGCAGCCGTATGGGCGGCTTCATGCTCAGTCTGCTGTACCTGGGCCTGCTAGGCGGCATCATCGCCATGGCCCGCCCGCAGAAGGTGCTGGCCTATGATGAACTGAAATCTGACGGCATCGCAATCGTGGTCGCCTGCGATGTTTCCCTGTCCATGCTCATTCAGGACTTCTACATCAGCGGCAATCAGGTCAACCGCCTCATGGCGGCGAAACGCGTGCTTACTGACTTTATCAAAGGCCGCCCCAACGACCGTATTGGCATCGTGGCCTTTGCCGGCGCCCCCTATCATCCCTGCCCGCCGACCCTGGATCATGACTGGCTGTTAAAGAACATGGACCGCATTCAAACCGGCATCATGGAGGACGGCACCGCCATCGGCTCCGGCATCGCCGCAGCGGCAAAAAAACTCGATCAGCAAAAAGTGAAGTCCAAGGTGCTGGTGGTGCTGACCGATGGCGCAAACAACTCTGGCAAACTCAGCCCCCAGGATGCCGCAAAACTGGCCGCCACGCTGGGCATCAGGATTTATACCGTGTCCATCGGCACGCCAGGCATGCATTTGATCCGCATGCCAAACGGGCATGTATTCAACTCAGGCCGCCAGGAGTTCGATCCGGACACCCTGCGCGAGGTGGCTCAGATCGGCAATGGCACCTTCTACCGCGCGGAAGACCTCAGCGCCCTGGAACGCATCTTCAAAACCATTGACGAACTGGAGCGCACGGAAATCAAGTCGCGCCAGGTGATTGAAACCAAGGACTGTTTTGAGGTGTTTATTCTGATCGGGGTCGTTTTTACCGGTTTGTATCTGATCTGGAAACAAACACTCGGCAGGACGGCCCCTGCGGTTGCCTGATGGATGACACTGCATTTCACCCCTCTTTTCCCAGACTGTAATTTCACTTAACCCCATGACCTTCGCTGCTTCTTCCTACGCATGGCTGCTGTTTATGCTGCCCGCCATTGCGCTGCTTAAGATCTGGGCGGACAACCGCGCGCAGCGGTCCATGGAGTCCTTTGCCTCGTCAGAAAGGATTCGCAACAACCTGCTGGGCGGCGCATCGCCCGTCTGGTCAGGCCTGCACTTTGGCCTGCAACTGCTGGGGCTGGCGTTCTTTGTCATCGCCCTCACCCGCCCGCAGCTCGGCATCATTGAGAAGGAGATCAATGAATCTGGCCGCAACATCTTTATCGCCATAGATACTTCCAAATCCATGCTGGCGCAGGATGTGAAGCCAGATCGCCTGACCCGCGCCAAGCTCGCCGCGCAAGACTTGCTGGACAAGCTGGCAGGGGACCGCGTGGGCTTGATCGCCTTCGCCGGACGCTCCTTTTTGCAGGCGCCCCTCACCACCGACCATGAGGCGGTGACAGAGGCTATCCAGTCGCTGGACCATTCCACCATCCCAAGGGGCGGCAGCAGCCTGGCGGCAGCTATTGAACTGGCAGTAAAAACTGCGGACGACTCCGATGCCAAACGCAATGGCCTGATCATCTTTACCGACGGTCAGGAGACCGATGAAGCGACCGTGGCGGCTGCCCAAAAGGCAAAAGAGGCCGGATTGCTCATTTTACCAGTAGGTGTTGGCACGACACAAGGTGACGTTATCCCTGATCCGGAGCCTGATATGAGGAATAACAGCGGCTATGTGGTAGACGCAGACGGGAACATTGTGCATTCCCGCCTGGAGTCTGGACTGCTCAAGGATGTGGCACGGATCTCCGGGGGAGAGTACGCGGAACTCGCTTCCCAGGCGCTGACACGTTCGATGGTGTCCAATTTAACGGCCAAGCTGGACGCCCACGAGGCGCAGACCAGCCAGGAAACCCGCCAGGCAGAGCGCTATCAGTTCCCGCTGTTCGTGGGCATGCTGCTCATGGCATTATCTTTGTTCTTGCGACCCTCCTCCCGCAAACGGATCAAGGCAACGCCGGTGCTGCCGGTGGACCCGAAGGCGTCTGTACATGCCCGCCCCCACGCCATGCCTCTGCCAGCAACCGGCAAGACCCTGGCCCTGCTATGCCTGCTCGGCATCTGCATGACTTCGTCACTGACCGCCGCCATTAACATGACGCCCAAACAACAGCTCAACAAGGCGCGTGAGGAATACAAAAACGGCAACTACAAAGAAGCGCGCGACGTTTATACCGGACTCTTGGTTGACGAGGAAAATCGGCTGCCAAAAGATCAACTGGCCTATGCCCTGGGCGCCAGCAACTTGAAGATCGGGGATGAAGACCAGGCCATCTACGCCTTCAGTCGCTCCCTGCGCTCGCATGACGCCTCCCTGCAACTCAAGTCTCTGCGCGCACTCGGAAACGTGCTTTACGAAAAAGGTGCGAAAATGGTGGAGAAAGAGCCCAACAGAGCGCTGAAAATCTGGGAGGATTCCCTGACCCATCTGGGCACAGCGCTGCAGCGTGATGCTGAAGATCAAAAGACGCTGGATAACTACGACTTTGTCAAAGAGCAGATGGAGAAGCTGAAAAAGCAGATCGAACAGCAACAACAGCAGCAGCAGGGCCAGAACGGCCAGCAGGGAGATCAGCCGCAGCCCGGTCAGGGAAACGGGCAGGGCCAGCCCCGTGACCAGGATGGCCAGCAGGGAGACAAGGGTGACAAAAATGGCTCTGGCCAGGATGCCATGCAGGAAGAACAGCAGGCGGTGCCCGAGGGGCAGATCAGCGCTGGCGACGGCGGTGAACCTGTGGACGAACAGAAGCAGAAAATGGCCGATGCTGAAGGCGAGGATGAGAACAAGCGCAATGATGTGACCGGGTTCACCCCGCAGGAGGCGCGTTCACAACTGCGCAGTTATGCCGGAGACCAGAATTCTGTGCAGTATTTGATGCGCCGTGAGCCACCGCAGGGCGGCAAGGATTATTGATGATTAGATAGACCCTACGATTTTTTCGATTTCCGTGATGACATTTACCCCCTTCAAATTTTCATGCCACCAAATGGCGGCAGTGCGTGGCTGGCGCCTGCTCATGCTGCTATTCCTGTGCTGCGGCCTGGTGCTGCCAGCCTCAGCGCAGATCAGCGGCTCAAGTGGCGGCACCGGTGTTAGCGCACAGGTTTCACCTACGCAGATTCGCCCAGGCGGATTCGCCAACTTCAGCGTGATGGTGGAAGGTGGGGACGCCAGTGATATTCAGCAGCCTACGCTGCCTGAGGGTGTCGCGCTTGGCAGTCCTGGCAGGTCCACCAGTTCAGACATGAGCATTATTAATGGACGCACCACACGCCGTTACACACAGAGCTGGCAGATCACCTCCGACAAACCCGGCAAGTACATCATTCCGCCACAGGAGGTAAAGGTGAACGGGCGCACCCGCATGACTGAACCTGTCGAGTTTGTGGTGGTGGAGAGGGGGGCATCCGCTGCGGCGGAGTATTCCATGTATCAACCGATGATTTCCATCGAAGCCGGAAAGCTTGAGTTTTATGTCGGAGAAATCGTGCCGTTGACAGCCAGTCTATACATACATCAAGACACTTTACTGCGCCGTGTGGGATTGATTGAACTGCCCAAAGACAGTTTTGCCATCCAGCGTTTCCCGCTTCAAGCAGATGAAAGTGTTACGACTATGGGCAAACAGCCTTATCGCGTGCTGACTTACAAAAGCACCATGTCCGCGCTGAAGCCGGGCAAATACACGCTGGGGCCTGCCACCAGTGAGATCATCATAGACATGCCATCCCGTGGCAATCCACTGCCGCATCCCTTCCTGATGCAGTCAGACCCGCAGAAGGTCAGACCCTCCAGCAATGAAATTGATATCAAGGTGGTGCCATTGCCGGAGAAGGGCAAGCCTGATGGATTCAATGGCGTGGTGGGGGACTTCCAGATGAACATCACTGCAGAGCCGATGAATGTGGCCGTGGGTGAGCCGATTTCTGTTGAGATAACCATCAGCGGCACGGGGAACTTTGACGCCATTGTGGAGCCAAAGATGACCGATGCCAGCAAATGGCGAGTGTATCCCTCGAGGCGCTTTAACATGACCTCACCAGATAGTTATGATGGCGGCACTTCGCAGCAGATCGGCTACAGCCAGGTGATCATTCCACAGCAGCAGGTGACCAGCGTACCTTCATATAAGTTCAGCTTTTTCAGCCCCACGGAGAATAAATATTTCACCCTGCATACCCCGCCCATTCCGCTTGAGGTGAGTCCGGGCGAAAGCATGGTGAGCCCATCTGGCGAGGGGCTGGCTGGTGACATGCCGAAGACGCCCGTGTTGCAGCCGCCTGCTTTTGAGCCGACCCCACAGGCAAAAGCTGAGCTTACTGACATTCTGGCTTATGTGCCGGAGAAGAGCATGTGGCTGGCAGCCAAGCCGCAGCCATGGCGTTCGGAGGCATTCATTCTTACCAGCGCCATTGCTGGAGGGGTGCTGGTGACTTTATTACTGGGCAAAATTGGCACCGTTATTGTGGCGGCGAATCGCAATGCGGCAGATGCCACCGCCCGCGCACTGTGGAAGTCGCTCGGTCATAGGAACCAGCCCGCCGCCCAGTTTTACAGCACTGCGGCGCACTACATCAAGGAGAAGCACCTGCAAGGTGCGGAGATCGCTGCGTTGCTGCATACTTATAATGAGGCGAACTTCAGTCCAGAGCAGGAAGCCGGGCTGCAGCCTGTGTCGGCGGAAGAGCGCTCCCGGGTGCTGCAGGTCTTGCGCAATGCTGAAGCTGGTCAGCGCGCCTAGTTTTTTTATTCGTCTTCCATTTTCCCAATGCATGAACGGTATGTTTAACAGTTTTCTGATTCGACTAAATCGAGTGCGGCTGAAGGCAGTGCTCTGCATGGCGCTAGTGTTTGCCTTGCACAGCATCTATGCCAATGCGCAAACGTCCGCTCCTGGCGCAGATTCAAACGCCCCCAAATCATCCGCAGATGAGCAGTACCAGCATGCGCGGGAAGCTTTTGAAAAAGGCGAATTCAAGAAGGCTGAAGAACTCGCGCGAGGTTTGCTTAGGAAGGAACATTTAAGTTCTGAACTGTTTCAGCTTTTAGGCCATATCAGTTACCGGCGTGATGAACTGGGGCAGGCGGCGTTGTGGTATGAGCGCGCGACTTTATTTCCCACTCCCTCCGTGGAGCTTCGCCAGAACATCATGCACATTCGTAGCCGTACCGGGAATGTGAACTTTCCCAGCAATGGATTTCGGGATCAGTATGCAGCGTTTCTGACGCGCTCCCAGTGGTTTTATATTGGCGGAACCAGCCTGTGGGTATTTGTCATAGCCGTGACAGTGTATTATTTTTTTCGCAGGCGTTCTGCTGCCAGAGTGTTTCTCATGTTAGTGCGGGTGCTGGCGCTGGTAACCGCGACTCTCGCGGGACTGGGCTGGTACTGGCATCCTTCGTATGACAAGGTGGAGCGACTCGCCGTCATCACGGAGCAGGATGCGCGCGCCTACACAGCAGCTTCTACGGGCAGCGGCATGGTGATGAATAACATCCCTCCTGGCAGCGGTGTAAAAAAACTGGAGGAGCGCGGAGCCTGGACGTACGTGGAAATTCCTACGGAGCAGCTCGTCCGTGGCTGGGTGGAGTCACGCTTTCTGACCAGCTACTGGCCATTTAACCCGGCGTATCTGGAGTAGCTTGTCGCTATTATGGCAAGCGGGTGCTGACAGGGCGATGCGCATCTGCGCGCGTGGATATTTCTCCATTCTTAAAAAGTAAAACAGCCGCAAGCTCACGGCAGAGTGAGGCTGTTTTCATAAGTTCAGGATATAACTTATCCCCGGGCAGTTAAACGCAGGTCATAATAACTGAATACTGGGTTAAGGTTCTTTTCGGTTGCCTTGATCCATAAGGAATGTCCACGGACGCATGGCGGGTAATGCAGGGAACATGAACTTTCATTCATGAAGTGCGACTTCATGGAAGATGGGAGGCTTTTCCTTTTGAGATTGAACGAAGTTGCTGCATGGTAAGTTAAGGTTACAAGCTACGGAACCTATAACTCGCCACGCTTTATGAATATTCTTGTCGTCGAGGACGACGTCCGGACCGCTGAAGCCATCCGCAAAGGCTTGGAAGAACTGACATGGAGAACCGATCTGCTGACACGTGGAGACCAGGCGGTTCAACAGATCAGCACGAACGCCTATGATGCCGTGGTGATGGATATTATGCTGCCTGGCTGTGATGGTCTTACCGCTGTGAGGCAGCTACGTTCGATGAGCAACTCCACGCCTATTCTGTTGCTGTCTGCCCGGGGGGATGTGGATCAGCGTATCAGTGGGCTGGATGCGGGGGCGGATGACTACCTGCCCAAACCCTTTTCCATGGCAGAGGTGGCAGCCCGTGTACGCGCCATCACGCGGCGCGGGGGTGAGGCTGGCGCGATCTTATTGCGGCTTGCCGATCTTTCGGTGAATGTGCCGCAGCGTTCAGCCCTGCGTGCTGGGCGCGTCATTGAGCTGAGTCCCCGGGAGTTTCGTCTATTGGAAGTGTTGATGCAGAATGTGGATAATGTGTGCACCCGTGCTGACCTGCTGCGTCAGGTGTGGGATTACAACTTTGATCCCGGCACGAATCTGGTGGATGTGTACATTCGCAAACTTAGGGAGAAGATTGACTACGGGCATGCAGTAGCGCTGCTCCACACTGTCCGTGGCATGGGTTATGTGCTAAGTGAGAAAGCGCCATGAAGCGCTCACTGCAAACCCGCCTGTTCTGGGGGCATGTTCTGTTTTTCCTGATCGCCAGCACGATTTCCATCTTCATTACCTGGGAGGAGCTTGCCTACCGCACCAATCCGGCAGCGAACCACAATCTGCTTCACGCGCTGACTTCGCAGACAGCGTTGCACGTTTTGTTGTGGGCCATCATGGTTTCCTGCGCTCCGGTGTTGTTCATTGCCCTGGCGAGCTGGTGGCTGACGCGGCGCATTCTTTCCCCCATTGTCGCGCTTACACAGCGGGCGGAGCATATTCAGGAGGACAACCTGCATCAGTTGATTCCTGTGCGGGGTTCGGGGGATGAGATTGACCGGCTGACCTTTGTGTTGAATGAGATGATGGGACGTCTGGACGCTTCATTCCAAAGAATCCGTGAGTTCACCCTGCATGCCTCCCACGAACTGAAGACGCCATTGACGATTCTGCGTAACGGCTTTGAGACCGGGTTGGGAGACTCCAATCTGACGGAAAGGCAGCGGGATCAGCTCTGCGTGTGGCTGGATGAAACAGATCGTCTGAACCGTATTGTTTCCGGCCTTACGTTTCTTACTCAGGCAGACGCCCAGCAGGTGGACCTGCATCTGGAGCCGCTGGATATCGGCGAACTGGTGAGGGATACCGCCAATGACGCCTCCATATTAGGAGCTGCATATGATCTGAAAATCAGTGTGGATATTAAGGGGCATTTTCTGATTAATGGCGACCGTCATCGTTTAAGGCAAATCCTGCTGAACCTGACGGACAACGCGGTGAAGTACAATCGTGAGGGCGGTTATGTAAACTACCGCCTACGGCAGGACGGAGACTGGTATTTGGTGGATGTGGAAAGTGGAGGGCGCGGTATTTCGAAGGATGAGATGCCTAAAATTTTTGACCGCTTTTTCCGCAGTGGCAATTCTCGTGGCTCCAGTTCGGAAGGTTGTGGACTGGGATTAAGCATTGCCCGCTGGATAGCGGAAAAGCATGGCGGAACGCTCACAGCCAGGTCGTCGCCGGATTGTACGGTGCTGACTTTGACACTAAAAAAAGCTGAGAGTGAACCTGTGGAAGGAAGCGGCGCACTTGCTGCTGCATAGCAGGCCATGAAATCAGGCCTTGATAAATCTGTGTTTAAAATGCAGATTTACTTACGTTTAGCTTTAAAGGCATCCGCGTCTGGATGGTTTCACGAATGCGAGAAACATGACTTTCCGGTCAATGTGAACGAATGGTCACTAGGCATTGGGAAATCCTTCTGAATTATAGCAATCATCATGGTACCCCCCCCGCCCGAAGTCGCCAGCAAAGCCGAGAACTCCACGGCATCTTCGGAATCATTGCAGGGGCGCTTTATGGCGCTGCTGGCGGAGATGGCCACTTCTGAGGAGACCAGCCTGCGGGTGTGCCGTCTGACGCTGCTGGGCCTTCTGGCGGGATATTTTCTGATGTTTGATGACTGGATCCAGCTTTTCTGGCTGGGTCTAACGGTGCCTTTTGTGTTTATGTTTGCGCCGTGGTCACAGATCTGGCCGACGCTGACGAAGGATCGGTTTATGCGGCTGGCAGCCCATTTTTTGTCATGGATGACTTTTACATCCGTGCTGTCGCATAATTTTAGCAGTGTGGGGACAGCCAGGGAGATTTCCGCCTGGATGTTTGGCGCGGTGTTGCTGGTGATTTTCTCGTTGTGGGTGTGGATAGCGGCCGTTGATTTGAAGGCGCTGCACAAGGGCGGCTGGTGGCTGGGGATGGGCGCGGCGTTTGCTGCTGTGATCAGCATGATCATGTTCTATCTGGTGTTGCCGGGGCATGTGTTTGGGGAGCGGTTGGGGAACTGGTTTGTGTATGGCGGGCTGAACCCGGTGGCGACAGGGCTGACGATGGGCTTTGCGGGCATGTGGCTGGCCTGTGTGTATGTGGATATGCCAAAGGGGATGGAGAGGAAGATTGCTTTTGCGGGGCTGTTGATTCTGCTGGCGGCTGTGTTTTTCACCCGCAGCCGTGGCGCGGTTCTGGCGTTGAGCGTGGGGCATGTGTGCCTGCTGTATCTGCTTGGCTGGAAGAAGTGTCGTACGCCTGTGCTGCTACTTGCCAGCGTGGCTCTGGTGTTTCAACTTACCGGCCCGCTGATCAGTTCCGTGACCACCAAGGAGCTGGCGATGATGGAAGCTTCAGAAATTACGCCGGCTGTGGATGTCTCTGCCCACAGGGCCTACAGCAATCCTGTGAAGGAGCTGATTTTGCGCGGGGACAATGGCCGCTTTGTGCTGTATCAGGCTGCGCTGGGAGCGCTGCATGGGCCGCGCCAGTGGATCATGGGAGTCGGGCAGTGGTCCACTGAACACTTATGGAAACCCTGTATTAGCTGGAACCCGGAGCACATGCATAGCGCCTTTCTGGCAACGCTGGTTCATGGGGGGGTGATTGGGCTGGGGCTGCTGCTGGCGGCTGTGATGATGGGCATGCGCCGCGGCTGGTATCTGGCCAGGGCAGGTCACACCACGTGGCTGATTCTCTTATGTTTTGGCGTGGCGGGCATGATGTTTGATGGACAGACGATGACACGTTTCACCAGTCTGCCGCGTATGGAGGTGCTGCTGGTCACCTTTCCGCTTATGGTCATTGCCGCAGGTTATCACCAGATACGGCGTGATGGCAGGCTGAAGGAGCCATGAGAAGCGCCGGGAGCCTGCCGTCGTGTTTGTGGGCCTTCCGGCGATCAAATGGCGGGATTGAGAAGCTGGGCAAGCTCTTCTGTGAGGCGCTCCATGGGCAGTCCCTTGACGTTTGACCAGGAACCAACGACGGATTCAATGATCATGGCGCTTTCATCCTGCACGGCGTAGGCGCCGGCTTTATCCAGCGGTTGAATGCGCGAGTGATATTCACGGATGATGTTGTCATTCAGTGTCTTGAAGGTCACTTCACTGCGTACGGCAAAGCTGTGGTTGATATTTTTTTCCACGCAGAGCAGGGCG
>Ga0182737_1003576_pt1 | contig 11323 bp, 8 predicted proteins | sample eDN5th30CBELigOP_FD_128878 | JGI IMG/M metagenome (GOLD analysis project Ga0182737, IMG submission 128878) | Enriched Organic Plus compost microbial communities from Emeryville, California, USA - eDNA 5th pass 30_C BE-Lig OP (version 2) (version 2) ... | reverse complement strand
GGGCTGAACCCACAACACGGCGAAGCCGTTCTCCGCATTGTGGAAGGCTACGCGATCGACGACGCCAGTCAGCTTTTCAGACATGGGGGGCGAAAACAGCAAGCAGCATCAAAAGGGCAATCACTTATGGCTCCGGCAGCCGGCACCGGTCGGCGCGCGGGACCACCGTCATTGTGCCTGAGAAGCCGCTGGCTGTCTTTGGGGGCCTTGCCAGAAAACAGCCGGCATGCGCCGCAATCGCGGCCGCATGGAACCGATTGCGCGTTCGCTACCGGCCGACGAGTAGCCGCTGCTACCCCCAGCGAGCTAAAAGGTTGCCCGCTCCAGGCTTTCTTTACGCTCCACGATCTTGCGTTCCAGTTCTTCCAGGGCGTGTTTCTTGGTTTTGAGGGTGTGGGTGATGCCAACCTCTTTGGCAGCCGCGATCGTTTCGTCCTTGTTCAGGCGGCCGCCGATCTTCTTGACCGACGCGGAAATTTGGGCATAGCTCAGGTCGGCATCGAGCGCTTGTTCGTAGAGCGTGAGCAGTTCTTGCGCGGCGGCCGTGACCTTGTTGTGATCGACGGCCGGGCCTTGTGCCTTACGCGCGCGACCGCCCGCGGTGGGCACCACGCCGGTGCGCGCGTATTCATCGGCGGCGGCCAGGAAGTCGGAGAACTGAGCCACGGTCAGTTCGGCAAATGGGGCCAGCCCTTGCGCCACGCGGCGCAAGTCGTTGGCGACGGTCTTGCCGCCGGAGGCTTCCACCGGGCCAGCCAGGTTATCGAGATAGGACTGGAGTTGGGCCACCTTCATAGAGCCGGATCCTCTGCGAAATTTCTTGGGCCAGATCGAGGAAGTGGGGGCTGACGTCGCTGCCGTCCGCGGCGAACTCGTGGTTGTTGGCGGCAACGCCGAATTGACTGCTAAGCGGGATCGTGGCGGTAAACCGGTGAACGGCCTCGCCCCAGGGGCCAACGCACCGGCCAGGCAGGTTATCCCAGACGGGCTGCTGGGCACTCACCAAGTTGCCGCGGTAGTAGCGGACCTTGTTGGCGACCAGCCCTAGTACGCGCAGTTCGGGGCACAAGCCCGCGTTGTGCTTGAGCATCCGCAGCCAGCCCAGCAGCCGCGGCACCGCATCGCTCGACAGCGCATCGAGCAGCACTGGCACCAGCACGAAATCGGCACACGCCAGGGCGTTGATGCAGGCTGCGGAAAGACGCGGTGGGCAGTCGAGCAGAATGCAGTCGTATTCTTTCTGAACCTGTTCTTCATGCAGCAGGCGGCGCAGCCGGAACCGCACGTCGTCGTCGGTTTGGCGGAGCAGCCAGCGGGTGAGAATGTCGCTTTCGACATCCGTCAGGCTTTCACTCGTCGCCACAATCTGACCGAGACTGCCGTCGATCTGTTCGGCCGCTTTCACCAAGTCTGCCGCCGTGGCATCGGGATCGGCTAGCAGGTGTTCGATGCCGTGATTGCGGCGCCGCAGGTCCATCGCGGTGGAGTGCGGCAGGCACAAATGCGTCAGCGAGTTCTGATAATCCAGATCGATCGCCAGCACGCGCTTGCCGGAACGGAACCACGTGGCGGCCAGGTTGGCGGTGAGCGTGGTCTTGCCGACACCGCCCTTGAGATTGACCACGGCGATGATCGGGGCCGCGCCATGGACCAGCGGCCGAAAGGCAGGCACCTCGCCCTCAGGCCGGGCACGCCATGCATTGCCGTCCAACTGGGTGATCTTTTCGAGCAGGACCTGGGCTTCGTCGCGCTGCTGGATCGCCTGGTCGAGCTGAAGTTGTACCTTGCTGCGCTGCGTCGACTCGTCTTCCGCCTGGGCGGTTAGTTCATCGATGCGCCACTGCAAGTTCCGCTGGTCGGCCTTGGCTTTCTCCAAAGCCTGATGCAGTTCGCTCCGTTCGGCTTTGTACTTTTCCAGCGTGTCGGATAGTTGCTCGAGCGTTGCGGCATCGTGGGCTTGTTGACGGCGAAACTCGGCCGAAGCGGCTTCGTTGGCTTGCTGAACGGTTTGCAAACGCCGCGTGAGTTCTTCCGTCTGTGCGGTGGCTTGCTGCAAGCGATCCTTGAGTTCCGCGATCTGACGCTGAAGCAGCATGACCTGGTTGCTGTAGTAGCCGGCTTCTTTGCGTTCTGACTCGGCCTTTGCTTGCCAGTGCTGCACTTGCTGACGCAGGACGGGTGTTTCAGCTTCCAGGGTTTCCAGCCGGGCTTCGTTGCGGGCTGCATCCAGCTTGGATTGGTGGAGCGCTTGTTCCAACGCCCGGCGTCGACGATGGGCGGGTCGCAGCCACAGGCCCCAGATCAATAAGCACGAGACAAAGCCGATCGCGTAGGCAACCACGTGATCGGCGCCGCGGCGCAGCAGTTCGGCCAGCGAATCCAGCAGCACACCCACGATGTTTGCCCCCCGTGCAAGCAGAGCGATGCTTGGATAGAACCAACCAAGCTCGAAGGTTGACGGCCTCCGCGATTGGGTGGTGAGTATGTATGCTGCAACAGGAGGGCGGCAGCGTCAAGCAGCGGCCGGGGGAAGGGCGAGCAAGCGCAACACGACTGCGATGGTGGCCAACGCGACAAGACGTCGGTGCGAGGTACGCCTGCGTCGACGATTAAATCGCGGCACGGCAATGTGTTAAGGGGCTGCGGAGGGCGATAAGGCCGCGTACCCGCGAGGTAGACTCAAATCGGTAGCTAGCTACTCAGGAAAGCCGTAGCGGAAGCATCGCTCATAGCACTTGGGCAGACCGTGCGGTACGTGAAAACCGTCTCGCAATGCCGGCCAGCAAGCATGTGGCGTTAATCGCCCAGCAGCCAGCGGACGACTTCGGCCACGCCGTGTTCGTCGTGGCAGAGGGTTACGCGGTCGGCGGCGGCTTTCACTTCGTCGCAGGCGTTGCCCATCGCCACGCCCAAGCCTGCGCCTTGCAGCATCGGGATATCGTTCACGTCGTCGCCCACGGCGCAGATTTCGGCCGGGTCGATGCCCCATTCATGGGCCAGGGTACTGATGGCCGCCCACTTGCTGGTGCCGGCCGGCAGCAGTTCGCACATGAAGCCGGAATACATCGGGCTGCGCAGCACGTGCGTTTCGATCGCGCCCGGCAAGTGGTGGTGCAGGTGATGCGCCAGTTCGACCATCTGCGGCCGCGTGCCCATCGCAAAGCCGGCGAAGATGCCGGGCGGAGGGCAGCTCATCAGGTCGGGGCAGACCCGTTCGCGGCTGGGGTTCTTGCGGAAGTACTCGGCCAACTCCGGCTGCGTGGTGTTGATGTCGACGCAGTAGTAGTCGAAGTCCTCGTGATAGGTGTCGGCGTAGAGCACGGCGTCGTAGCCGGCCGAAGCCACCAGGCCCAACATGCGGTGCAGCGAGTCGCCCTCAAAGCTGGCGCAGTACAGCGTGACGTGATCCATCGGCCGTTTCACCAGGGCGCCGCTGGCCGAGATCAGCGGCACGTTCAAGCCCAGGGTTTGCACCAGCGGCAACGCCCGGGCATACCGGCGGCCGGTGGCCAGCACGACCTCGATGCCGGCTTGCCGGGCTGCGGCCAGGGCGGCCTTGGTTTCGTCGCTGAGCTGGTCGCGGCTGTTGACCAGCGTGCCGTCGATATCGATCGCCAGAAGTCGGTATTGCATCGTGCGCAAAAAGCGTGGGGTGACGCTCGGGGGGAAAGCTACAGCGGTAGGCAAAGCGGTTACCCGTATTATGCCTGGCGGCACGCCGCGTGACAGCGGGGCTGTGTGCCGATGCTGCTGGGCTGAGGATTTCGGGGATCGGCGGCGAGTGCCACTTCGGCCCTTGCCGGGCCGCGGCGCCTTTTCCATAGTGGCAAGGAAGACGCCCCGCGTTCGCGGCTTTCCGCGTGAAATGCACGCCACCCCCTGCAACTGCTCAAACGGTCTGGTGACGTCCTTGGAATCGCCAACGCCCGCACGTAACCCGTTCTCCTCCGCCATGGTGCGGCCGGGGGCGCTGCCGTTTCTGTGGAGCGAGGGCGAATCGCCGCAAACCCTGATCGAGCGGCTGGCGGCCCAAGGCTGGTGGGGGCAGATCGTTGGACCGCACGGTTCCGGAAAATCGACCTTGTTGGCCGAACTGGTGGCTAACCTGCCCGCCGAGCAGCGGCCCCGTACCTTTGAACTGCACGACGGCCAGCGCAGCCTGGGCGTGCCTTTGCGCAGCCTAGCCGAAGATGCTGCGACCTTGGTCGTGGTCGACGGTTACGAGCAGCTTTCTTGGTGGAACCGCTGGCGGCTCCGCCGGCATAGCCGACGCAACGGCTTGGGGCTGGTCATTACCGCCCATGCCGACATGGGGCTGCCCTGGCTGTACCGTACCCAGTGCGATCAGGCGATGGCCTTGGCCGTGGTCGAGCGATTATTGAGCGAGCACGATAGCCCCCTCGACGAGACGCTGCGGCGCACGCTGATCGACCACGCGGCGGCCGTGTATCACCGGCACGAGGGCAATTGCCGGGAATTGTTGTTTGAGTTGTACGACGTGTACGAAGCCCTGCGGTAACGGGCCATGTAACCTCGCAGCGCATTCGCGATGGTTCGACGCGCACGGCTCACAGAGCCGTGGCACGCGAAAACCGTGCACGCGACAATTGTGGTATCTGGAAGCCTGAAGCGCCAACGAAGGAACACGAGGTACCAACGGCGCGACCATCATGCGGCATCCATGATTTCTTGGTCCGCACAGCGGCCCCTACAAGAGCCGTGGCACTCAAGCGATCGCTCTTACGCCACGAACTTGATCGGCCCGGTGGGGCATTTGAGCTGGAACAGCCCAAAGACTTCTTCCTGGGTGAGGCCCAGTTTGCGGCCCGGCTCCGCGCCGGAGAAGATCGTCTCGAACAGTTCGCGTTTCTCCCGCAGGATGTCGTCGATCCGCTGTTCGATCGTGCCTACGGCCAGGAACCGGCTCACGGTCACGGCTCCGGCGGCGCCGATGCGGTGCGCTCGGTTGATCGCCTGATCCTCGATGGCTGGGTTCCACCAGCGGTCGAACAGGAACACGTACTGCGAGAATTGCAGGTTCAACCCCACGCCGCCGGCTCCGTAGCTGATCAGCATCACGTGCCGGTTGGGGTTGTTGCGGAACTCCTCGATGATGCCGTCACGCTTCTTGGGCGGGATCTTGCCGTGGTACTCCAGCGGGTTAAACGGTGCCAGCTCTTTGGCTAGCCGCTGGAGCGTCCACACCCATTGGCTGAACACGATCGCCTTGCGTCCGCTGGCGGCGACTTCTTCGAGGTCGGCCTTCAGGCGGTCGAGCTTGGCGCTTTCGCCGGTGGCCGGGTCGAAGTTGGCAATCTGCTTGAGCCGCAGCACCAGTTCGAACACGTGCTGGATGGTGGCCGAATCGCCCATCTCGGTCAGCCGCAGCACGCCTTCTTCCTCGGCCAGGCGGTAGCTTTCGCGCTGTTCGGGACTGAGGTCGATCTCGACGTCGCGGAACAGCCGCGGCGGCATGTCGGTCAGCACCTTGTCTTTAGTACGCCGCAAAATGTGTTCGCCGGCGGCATCGCCCAATTGCCGGGGCGTCATGTGGTTGCCCAGGTAGCCCGGCGAGAGGAACTCAAAAATGCCGATCAGGTCCTCGGCGCTATTCTCGACCGGCGTGCCGGTGAGGGCCCAACTGCGGCGGCGGGAAATGCTGCGGACGATTTGCGAGGTGGTACTGCCGCGGTTCTTGATCCGCTGCGATTCGTCGAGCACCACCAGGTCGAAATGGCGGCTACGGTCCAGCACCAGTTCCTGGTCGCGCTGAAGCAGCTCGTAATTGGCGATTTTGACCGGGGCCGGCAGCAGCCATTGGAACCGCCGCTTGGCCTGGTCGCCTTCGATCACCACCAGGGGGACTTCGGGCGCCCACAGCGCGAACTCCCGCATCCAGTTGGTGACCAGCGGCTTGGGGCAAACCAGCAGCACGCTCGAGACCTCGCGGCTGTGCAACAGCAGCCGCACCGAGGTGATCGCCTGCATGGTTTTGCCGAGCCCCATTTCGTCGGCCAGCACCGCCATCGTGCGGGGATACAAGAAGGCGATGCCTTCCAGTTGATACGGGAACGGCTGGAAGGGGAACGACAGCGACTCGCGAGCCAGCCAGGTTTCCACTGGCGGCTCCAGCAGGTACATCAGCCGGTCTTCCAGCTTCACGATGTCGCGCGGGGGACGCATCCGCACGCGGCGCGTATCGCGCGGCGTCGTGCCTTCCGCACTGGGCGGGGCTGGCTTGGGCTGCGGCTTAGGAGGCGGCGCCGGCTGCTGCTGGCCGCGCTGCTTGGCCAGAATCGCTTCTGTCAGCGCGGGGAACAGAAAGCTGCGCACCTTCACCGAGGCCCGGCTGATGGGAATGGAAACCACCTTGGGAGCCGCCGCTTGGAGCACGGCCGAGCGCACCTTGATCTGCGGCGCGCGTTTCAAGGCCGCCTGCATGCCCAGCGGATAGATGCCACACGATACGGCCAGCTCATCCGCGCCGTACGACGTAACCTGCGGAGGGCTGATCTCCGGCGGCGGCAGAACATCGGGCGCAGCACCCAAGGCGTCGGCCGGCAAAGCACCGGCGGCGGAATCGGCGTAGCTGTCGCGCGGTCCCCAAAGGTTCACGGCGGTTCCTTGTGACGTGGGCGGCGGGCGTGATGAACGCGGGCAGTCGGCGTACTGCGTCCGCGCTGGTCAGGCAGGTTGCGACTCAGCCAGTGGCCAGCATCAGTTGCGGCTGGCTTCGGCAATCGCTTCGCGAATCCGCCCGAATGGCTCCAGCAGGTCGAAGTCTTCGGCCACGTCGCTCAGCCGGTCGAGCACCAGTTGCTCGTCGGCGGCGCTGGTCAGGTCCACCGCCAGCGGCTGCCGGCCCCAGCCAAACCGCTTGAGGGCCGTTTGCGGTGGATCGATCCGCCGGGTGGTTTCGCCGGTGCATTGCGTTGCCATGTCATCGACAGCCAACACCAGCGGCACGTCCACGTGCTGGCGCGCGGCCAGCACGGCGGCCAGGTCGGTGAACACGGCCCTGGGTTTCACGGCTCCTTTGCGGATCAGCGTTTGGGCGATCTGCTCGCCGTACAAGTACGGAGCGAGCGTCGGCCCGTACAGGATTTGCTGGGCCCGATTAGCCTTCACTGGCGTGGTGCAATGGAACTCCAGCGGTCGCCCGATCAGGTTGAGCACCAGGTACCCACCGAATAGGCCATGCTCGGCATCTTCCACGACCGTTAAGAAACCCAAGGCCGGAATTTGGGCCTCTTGCGCCATTCAGATCTCCCCTCGTCGATTCTCATCTTGGGCAGTGCGTTAACGGATGCGGAGCTGGCTGCCGCGGCTTGCCAGCATTGCGAGCAGCGGTGGCAAACGCTTGGGCGCCAACTCCCTGACAAGAATCGGGCGCAGCGGCGACAGGACTTTATCGTGCCTGCGATAGCAGAGGCGAGAATCCCGGATTGCGGCCAGGAGCGGGTGGCCGATGCCGCCCAGCGGTAGGGCGTGGTGGCTAGCAGCGGCATGCCAGCGGCGGCAGTAGCGATAGCGTTTTCGCCGGCCGCGCAAGTGTCGGATGGCCGTCTGTGAGATGAACGCGGCACACCGGCGCTGTTGCCGTGCGCGCACGAAAAAGGCCACCGGGCGTTCACCGCCAAGTGGCCTTAAGTGGAGGATAGGGGACTCGAACCCCTGACCTTCTGGCTGCCAGCCAGACGCTCTCCCAACTGAGCTAATCCCCCGAAACGTCGTTCGTTGCTGCCGTTGGAAAGCAGACTTAGAAAATTATCACCCGTTCCAAGTGCTGTCAAGCGGCCTTCAAAATCTGCTCGCAGCGGGTCGGAACCTCCGGTTTTTGCGGGCCATTCCGGCCCCGGCAGCGCGGACGGCAGGTCGCCTTTCAGCGTATTTCGCCTAGTTTACCTCTTCGCCTCAACGTAGGCTTAGGGTAGGACAACCCATAAGCTGGGCTGGTTCGCGCTCGACGGACAGCCGTATGATACCGAACCAATCCCGGCACGCCACGCCCGGCTACCAGGGGGATGGCACATTTTGGCGACGGATCGCCCCCGCCCGAAACTCCCCGCCGCCGCTCGCGACCGTCCCCACTTTGCAGGTTGGTCGCGCCCGCACTGGCCACAAGCAGGGAACCTGCCGCGCTGCCGCCTGAGCGGCCCGCCGGCCTCTGGCTCCCAATCAAGGAACACGCGTGAAACGGCTGCTGCTCAACCTGGTGAAGATCGGCATTTCGGCCGCCATCCTGGCCGTGCTGTTCACCGGTGCCCAAGAAAGCCTGAACGACCTGCGGAACCAGCCCAAGGACTGGGGCCTGCTCGGTCTGGCGACGCTGGTGGGCTTGGCGGCCGTGTGCGCTTCGTTCGTCCGCTGGTACTGGTTGGTGAGGGCGTTGGATCTGCCATTCACCATGCGCGACGCCTTTCGGCTGGGCTTTGTCGGTTACTTGTTCAACTTCGTCAGCCTGGGCAGCGTTGGCGGCGACTTGTTCAAAGCCGTGTTTGTTGCCCGGGAGCAGCCGGGCCGCCGCGCCGAAGCCGTGGCCACGGTGGTCATTGACCGGATCGTCGGTTTGTACTCGGTGTTTCTGGTGGCCTCGGCGGCCATTCTGTGGACCGGCGGTTTGTTCAGCCCGGAACCCCAGTTCCGCCTCATCAGCCAGATTACCGTCGGCAGCACGGTGGTCGGCACGATCGCGGTGGCGATGGTGCTTACGCCGCGCATCAGCCGCGGCCACCTGTCACGTATGCTGGCAGGGCTGCCCAAGGTGGGGCCCGTGGCGGTTCGCCTGCTGATCGCCGTACGGATCTACAGCGAACGCAAGTACGTGCTGCTGGCTTCGCTGCTGATCAGCTTTGTGATCCACGGCCTGTCGACCGGCAGTTACTTCTTGATCGCGATGGCGCTGCCTGGCAACGCACCTACCCTAGCCGATCACTGTTTGATCGTGCCGCTAGGCATCGTAGCCGGGGCGACGCCGCTGCCGCTGGGCGGGCTGGGCGCCACGGAAGCCCTGGTCGAATACATGTACACGCATGTGCCGACGGCCGAGCCTGTGCCCGCTGGAGCCGGCTTGTTGGTGTGCCTGACGTATCGTGGCATCACCATTCTGATCGCGCTGATCGGGGCCGTGTATTACGCGGCCAACCGCGCCATGATGGCCCAGGCGGTTCGCAATGCCGAGCGGCGTTCGGCTGCTTTGTCGGCGGAGAACGGCACAAACGGCTCGCCCACCGAGGATGAAGCAGAACTGCTCGACGAGCCGGTGGATGAGGCTTCGCTGTCGGGCGTTCGCTAAGAAAATCGGCCCGCGGTGCTTCGCGGAAGCGGTAAAGAGAGCCCCGCTTAGGCCGACTTGCGCTGTTCGCAGCGCTCCAGAAACTTGGGACCGGCTAGCGGAAGCTGATCGGTACCCTGGTATTCCTCAGGCAAGACGAACGATGCGCTGGGGATACGCATGAGTCGCAGCGCCATCAGCAGGTTGCGGACCAGGCCCTGGTTGCGAATCCCGCCGAAATACAGGCCGAGCAGCCGCTGCGTGCGCGAAACCTCGGGCTGATGTAGCCGCAAGAAACGGTTCAGCACCGCTTGGGCATCGCCGGGAATCTCGATGTCCCGATCGCTCAAACGGCTCGCCAGGGCATGTGCCTGCCAAACCTGCTTGAGGTAAACGGCGTTCCGGCGGGCGCCCAGGTGTGACCACGGGCGAGCCGTCGGCAGCAGCGACCGCCAGAATCCTTGGGCACCCACGGCATTGGACGCATGCTGGCGGTACCGCATCGTGGGCCGGGCCACAAACTCAATCTGCCCGGTCGCCGCCGCGCACAAGGCGAGCCACCAGTCGTGCAGCACGGCTTCGCCAGGAATCGGCACGGCGACGCGCCGCAGCGCCTGGTTGAACATCACCGTGCAACCGGTGACCAGGTTCTGCATCAAGAGCGTTTTCAGCGGCAGACGGACGTGCGGCCGCAAATGCTGGAACTGCATAAACGAGCCATGCAGCGGGCGAAGATCCGCATCGACCACTTCCAGATCGGTGTGCACGAGGATCGGCACGTCGGACCCCAGCGCGGCTTCGGCCGCCTCTAGGGCATTGAGACTCTGCGCGATCTTGTCTTCGTGCCACACGTCGTCCTGGTCGGCGAACATCAGCCGCCGGGCGGCGGCCGCCTCGGGCTGTTCGAGCAGGCGGGCAAAGTTCTGAGCCGCGCCTTGGTTGCCTCGCCCATCATCCACGATATGAATGCGGCGATCGTCGCGGGCGAGGTTCACGAGGGCATCGCGGGTGCCGTCGGTGGAGCCGTCATCGCGAATGAGCAATTGCCAGTGGCGATGGGTTTGCGCCTGGATACTGGCAATCTGTTCGCGCACGTACGGCATGCCGTTGTACGTTGCACATAAAATACAGACGTTGCTGGCCGACATGGCTTCCCGTTTGTTGTGAACTCGCGCCGACTGCGCGTCCCATCCCTTCGTGTTGGCGATTGGCAGCGAGCGAGCAACCCCTGGAAGCCCTTAGCCCGCCTTACTGTGGGGAACTGGCCCCTGAAACTGTCAGAGTTGCGGCCCGAAACGCTGGCATAGCATGCCCTGGCCGCCACCCGAGGCGTTGGCTGCCCAAGTTTCGGGGCCCGTAATAGCAACAGACCGCTACGACGGCAACGCCAAGTGATGCCAGAAACATCAAAACTGGCAGCATTTAGACGCATTTCCCGGTGCCAACACTGCTAGCCCCGTGGCGTGCCCCCGACCGGGTGTAGCACGCACAATTGTGCTTTCACCGCAGATAGCCGACCGCCTACAATGAGGGGACGCGAGTCGCCTGTCTTCACTTCGTCTGTGCATCGCGTCCGCGGCTCGTGGCCATTTTCCCGTCCATCCCTTCTGGCATTTGGATTTTGGGGGCCTGGCTCCATGTTGCGTGTACTGTCTCCAATTGCCGCGTATCGTGCGGCTTCGCGGGGCACCGCTGGCATTTGCTCCCTGGTGCCGGCGCTTGGTTCGCTGGTCTGGTTGGCCCTAGCCGCTGGCAGTTTGGCCGATGAGCCTGCGCGGCCCGCTGAAGAACCGGCCGACGAAGAAGGCATCCGCTTCTTTGAAGCCAAGATCCGCCCGGTCCTGGTGCGGCAGTGTTATAGCTGCCACAGTGCCGAGGCCGGTGAAGCAGCCGGCGGCCTGGTGGTCGATAGTCGCCAAGGCATTCGTCGCGGCGGAAGCCGGGGGCCCGCGGTGGTGCCAGGCAAGCCGGAGGAAAGCCTGCTGCTCGCGGTGGTGGAGCATCGCAAGGGCCACCCGCACATGCCGCCCGATCAGCCACAACTGACGG
>Ga0182737_1003575_pt1 | contig 11323 bp, 7 predicted proteins | sample eDN5th30CBELigOP_FD_128878 | JGI IMG/M metagenome (GOLD analysis project Ga0182737, IMG submission 128878) | Enriched Organic Plus compost microbial communities from Emeryville, California, USA - eDNA 5th pass 30_C BE-Lig OP (version 2) (version 2) ... | reverse complement strand
ACGTGGTTGAAACCCGACCCGCTGCATCGCCATTGCCAGTCGTGTTTGCCCCACAGGAACTACAATCGGGGGTGACTCAACTCTTGTACGGTGGTCGTTATCAAGACCGCGGGCAGGATCCCGGCTCTGATGTGCAGGCTTGCTTTGCAGGACAGGTCTCGTTCACCACCTTAAAGATAGACTCTTGATTCAGTCAGGGGCGTTGGCGGCTTGCTGTTTAATTTTCGGACCTGCGGATTGGGTCCATTTGTAACTGCCACCCTCTTCCGGTATCTCGATCCACTCCCCTTCATAAGCTTTCGCAGTACGGAGCTTCCATTGCTCATCCTGTATTTCGTGAAGCGCACGATTGCTGTCCTTTGCCTCGCGCCGCATCAATAGCATGCGGTCTTCATTCTCGGAATTCACGGTGCGCTCAACGTATTCACCCCAATCTCCACCGGGTTTCTCGCGCAGATGTAAAAGGCCGCGATGATCTTCTCCCACCAGGCGATTGTCCTTTAGTTTCTGGACCTCCGCCATGCGATTGCGCTGGCGTTCGACAGCCTCTTCATAACTGACCTGGGCTGCATTCGGGGTCTCAGGTTCATCGCCTTTATATTGATATACGTCCAGGCGCATGGTCACATCCACCTTGATGGGGTCGGGTGTGGACAGGCTGATAGCTGGCAGTGAACAGGAGACTGGTATGGCCAGCAGCACGCCTGCGCATGCCAGAATTAAGGTCTGTTTCAATGCAGTGTTCACAGAGGCAGCAGATTCGTGGCTCATTCTGTCGTAGTCAAAGGTTTCTCGTCAGTGGTCCAGCGGTGGTCAAAAACATTGATCTCAAATTTACGTGATCCCTGCGGCCCGGTGAACAGCACATGCCCATTTCCTTCCCGGCCATAAAGGCGGAACTTGGCCTCGGCATCGTCATATTCAAAATCGCGCAAGGTTTCCACTCCGATCTGGGTAAGCTGTTTCTCCAGTTGCGTCCAGTCTCCTGGCAGTTTCTCGACTGCATCGTTAAGTGCTGTGATGGAAAATTTTCCAGGCGTGTCGTTCTTAAAGCTGCCATCTGCCTGAAACAGTTCATGCATGTTTCCTTGTGCCACCACGGTGACATCCACATTTCCCTTCATGAAAAAATACGTCGGAAACAGCTTCTGGGTCAGCTCATTGGTCTGCACTTTTTTGCCGCCAATCCAGCCATCCCAGGTGTAGCTGTCATCATTGTACACATTTAATTCTCCATTGACGTAACCTTCATAAGCCTCGGCTCCGAATTTCGCATAGATGCCGCCCACATCATAAGTCACTGAGAGGTAGGCCTTGCCCGTTTGCAGCTCCTTCCAGCGGATGCGATCTACTTCAAAGGTTTCCACCAGGTTGTTGTCCTTCTGCCGGACGGGCAGGTTAAAGCGCACATGCCCGCTCATGCCATCCAGCTCCAGTTTGTAATCATCCAGCGTGTAAACATCACTCGGAATCTCCAGCTCAGCCTCCAGCGTGCCGCGAACCACCTCAGTGTTAATGTTGAATGGCAGGGGTTTGCCAAAGCCTTTTAAAGGTTTGCCTTTGGGCGCAAGAATGAGTTTGCCGCTATGTACCTGCAACCGCTCGATGGACCATGCCGCCTCCGCTGGCGCTGGCTCTTCATCCAGCAGTGCACTGGTGGCTTGCAGGGCAAACTTTTTATCATCCGCCACCATTTCTGTACCATCAGCGCCTGGCTTTGAGTTCTCATTTACATACTTGCGGTAGTAATCGACATACCAGAAAAGATCCTCGCCAACATACAATGTCGGGCTGACGATCTCGATCTTCTCGATCTGCTTGCTCAGCAGTCCCTGTAAGGTGAAGTGAATAAAAATACTGTCCAGCTCAGCCACAGGCCGCAACGGTTCGTAGGGAGATGGGATGGTAAGATTGGCCAGCTCTATGCGCTGAGGCACCAGGTTCCTTGCCAGATCTTCCGCCAGCAATGGAGTGTCCTGCGCATGATATTCCAGGTTAAACTTCACTGCTGGAAGACCAGGAACCAGGTTTACAATGGTGACGCTGCTGTTGGTGACATCCAGTTCGCCCACACGCCATGGGCGACGCCTTGAAGAAAATGGGCCTCGTTGCGGTTCTGTCTCTGTCTCTGGCGCAGTCGCCGCTGTTTTTGGATCAGCTTTGGCAGATTCTGCCGCTGCTTTTTCCTGACTGTCCATCAGGCCGACCAGAGCTTCTCCAGCCTCAAAGTGTACGCCATCTAGCTTCAAAGATTCCACCCTCCGCGTGCTCCACACATCAGGCAGGGTGAGGACCACTTCAAACAAGCTGGCATTAGCCACAGGGAAGGGTAGTCGTGATAGGGTAGGCAGCCTCGCTTCAAAATCCTCAAACCGTACACGGTGGGCCGTTTCGCCATCATGCTCCAGCGTGGTTATTTCAATTTTCCCTCGGGCTTCCACCGGCTCCACGGCATGCACCAGCAGATCGCTCACTCCTCCTTCTAGTGACAGATGGTCAAAGTGCAGCCGCTGCCACCACGGCAATTCTAGTGCTTCAGGTGCGGGCGCAGCCGCAGCCGTGCTCTCGTAACTTTTCTCTGACGTGGTTGCGGTGCTTCCCGCCTTCTGAAGCCAGGGCGTGTTGCCTTCTCTCAGCCGCAGCAGAGGCTTGTTCAACGCCAGTCTGCTGACATGATAATCCGCATTCCAGCGATCAGGAACCAGTGCAAGTTCACCCGACGGCAGTTCAAAGAAAGGGCTGGAGTTGCTGGTGTCCTGTTTTTTGGCAGATGGAAATTGCAGGGAAGTATCCTTTACCTTCAATGATTGCTCAGCCGACGAAGACCATCCATCAGAGCCAAATTTCAGAGAGGAAACCACCAGCTCCACGTTGCTGTGCACATCAAAATCCATCAATGATCGCGAAGCCAGACGTAGAATGCCGCCATGGATGGCTCCGTTTTGAATGGTGGCCTGCCAGGCTGATGTCTCTTGTGGAGTTTCTTCAGATGGGTCTGGGACTGAGTCTGTGGGCAGTGGCTTCGTCCCTGCTTCGTTCTTAGGAGCCTGGAATGACAGCAAAAGTTCATCGGTCCAGTTTACATCGGGGTCTTTGAATGATAGTTCCTGAAAAACCAGATGCTGCAGGTCTTTCGCAGACTCAAGTTCCGCCTTCACTTCTGGAATGCGCACATGTCCGTCCCCCTGGCCATGAGCGCGTAAACCTACATCACGTAACACCAGTTTTTGATGATCCATGCTGACGCCGCCATTGCTCCGCCACGCAAGGTTGGCAGCGTCATAATCCATCTCGAAGTGGATGTCTGGAAGATACCATCCAGAAGTGTTGCCATCCCCATGATCAAACTTTGCGCCTTCGACCTCAGCACCCGTAATCTTAATACTGCGAATCTCGAACCCGGCGATCAAAGGCATGGAAGCTGGCGCGGCCTCTGATTCTTTCGCAGCCTTTACAGGCTGTGTTTTGTCTTCTGCTGGAGTGGCGACGGATGCCACCTGTGACTGCCAGAGATTAAAAACTGCCGGTGAAAGATGAATCACGGGACGATCCAGATGCAGTTCATCAAGCAACACGATGTTATCTTTGATCTGGCCCCTGATCTCCAGTTTCTCCAAACTTAATGGGGACGGCGTATCTTCATGAAGCTGATCCGATTCAAAGCGGCCCTGCGTGATCGTCAGTGTCTGCTCGCCGCTGTTTAGCCGACCTTCATCATCTCGAGTGACATTGGCAGCCTGATAATTCAGGTTTAACTGCACACGGCTTTGGTCTTCCATCTGGAGTCCCAGGATGGCATCACTGATTTCAACTTTTCCAAAGATGAAAGGTTGTGGTCTGGTAGGTATGACTTCACCGGCATCCAGTTGCTCAGAAGTGGTCATCCAGGCACGTATCTGCTCTTCCTCGAGATCAATCTTCGGTTCCTTGATGACCAGCGTGCCGATGTTGCCGGAGGCAATCTCGCGCCAGCCTGGAGTGACCGCCAGAGATGGAATGTGAAGAATTTCGTGGGCCGTTTCACGGTTTTTAATGGAAAGCCCTTCAATGTCAAGACGGCCATCACCGTTGATATCCACCGTCTCAACCGTGACATCATAAGCCTCAAGCATGGCCAGCGCGCGATTGGTCAGGGTCACGCGATTGACATAGGCAAGCCAGATTGCTAGAGGCAGCACAATCATGCCGAGCAGCACCACGGCCGCGATGAAGCGCAACAAACGCCGCCGACGTGAACGGCGCTTAAGGGGTGCGGCAGGTTCGCCCGGCATGGAACCTGAACTTACGCAAAATTTGACCAAGGGCAAGTTGCCCTCAGATCAGTCAGAGTAGGGAAGCGTCTTCGTGGCAGGCGCGCTGAATGAAACTAGACGTCCTTCTCCACGGGCACGCGCACCATGTTGCCCCATTCTGTCCATGAACCATCATAGTTGCGCACCTGGGGATAGCCAAGCAGGTATTTCAACACAAACCAGGTATGGCTGGAGCGCTCGCCAATACGGCAGTACACAATGATGTCGTCCTCTTTCTTCAGCCCCAGATTCTGTGCGTAAATTTGCTGAAGCTCCTCAAAGGTTTTAAAGGTGCCGTCCGGATTCGCTGCGGTCGCCCAAGGCTGACTTTTTGCGCCTGGGATGTGCCCGCCGCGCAGCACGCCTTCTTGAGGATATTCAGGCATGTGGGTCACCTCACCGCTGAACTCTTTCGGGCTGCGAACATCTACCAGAGGCTTTTTCGCCAGATGATGTTCCAGGGTTTGCTGGAAATAGGCGCGATGTGTCGCATCATCCCTGATCGCGGGCACAGGATATTCTGTTTCTGGATAGTGAGGGACTTTGCGGGTAAGCGGGCGGCCTTCAGCCACCCATTTGGAACGTCCGCCATCCAGCAGCTTCACCTGAGTATGGCCGAACAATTGAAACACCCATAGCGCATAGGCGGACCACCAGTTGTTTTTATCACCGTAGAAAACCACCGTGGTCTGTGGCGTGATGCCATTTTTACGGACCATTTCTGCGAAACCCTCCGGGTCAACGTAGTCGCGAGTAGTCTGGTCATTCAGATCGCGACGCCAGTCAATGTGTACGGCGCCATCAATGTGGCCGGTGTCGTATAAAAGAAGGTCCTCGTTGCTTTCGACAATACGGATGTCCGGATTATTGAGATTAGCAGCCAGCCAGTCAGTATCCACCAGTATGTCTGGATGGGCGTAGGAAGCGAATTTTTGGCTCATGATAAATCGGAATCTGGAAATTAGTGGGTCTTCAACATGGCCCACCTTGCCCTGATGGCAACTCGGAATCATTTGTCTGCCTGATCCATAAAAGCTTTCATGTCTGGCGGCAGAGGCGCAGTCCAGCCCAGATGGCCGTACTCATCTTCCAGCACCATCTGATGTGAATGCAGGGCCTGACGCGGTAGCAGAAGGATGGATGCCATCTCAGCCGTCCATCCTTCATCAATAAAGCGCAGGTAACAGCCCTCATCGCGGCCATAGATTTTATCACCCACCACAGGCAGGCCATTGTGCGTCAGGTGTACCCGCAACTGATGCATTCGACCGGTGTGGGGATGGGCTTCAATCAGCGAGAAGAGTTCGCCATGGAGACTGATTTTTTTGATCAAGCGGAACTCACTATGGCAGGGCTGGCCATCGGCATGGACCATCTGCTTCACCCAGATGCGGCTGGCTTCAACATCGCCAGCTCGTAAGATGGGAGAGGTTTCCACATGAGTGTCCCATTGCGGCCAGCCGTGTACCAACGCCAGGTAGGTTTTGTGAAACTGTCGGCGAAACATCGCTTTACCAAAGCGCCGCGCAGTGCTGATTTCCTTGGCGATCAGCACCACCCCGCTGGTTTCACGATCCAGTCGGTTGATAATGGAAATCTGCCCGCCATTGATCAGCTCATAGCAAAGAAGATGGCGCAACCCATCCCATAAAGTGTAGCCTGTATCCCCAGGTTTGCTGGGATGAATCTGCAGTGGAGCAGGCTTGTCCACTGCAATGTAGCCATCGGTTTCATCCAGCACCGTAAAACTAAAATCTGCGCGCACCATGATGGCGACTGTAGGAAATGGCTAAGACGAGCGCAGCTCGCGGGCTCGCTTGCTGCCGAAACTGGCCCCCAGCTTCAACCATGAATGGGACTGACACAAGGCCTGAAGATTTGCCAGCTTTTCCACAGGCGTCTTGCCGCGATTGGCAGCCAGTTTGCCTGCCAGCCCCAGCGCCAGACCGAACTGCACCCATCTGGAAGATAGCAGCAACTGACGCAGACGCGCCAGTTGATCGGTCGCCTGCCTGTCTTCTTTGGCTTTTTCCAGGTCGCTTTTCAAGGATTCAACTTTCTTGCTCAGCGTCGCCAGTCCCTCCTCAGTGGACGACGCGGCCAGCACGCGATTCGGGAAGGCGTCGAACTCAGAACCACTCAATGCCGCACTGATCTGTTCTATTTCTTCCTCACTGTGCTGGGCCAGAAATTGCGCCAGCCCCACCTGAACCAGCCCAGGATGCAAACTGCTGATGCTGTTCCATGAGCCGCGCAGATATTCATAAAAACGCTGGCGCATCGCTGCATCTGAGCCCAGGGCGTTGCCATGTTCGCGATACAGGTCCAGATGCAAACGCAGCATCTCGCGGATCAGGGGTTCCGGCCTGGTGGCAATCGTATTGCTGCCGTGGACGCGGTATTCCACCTGGACATCCGCAGACACGGCCAGTTGATCCTGCAGCACCGCTGTGCTCAAAAAGAAGTAGTCATGATTAAACCGATACGGCCTGAACGGATAGCGCTTCAGGTAGGACGTTCGGGCCAGCACGTTGCTCGTAGTAGCAATGAAGTTCGCCTGCCCCAGCCAAGACGCGAGAGTCGAGCCCTCCTGATGTCCCAGATTCCATGCCCCGTGAAACCAGCGTGACCGCGGCGCATCCTCAGGCATCAAATGGCCTTCACCATCAATCACCTGCAAGCCGCTGGAAAACACCGATTTGCCAGGATTGGCACCCAGCAGTTTCATGCAAAGCTCCAGCCTGCCGGGAAGCAGACGGTCATCAGAATTCAGAATCTGGACAAAGTCACAGTCTTCAGCAGCAATCTCCACCAGTTCATTCAGGGTGTGGTGCGCGCCCATGTTATTGCGCCGCCACATATCTACGCCGCGGGAGGCATACGATGTCAGGACCTCAACCGAGTTGTCGGTGGATCCATCGTCAATGACCAGAATGCGATCCGCAGGTCGTGTCTGGGCCAGCACAGAGTCCAGCGCTTCACCAATGTAAGCCGCATGGTTGTAGCAGGGAATAATGACGGCAATTCGTTCACTCATGCAGGTGAAGCAGCAGGCGCTCAAACCATGCTTTCTCTAAAGGTTTACGATCAGGACCCGATTGTGCATTGCGCCGCTTTAATCTCAGCGGCCCCACATGCATGGTCGTGTGCGTGGGCATCTGGACAAGCTGAAGAACATCTTCATGGTCCCCGTGGGAAATTTTATCATCGGATACGCTCGCCAGCTCCACATCTGCCAGCAGACGCTGGATAAGGGGACGTCCGAGAGGGCTGCCCTGTTCAATGGCGGCGCTGATGGTCAGCCCAGTCAGCTTTTTCCACAGCCATACCGTCACCAGCGTGTTGCTGCGGAAGGCATGCAGGTGTTTTACTCCGCGCTTGGGCAGCATCTCTGCCAGCCAGAAAGCACGCCGCGCCGCACGGTAAAATTCTTCCCCAGTGACGGTATCGCCAAACTGCCCGCGCAATCTCTCCACCTGCTGGCGCCACTCCGCACGTCGTAACCACAGCGACTCCAAAACCACCGCATCAGGTACATACTCAACAGGGCGCTCAGGTAGATGGGCTTTTCTTGGCGCGCCAGAAGCCATGCAGCGCAAGCGATCATCTTCTGGCAGATCATCCAGGAAATCGTAGTCCGCCACATCCGCAAAATAAGCCACAGGGGCTTCACTGCGCGGCATCTCTGCATGATCCCGCAAGGCAAACTCAAACCAGGCCGCAAGCTGTCCTGCCGTACCGCCGCCCTCGCCTGCACGCAGCATGAACATCTGCTCCGCACGTGCACGCCCTGCTTCACCAAACTGCTTACGCAGGCGGGATTGCAGGTATAGATGTTGCATGGCGTCCGCTAGCATCTCCTCATCACCAGGCTCGGTCAGTAAACCCGTTTCACCATGTACCACCATCTCGGGAATGCCCGCCACCGTGGTGCTGATCACTGGCAGTTTCGCGGCCATGGCTTCGGTAATAACCGTGGGTAAAATGTCTGAGGCGCCCTTTTGATCCACAATGCCGGGATGCACGAACACATGCGCGGCAGCCAGCTCATTTTTAATCTCGTCCTGGCTTCGCGAACCGAGCAGCGTCACGTGATTTTCCACCCCTTCGCTGGCAATCAATGCTTCAAGGCTGGCGCGTAGCGGACCTTCACCAATGATGCGCGCCTGCACTGGCAGCCCACGGTTCAGCAGTTTCCGCACAGCCACGATCAGGTGTTGAAACCCCTTAAATTCAATCAGGCGTCCTACACTTAGCAATCGCAGTGGCCCGCCTGTCTCAGGCTGCGCGGAAGGAAAATCATCAATCTCGATGCCGTTGTAGATACGCACCGTCTTTTTCTCCTCGTCCGGACATTTCTCCAAAAACAGGTTCCGGGAAAAATCACTCACCGTCACGACAAAGGTCGCCTCACGCGCCATCTCCCGCAGCAGTTCATCACTGCCAAGATCCACCATGAAATCCTGGGCATGAGCCGTGAAGCTAAAGGTAAACCCCAGCTTTTTTAGAAACAGCGCAGAGTGGGTCGCACGATTGGCAAAGTGGATATGCACATGACTGATACCGAGATTTCTCAGCTTGCCAGCCAGGTGCCAGGCATTACGGGCGCGAATGGCTGCCTTGTACTCAGCGCCATATCTGGCATCGTGTTCGGCAATCAGTGCACCCAGTGCCGTTTCGAATTCAGGAACCGTTGCCTCAGCATTCAATACTGAATCAGGGGCAGGGTAGTGAATTTCTGCCTTCAGCCGGTCCAGTCGCTCATGCCTGAAGGAGTCCGGCGGCGGATTCAGCGCGGCAATTTCCAGATCATAGCCGAGGGTCTCAAGCGCCAGCATTTCAGAATCACAAAAGGTTTGTGAAACAACAGGGTAACGACTGTAAATGTAAGCAATCCGGGCAGGCATGGAAACCCCAAGCATGTCGCAGCAACCGCCCGGAATGCAAGCGCCGGGTGCTATTCAAAAGAGAATCAGTTTTTCGCCGGGCGTCGATGCCGACGTAGAACTAAACCCAGAGCCGCCAGACCACTGAGCAATGCCACACCTGGCTCCGGCACTACATTGAGATATACTGACTTCGCACCGGCATCCACGAAGATACTGTAGTTGGCGTTGTCGAGAACGACATCGCCTGCTGTGTAAGCAAGGGTGTCGTACTCAAACAGTTTGTAGGAACCATTTCCCAGGCCACCGCTATCCGTCACCTCAAGGATGCCCCTTAGTGTCAAATGGCCATTCACATCCACCCAGTCATTGCCCCCACTGCCAATATCAAAAACCAGAATACTGGCGGCATTAAGCGTTAGATTGGCATCCACGGTTAGTGTGCCGACGATGCTATCGCCTGCCGAGTTCATATCTCCAGGCGTCAAGACCGCACCTGCGGCTAGATTGATATCGCGCCCGATAGTGCCAAACCCACCCAAGGAGGCGCCGCTGCTCACATTGACTATTGCGCTGGCGGCGCTTAATGCCCCATTTACAAGGAAAGTTCCTGCATTCACGTTCGTCTGCCCGGCATAAGTGTTGGTGGTGCCAGTAAGAGCCACTATACCCAGTCCCGTCTTTGTCACTGTGCCTTCGGTCAGCGTTCCTGTCGCATTGCTTCTTTGGCGAATGGAGTTAATGTTTACACGACCACCGCTTGCTGCGGTAACCTCCAGCGCGCTTACGTTTCCAGCATCTGCACCAGTGTAAATACTGCCTGTAAAATTGGAGGTGTGTGCTGTTTCACCGCCTATAACATAGGCCGTATTGGTACTGTTGCGCACAAGCGTAACATCTCGTCCAACCGTAATGGCATTGGTTGTTAAGAGTCTGGCCCCGGCTGATGTGCCATGGCCCATGGTGACGGCAGCAGTACTTTTACCCAGCGCCCCATTGGTATTATTCAGAGCATCAACGCCCAGCTTTAATGTTCCATTCCATACAGTCGTGCCTTTGGTGTAGGTGTTAACACCGTTAAAAATCGCAGTCGCACCTCCATTGATGGCGATGGAATCACCGCCAGCGCCATCGGAATTTGAGATTATACCATTGATGGTTACGGTTCCCACCCCTCCAGATATACGCATGCCAGAGATATTTGTGATATCCAGATCACCATTCAGAATGAGGTGATTATTAGCCCCTCCTACATTAATGCCTGAACCGTGGGACGTTCCGCCATTCGCCCGGAGAATCTTGAGGTCATTATCAATCGTCTGAGTGGTCCCGGATGAATTGTAGAGAAAATAGCGGCCATCGTGGGTGGTTCCGTTTGAGGGACGCAGGGTGATTTCCTCTCCACTCAAGGTAAACTGACCCGCGCCAGAATTAAAATGCAGCGCATCCACATACCAGGCAGAATCTACCACAGGAGCCTGTCGTGTCGTCCCGGCAAACTGAACCACATCTACCTCGGCCAAAGGCGTAGTGTTGGTGGTGTCGGCATCTGGAACAGGATTGGCAGGTGCTGTGTTAGAATTCCAATTGTCCCCATCACTCCAGTTATTTGTGCTCCCGCCCCCATCCCAAATGACTGTGGCTGCTTTGGTTCTACTCGCATAGACCAGAGCAGAAAAAAGGACCGTAAGGGCAATAAAGCGCTGTGAAGCTGTGAAAAAGAAAAATCTCAACATGCGGTTAGATTCTAATATAAGACCGGATCGGCATCGCTAAGTGAGGTACATGCAATGTCAACACTTACAAATGAACAGTGCAAAGCTGGGATTTGTTTCAAGCAAATTCCCCGACTTGAACTTCCGCCATTTCGAACCATGCTCTTTAGCCCATGCCTGAAACGCCGACCATTGAGACCCGCGAGGAAGTGATGTTTTTTGATACGGATTGCGGAGGCGTAGTGCATAACATCGCCTACTTGCGCATGATCGAAACCGCACGAACCCGGCTGGCGGCCAAGCTGGGCATGAACCTGCGTGACATGGCCCACACACAGGTGTTTCCTGTCGTGTTACGCACGGAAATTGACTACCGCAAACCCGCAAAACTGGGGGATGAACTGATCATCTACGGCAGGCTGCAAAGCGT
>Ga0182737_1003571_pt1 | contig 11328 bp, 8 predicted proteins | sample eDN5th30CBELigOP_FD_128878 | JGI IMG/M metagenome (GOLD analysis project Ga0182737, IMG submission 128878) | Enriched Organic Plus compost microbial communities from Emeryville, California, USA - eDNA 5th pass 30_C BE-Lig OP (version 2) (version 2) ... | reverse complement strand
CGGCCGACCCGACTGGTCCGCGGACGGCAGGCGGATCGTCTTCACCAGTTCGCGGAACTTTCCCCGGTCGACCTGGGACCGGGCTTCAAGCGAGGTGTACTCGGTCGGCGTCGCCGGCGGGTGCCTCGCCTGGCTGACCAACGGGTCGCCGGGCAGCGTGGACGCGGCCTGGGGCCCGGAGCCCCTCGGCTCGGGCCCCGGCGGCTGCGGCGCCAACGGTCTCGAGCCGCTGGTCGAGGTCGGGCCGGAGAAGGGCAAGCGGTCGCCGAGCCCGCGCCTCTGGGCGGGGCCGGCGATCCAGGGGCGGCTGCTCAGCTCCGTCGGCCGCTACGCCGGCTCCGAGAGCTTCGTCTACGCGGACTGCGCGTACTTCGAGCGCGCGCGGTGCCGCGAGTCCCTGACCCTCGATTCGTTCCCGGCCTGCAACCCGAGGAACCTGGCTTCCGGCATCCGGGTGGACGGGCGCCGGGCCGTGCCCCGGAGGTTGCGCGGCGTGACCCTGCACGTCCAACGCCGCAGGAACGGCGAGGTCGCGGCGCGCCTGCGAACCGGCCGGGCGGACGTCTTCCTCGGCGACTCGATGTTCGCGGCGACCGACGGCATCCCCAACACGGTCGGGGACCTCGAGCGCGTCGTCGCGCTGCTGCGGCCCGTCGGCAAGCAGCTGGATACGTCGAGGAGGCTCCCGCGACCCAGAAGGGCCCCTTGCGGCGGGCGCTGACCAGGGCGGCGCTGGCGGTGACGCTCGCCGGCCTCCTCGGCGCCGCCCCCTCGGCGGCGGCGCTCGAACCCGTTCCGGATCGGGCCGACGTCATCTTCTCCAACGGCGGCCGCATCCTCTCGATGAAGTCCGACGGGACGGGGCGAACCGTGATCTTCGGGAAGGACCGCAGCCCCAAGAACGACGAGCTGGGGGCGATCGAGCCGGACGTCTCCCCGGACGGCCGTACCGTCGTCTTCGGCTTCAGGCGGACCGGGCGGTTCGACGAGTTCATCGACGTCTGGAGGGTGGGCGTCGACGGGAAGGGGGCCAGGAAGCTGCTCGCCTCGAAGCGCGCGGTGATGTACGGCGATCCGGCCTTCGGTCCCGACGGACGCATCGTCGTGGCCTATTTCAAGCCCGGCGCCCGGTTCACCCGGACCGGCCTCGTCTCGGTCGGCCCCGACGGCGGGGACATGCGGCGGATCTTCGAGTTGAAGAGGCGCAGGAGGCCCTATCGCTCGACCGTGACCGTGATGGAGCCGGCCGTCTCCCCCGATGGCAGGAAGGTGCTCTACCTCCTGAACGACGGGGCGGGAGGGGTCTACTCGGACGCGGGCTTCGAGAATCGGGTGATGATCCGGGACCTCGCCTCGGGCAGGGCCCGCCGCGTCGCCGCGGATGGCTATGGCGCGTCCTGGTCGCCCGACGGCGAGCGAATCGCCTACGCCGTCCAGACCGACGGCGACCCAGACTTCTGCTGGTGGGAAACCGCTTGTTACTTCCCCTCGTCGATCGCGGTGATGCGGGCCGACGGGTCGGGTCGGCGGTTCCTGACGGGCAAGAGGCTGGACGAACGCAGCCCCGACTGGTCGAGGGACGGGCGCATCGTCTTCCAGTCGGCGCGCAACGTCCCGGACCTTGGGGAGGCCTACGAGATCTACTCGATCCGGCCCAACGGAAGCTGCCTGACGATGCTCACCAACGGTTCGCCCGCGAGCGTGAGCCCGGTCTGGTCGGAGAGCGGGGGAGAGACGACCACCGCTCCATCCAAGTGCGGCGCTCCACCGCCGGAGACCGGTACGGAGGTCCGGGTCCCGCAGGGCGTGGGGGATCTCGGCACGCACTGGCTCGGGAACCGCGCGGGCACCCGGCTGCTCACGGGCGTCTGGAGCGACGGCGCTGACACCCTGTTCCTCTACGGGGACTGCGCCCGGCAGAAGCGGTCCCGCTGCGACCCGCCGCTGGGCCTCCTCACCTTCGACGTCTGCTCGTACCGCGGGTACCTCGCCGAGGTGCTGGCCGAGGTGCGGCTCGTCCGCACCCAGCGGGGAGTGCCGATATTCCGCAGCGGCGGCTCCGAGTTCGGACCGATCGTCCTCCTGCTCGCCGGGCGCACCGTCACCTACTTCTTCGGAGGCTCGGGAGGGGGCAAGCGGCTGGGCACGAAGGAGGTGAACCAGCTCCGGCGCTTCGACCAGGCTGAACCGGGTGGGGATCTGGGCCCCGTCCTGTTCCCCGGACAAGACCTGCGGGTGATGAAGAAGGTGAAGGCCGCTCGCCGGGCCGCCGGCACGGTGGCCGGGGCCGCGGAGCGGCTCGGGAGGAGCCGCTCTTTCGTGCGTCGCAACCTGCGCGCCGCGAGGAAGCTCGCTCGACTCGGGGAGTACGGTTCGGTCGAGTGTCCGCCCCGCCCGAACCAGCGCTGAACCCAGACGACGGAGCTTCCTCCCACCCCCGCCGCTGGGCGATCCTCGCCGTCATCTGCGCGGCGCTCATGGTCGTCGTGATCGACGTGACCGTGCTCCACGTCGCCGCTCCCGCGATCTCGAAAGATCTCGATCCCACCGCGCTCCAGCTGCTCTGGATCATCGACGTCTACCCGCTGGTCGCGGCCCCGCTGCTGATCGCATCGGGCGTCCTCGGCGACCGGCTCGGGCGCAAGCGCCTCCTCCTGGCCGGGCTCGGCGTGTTCGGGGCTGCCTCGCTCGGCGCGACGGTCGCCCCCTCCTCGGAGGCATTGATCGCGGCTCGGGCGCTGCTCGGGGTGGGCGGGGCGATGATCATGCCCCCGACGATGGCGATCATCCGCGATGCCTTCCGGGACCGCGAAGAGCGGGTGCGGGCGGTCGGCATCTGGAGCGCGGTGAGCGCGGGCGGAGCGGCGGTCGGTCCCCTGGTGGGTGGGTTCCTGGTCGAGCACCTGTGGTGGGGAGCGGTGTTCCTGATCAACGTGCCGATCGTGCTGGCGATCGTCCCGGTCGCGGCCAGGCTGCTGCCCGAGAGCCGGGCGGAGGAGCCCCCGCCGTGGGACTCCCTCTCGGTGATCCTGACGGTGGTCGGGATCCTGGGGCTCGCGTTCGGGCTCAAGGAGGGGGCACGGTACGGCTTCGCCGACCCGGTGGTGCTGGCCTCGCTGCTGGTCGGGGCGGGTGCGCTCACCTTCTTCGCCCGCCGCCAACTCCGGGCCCGCGTCCCGCTGCTCGACGTGCGACTCTTCGCCCGACGCGAATTCTCGGTGGCGGTGGGATGCGTGCTGCTCTCCATGTTCGGGCTGGTCGGCATCGAGTTCTTCGGCGCCCAGTACCTGCAGCTGGTGCTCGGCCTCAGCCCCATCGGGGCCGCGCTTCGCCTGCTGCCGCTCATGCTCTCGACCCTGGCCGGCGGCCTGCTGGCGGCCCGGGTGCTGAGCCTGCTGGGGACCCGGTGGACGATCTCGCTCGGACTCGGCGGCACGGCCCTCGGGCTCGTCCCGATGCTCGCGTTGGGGCTGGCCGACGAGTACGTCCTGCTCTGGTCCTCGTTCCTGGTGATCGGCTTCGCGTTGGAGGTGGCCCTCGTCGCCGCCAACGACGTGATCATCTCCTCGGTGCCCGCCGACGAGGCCGGGCAGGCCGCGGCGATCGAGGAGACCGCCTACGAGCTCGGCGGGGGCTTCGGCGTGGCCGTGCTCGGTTCGATCCTGGCGATCGTCTACACGGCCGAGATCGGGCCCATCGACGGGATCACCGCGGTGGGGATAGGCAACGCGGAGGAGTCGCTCTCCCGCGCCCTCGAGATCGCCCAGGACATGTCGGTGACCGTGGCGGAGCCCTTGATCGAGACCGCGAAGACGGCCTTCATGACCGGGTACCACACCGCGATCGCCGTCTCGATCGCCCTGGTCGGCGCGAGCGCCGCCGCGGCCGGCGTGCTGCTCCGGCCCCGCACCGAGACGAAGCAGGGCTGAGGGTGCCGGACCGTTAGGGTTCAGTCACCAGTCAAGAACCATCGAGACCAGTCACAAGGAGCTCCCGAAATGGCATACGAAGTACCCGACCTTCCCTACGCGTACGACGCCCTCGAGCCGCACATCGACGAGGCGACGATGAAGGTGCACCACGACAAGCACCACCAGGCGTACGTCGACAAGGCCAACGCCGCCCTGGAGGGCACCGAGTGGGCCGACAAGCCCGTCGAGGAGGTCATCGCCAACCTCTCCTCGCTGCCCGCCGACAAGCAGGGCCCGGTCCGCAACAACGCCGGCGGCCACTACAACCACTCGCTCTTCTGGCAGATGCTGAGCCCCGACGGCGGCGGCGCCCCGTCCGGCGACCTCGCCGCCGCGATCGACGAAGCCTTCGGCTCGTTCGACGAGTTCAAGGAGAAGTTCAAGGCCGGCGGCATCGGCCAGTTCGGCTCCGGGTGGGTCTGGCTGGTCAAGGACGGCGACGGCGTGGCCATCGTCTCGACTCCGAACCAGGACTCGCCGCTGACCGACGGCAAGACCCCGCTCCTCGGTGCGGACGTGTGGGAGCACGCCTACTACCTCAAGTACCAGAACCGGCGCCCCGACTACCTCGACGCGTTCTGGAACGTGGTGAACTGGGATTACGTGGCGGAGCGCTTCGCCGCCTGACCCGGAGCGAGAAGCGTCTTCGAGACGGCCGCGGCACCCTCGGGCGCCGCGGCCGTGTCGCGTTCAGGTGGGGGTCGGTTCTGTAGCCTGACCGTCTCATGATCGGTCTCCCCACCAGGACTGCGGTCCTCCCCATCCCGTCCAAGCAGCTCTTCTTCCTGGCCCTCCTGGCGATCGCCGGGCTCGGGGTCCTGATCTCGGGGTGCGGCTCGGGCGACTCCGGAGACGACGTCGCCCGCGGCGCCCCCGCGGCGGCGGACTTCCCGCAGCCGGGCGAAAAGACGATCGAGCAGCTGCTCAACGAGCAGACCCCGAGCGACCTGGTCGCGTCGCCCGCCGGGCTCGTCTTCGAGGAAGGGGTGAACCGGTACCCGTTCGGGCTGTTCAACGACGACGGCAGCCAGGCCGAAGAGGCGGACGTGGCCCTCTATTTCGCCAAGTCCCCGCAATCCCCGGTAAAGGGTCCCTACCCGGCCGAGGTCGTCTCGCTGGCGACCAAGGCGGCGTACCGGTCGCAGGGCGCCGAGGGGCCGGGCGAGGCCACGAGCTTCTACCTCGCGCACCCGGACTTCGATCGGCCCGGCCCGTGGCTGGCGATCGCGTTGATCGAGAGCGGCGACGGCTTCGAGGGCACCCGCCTGCCGAGCCCCGTGGTCGGCCAGTTCCCGAAGGTCGCGAGGGTCGGCCAGAAGGCGCCGGACGTGAGCACCCCGACCCCGGACGACGTGGGCGGCGACCTCTCGAAGATCGACACCCGCCAGCCCCCCTCGAGCATGCACGGGGAGGATTTCGCCGACGTCCGCGGCAAGAAGCCCGCCGTGCTCGTGTTCGCCACGCCGGCCCTCTGCCAGTCGCGGGTCTGTGGCCCGGTCGTGGACGTGGCCGAGCAGGTCAAGGACGAGGTCGGCGACGGCGTGGTCTTCATCCACAACGAGGTCTACAACGACAACGACCCGAACAAGGGGATCCGGCCCCAGTTGACCGCCTTCGGGCTCCAGACCGAGCCGTGGATCTACCTGATCAACCAGGACGGCACGATCGAGAAGCGGATCGAGGGAGCGGTCGGCGTGGACGAGCTCCGGGCCGACGTCGAGGAGCTCAAGAAGAAGAACGGCCTCTAGGCCGTCTCAGGGTTCCAGCGGGGTCCAGGACTCGGCCGGCTCGGACGGCCCCGGTTCCCGCGGCGGGATCGTGTTGTCCGCGGTGCGCGCGGGCCTCGCCTCGTCGGGCAGGTGACGCAGCTCGCCGGTCGGCGACTTCGGCGGGATCTTGCTCATCGCCCGTTCGGTCATCGCCGTGATGGTGAGGCTCGGGTTCACGCCGGGGTTGGCGGGCACTGCGGACCCGTCGCAGACCATGAGGTTCTCGTAGCCGAACACGTGGTTGTCGAGGTCGACCACGCCGGTCTCCGGGCCGTGCCCGACCACCGCGCCCCCGAGGATGTGGGCCGTGGTGGGGATGTTGAAGAGCGACTCGCCGAACGAGACCTGGGGGATGCCACCGGTCCGCTTCGCGAACCATTGGGTCGCGTCCTCGGCCGCCTGGATGAACGTGGGGTTGGGGCGTTCCGGGTCCTGCTCGGTCTGGAGCCGCACGCCCTTCCCGAAGCGCTTCTTCACCGGCTTCAGGCGCATCGCGGAGTCGAGCGACTGCATGACGAGCAGGATCACCGTCCGCTGGGACCAGTGCCTGGGGTTGAAGATCAGCCGCAGGGTGTCGAGGGGACGGCGGGCCATCGCGGCCAGGAACTTGATCGGTCGGGTCAGGCGCGTCCCGTCGCCGGTGTACATGGTGAAGGTGCGGCTCATGACGTCGCCCGCCTTGCCGTACGTGACCACCTCGATGTGGGTGTCCGGGTCGGGATAGATGCTGGAGGTGATCGCCACCGACTTGCTGAAGTCGCGGGTGTCGTCACGGGTGGTGACCGCCTGGATCGACTCCGAGTTCGTGCGCACGACGTGCCCGACCCGCGGCGAGAGGTGTGGCAGGTCGCCGTTGTGGCGGCAGTTGGCGAGCAGCTTGTTGGTGCCGAGGGCGCCGGCGGCGAGGATCACGTGCCCGGCCGTGATCCTCTTGCGGCGGTGCCGGAGGACGGCCCCGGAACGGTCGGTCAGGAGCTCGAAGCCCGCGGTGCCGTCACCTTCCGAGCCGTCGGCGTTCGGCAGCGGCCTGACCGCGGTGACCTCGCGCCCGGGGTAGATCTCGACCCCGAGCTTCTCCGCGAAGTAGAGGTAGTTCTTGACGAGGGTGTTCTTCGCACCGTAGCGGCAGCCCACCATGCACGAACCGCATTTGATGCAGCCGGTCCGGTCCGGGCCCTCGCCGCCGAAGTATGGATCGGGGACGGTGCGGCCGGGCTCGCCGAAGTAGACCCCGACCTGGGTGTTCGAGTAGGTGCCGTTGGCGCCGATCTCGTCCGCGTACTCGTGGAGGAGCTGGTCGGCCGGCCCCGTGTCGCGGTAGAGGGTGACGCCGAGCATTCGCTCCGCCGTCACGTAGTGGGGGCCGAGCTCGACCTCCCAGTCCGCTAGCCCGTCCCACTGGGGATCCGTGTAGAAGGCGGGGCGGGGCCGGTAGAGCGTGTTGGCGTAGCCGAGGCTGCCCCCGCCGACGCCGCAGCCCGAGACCACGTTCACGTCCTTGAACATGGACATGCGCATGATGCCCCGGAGGCCGAACTTCGGCAGCCAGAAGTACCGGCGCAGGTTCCAGGCGGTCTTGGCGAAGTCCTTGTCCTCGAAGCGACGACCGACCTCGATGACGGCGACCTTGTACCCCTTCTCGGCGAGCCGCAGCGCGGACACGCTGCCGCCAAACCCGGAGCCGACGATCACCCAGTCGTAGTCGTGATCCATGGGGTCAGTCTAGACCTTGTCCAATACGGGTGACCGGTAACTGGCTGCGCACGGGCACGGAGCGACGGGGCTCCCCTCAGATTTTCGGATTCGCCATGAACAGCCGTGGCTATGGACCGAAACCTTTGCCTGATCATTGGTTTAGAGTGTCCGGATGGCCCGGCCTGCCCTGGGGCGGGATGGAAAGAACTTCAAGGAGAGAGATGAAGCAACGTTTGGGAGTAATCGTCGGCATCCTCGCCGCGTTCCTGCTGGGGTCGTTCGCGATCTCGGGAACGGCGACGGCAGCTGACGCCGGCACGAGCGCCACGAAGCTCGAGAAGAGGGTGAAGAAGGCCAAGAAGCGGGCCAAGGTCGCCTGCAAGAAGGTCCGCAAGGCGAAGAGCAAGCGGGCCAGGGTCAAGGCGAAGAAGCGCTGCAAGACGGCCAGGAAGAAGGCCCAGAAGCTGCGCAAGAAGCTGAAGAAGCAGCGGGCGAAGCAGAAGAGGTACAACGCCCAGTTCTTCGACGTCTGCCAGCGCGGCTGCAAGTTCCGCTCCATCCAGCAGGCCGCCGACGCCGCGGGCGCCTGGCAGCTCAAGACCAAGCGCAAGGCCACCGTGCGGATCCAGCCCGGCACCTACGTCGAGGGCGTCTTCCTCGACGGGCGCAACCCGGCCTACGACTACAACGGCCTGACCATCATGGGCGTCAAGAAGGACAAGACGCCGAACCCGGACGCGCGCGCGGTCATCCTCGAGGGCAAGGACGCGAAGACCATCGTCGACGGTCAGCCCCAGGAGGCCCAGAACGCGATCGAGGGCCGCTCGATCGTCGGCCTCAAGATGAAGAACATGTGGGCGCGCAACTACCAGTCGAACACCTTCTTCGTCTGGGCCCAGACCACCGCGAAGCCGACCCCGCAGAACCCGAACCCGACCCCGTCGACCGAGCGCTGCGCGGACTACGTGATGGACAACCTCGTGTCCTCGGACACGCGTTCCTACGGTCTGTTCGCCCGTAACTGCTTCGGCGGCAAGATGATCAACTCCGAGGGTTGGAACCACGGCGACTCCGCCTTCTACATCGGCGAGACCCCGTGCGACAGCGAGGCCTGGACCAACAAGGGCGACAACCCCGGTCCGTGCCAGGCGAACCCGAAGTGGACGATCATCAAGAACGTCAAGAGCCACCAGAACGTGCTCGGCTACTCCGGGACCAACTCGAAGTACGTCGAGATCTCGGATTCCGCGTTCTTCAACAACGGCGCCGGCATCGTGCCGAACACGCTCGACTCGGAGAAGTTCGAGCCGAACGGTTGGCTCGTGTTCAAGAACAACGACATCTTCTGGAACAACTACAACTACTACTCGACCGGTTCCGAGTTCCAGACCGTTTCCAACGGCCTGGGCAAGGTCGCCGGTGAGACCGTCAACTACCCGATCGGCATCGGCATCGTCCTCTTCGGTTCCGACGGCGTGATCAGCGAAGGCAACCGGATCTTCGGCAACGAGAAGTGGGGGGCGATGTCGTTCTCCGCGCCCGGCGACTTCGGCGCCAACGACGGCGACGACGGCAAGAACATGAACAACGTGTTCAAGGACAACGAGCTCGGGCGCGGCGGTGCCGACCCGAACGGCGTCGACTTCCTGAACGACGCCACCGGCGGCGGCAACTGCTGGGTCAACAACGGTCCCAACCCGACCTACCAGCCGGGCAACGGATCGATGACGCTCGAGCAGATCTACCCGTCGACCTGCCCGACCACGCCGGTCCTCAACAAGGACGTGTCGAGCCTCAACCTGACGGCCGGCCTCCAGGCGGATCTGGACAACATCATGGATCCGAACACGGTCCTGGGCTACGCCGCGCAGTCGCCTCCGCAGAACATGGAGTGCTCGTGGCTCGGCAACACCCATCCCCCGTACACGGACGCCAAGGGTCACACCTACGAGATGAAGCGCGCCGACCCGGTCGTCTGCCCGTAGCAAGGCGCTCAAGGAGAACAACACGAAATGAACTCATCGCTGAAGAAGCGGTTGCCGGGGATCCTGGCGACGGGACTGGTGGCACTGGCCGTGGGGGCGGCCGGTGCCCCCACCGTCACCGCATCGACTGACGCATCCGTCAGCGGCCTGACCAAGGCCCAGAAGAAGGCCAAGGCCAAGGCCCTCAAGAAGTGCAAGAAGAAGAGGGCGGCCAAGGCGCGGAAGAAGTGCATCAAGAAGGTGAACAAGAAGTTCGCGGCCAAGGCCAAGCCGAAGGGCAAGACGAAGCGGGTCGACGTGCTCGACGACTACTTCACGCCGGCCGAGCTCACAATCAAGCGCGGTGACTGGGTCAACTGGGTGTGGGGCAACGAAAACGCCAACGCCCACAACGTCTCGCTCGACTCCGGTCCCGCGAGCCTCACCGCGGCCGAGAAGTACAAGTTGAGCACCGCCAATGCTCCGCAGAGGAACTACAGCTTCAAGCGGCAGCTGAACAAGGTGGGCCAGTACAACTTCTACTGCTCGCTCCACGCCGGGACCATGTACATGACGATCCAGGTGACCAAGTAGCAAGGGCCTGAAGGAAGAGCCGGGTTCGAGGGTACGAACCCGGCCGGCCGGGACCCACAGACGGGTCCCGGCCGGGCTTCCGCCCCGGAAAGGACTCGAAATGGACTCTGAATCCCTCAGCCGCAGAGGCTTCCTCGGGGTCGCCGGTGGCGCCCTGATCTGCACGATCGGCGGCCAGAAGTTCAAGGTTCAGAGCGAGGCCGACCTCAAGAAGCTGAACTCGGCGATCCCGGTCCCGCCGAAGGTGGCGGCCGCCAAGGGCAACGCCGTCCTGACCAAGGCGGCGGTCAGCGGGACCCGCCGCGAGTACTGGATCAAGGCCGAGCGGCGGCGATGGAATCCGATCCCCCGCCGGTTCGACCAGATGATGAACAAGCGTCTTAAGAAGATCGGCAAGACCGCCGTGGACGTCTACGCCTACCGGGCCTACACCCCCGGCTTCGGCCAGCCGCTCGGTCCGGCCACGGTTCCCGGCCCGTTGATCGAGGGCAACATCGGCGACTCCATCGTCGTCAACTTTCGCAACGAGTGCCCCGTGCCGGTCACCATGCATCCGCACGGCGTCTTCTACTCCAACGAGATGGACGGCGCCTACAAGGGCAAGTACACCGACCCGGGCGGCTTCGTCCAGCGCGGGCGCACGGTCACCTACGTGTGGGAGTGCGTCGAGGGGACCCAGGGCACGTGGCTCTACCACGACCACGGCCCGCTGGATCCGATCCCGCTCTACAAGGGTCTCTTCGGACCGATGGTGATCCGCGACCCCGACGAGCCGCTGCCCGACCGGGAGTTCTTCCTCGGCTTCCACTCCTTCATCCCGGGCGCCCAGTTCCCGACCCTCAAGCAGGCCTTCTACGCGATCAACGGCCGCGCCTACACGGGCAACACCCCGACCATGAGGGCGAAGGTGGGCGACGATGTCGCGATGCACGTCTACGGGGTCGACAACGACTTCCACACCTTCCACGTGCACGGCCACCGCTGGACCGAGCCGGGCGGCAACGTGGTCGACAACAAGACCTTCGGTCCCGGCGACTCGTTCCGGGTCCGGTTCATCGAGGACAACCCGGGCAAGTGGCTCTATCACTGCCACGTCTTCTCCCACCTCCATCAGGGGATGAGTGGTTGGTACATCGTCGACTGACAAGCATCGCGGCGGGGGCCGCCGCGTTCGCGGTCGCCGCCCTGCTCGCGGCGGGCCCGGCCGATGCCGCGAGCACGCGGGTTTCGATCTCGGATTTCCGGTGGTCGAAGGAGCCGACGATCGATCTCGGTGAGAAGGTGATCTGGGATTGGATCGGTCCGGACACGGCTCATTCGGTGACGGGGCAGGCT
>Ga0182737_1003569_pt1 | contig 11329 bp, 9 predicted proteins | sample eDN5th30CBELigOP_FD_128878 | JGI IMG/M metagenome (GOLD analysis project Ga0182737, IMG submission 128878) | Enriched Organic Plus compost microbial communities from Emeryville, California, USA - eDNA 5th pass 30_C BE-Lig OP (version 2) (version 2) ... | reverse complement strand
GTCTCGGAGGAGAAGACGAAATGGCCGCCGGCAACGAGATTGTCGGCGACGCCGAAGAGGAGCGGTTCGAGCGCGCCGAGATAGGGCAGAACGTCCGTCGCGGTGATGAGGTCGAAGGGCTCGTCGTCGTTGTCGTCGAGGAAGTCGACGGCCTCGGCGACATAGAGCGTCTCGTAGAGGTCCTTGTCGTGCGCGACCTCGACCATGTTCTCCGAAAGGTCGACGCCGGTGATGTCGTCCGCCATGTCGCGCAGCGCCCCGCCGGTCAGCCCCGTGCCGCAGCCGAGGTCGAGCACGCGCCTGAACGGGCCGAGCCCGAGCGCCTGGAAGCGCTGGCGCACGAGAAGCGGCACGCAATAGCCGAGCTGATCGACGAGAACGTTCTCGAAGACCTCGGCATGCTGGTCGAAAAGGGTGGCGACATAGGCGTCGGGGGCCTTTTCCGGCGTCTCGCCGCGGCCCATCGAGGCAAGGCGCACGGCCGCGCCGCCGTGATCGTCCGGATCGAGCGCCAGCACTTCCGCATAGGCCCGGGCGGCGGCATCGAAATCGCCGGATTTCTCCAGCGAGAGGGCGCGGTTGTAGGCTTCCGCGAGCGCGTCTTCGTCGATCTTCTTCATGGGCCGTCTCTTAGGCTTCGCTCACGGCTTTGGCAATGGAGGGGCCAGGCTGCAATTAGGCGTTTATCAAATACGCAAAGAGGCGCATGATCCTCTCAAGACCAAAAAGACCAATGGGAGGAATACCATGCCCGCCGATATGCCCACGTTGTCCTTCGCTGCCGAGGCTGCCCGCTCCGCAAGTCCGGGCTTACCCTCGACGCCGGGGGAGAAGATCAACATGATGGCGCATTACTATCGCGGCGAGCTCGGCCGCATGGCCGGCTGGCGCGACCGGATCGACCGAACGTCGAACTGGGCGATCACCGTGGTTGCGGCGCTGCTCTCCGTGTCGCTGTCGACGCCCAACGCGCATCACGGCGTCCTGCTCTTCGCCATGCTGCTGGTGACGCTGCTGCTCCTGATCGAGGCGCGGCGCTACCGCTTCTTCGACGTCTACCGGGCGCGGGTGCGCCAGCTCGAGCGTTTCTACTTCGCCGAACTCCTGGGGCCGAACGACCAGCTCGCCCTCGACTGGGCAGCGCCCATTGCCAAGAGCCTGCGCAAGCCGGAATTCCTGATCAGCTACCGCGATGCCGCCTGCCGGCGGCTGCGGCGCAACTATTGCTGGATGTATCTCATCCTGCTTCTGGCCTGGGCGCTGAAGATCTCGTCCTCGGCCCTGCAGCGGCCGGCGACGGCGGGCCGGGACATGACGCTCGCCGTCGAACATGTGGTGGGCAACGCGGCGCTCGGGCCGGTGCCCGGCGGCGTGGTGATCTGCCTCGTGCTCGTCTTCTACCTCACCATCGCCTATTTCTCGCTCAAGGTGGACATGTCCGACAGCGAACTGTCGCACGGCTCGGTGCATGTGTGAGCGGTGGGCGGGCGCTCAGTTGATGATGAACTCGCCCTTGAGCGCGCGCCACTCCGTCGCCGAGATCAGGCGGCGGTGGACGTAGCAGACCGAATGCAGCGGCCCGTCCAGCTTCTCCTGCCAGAATTTCAGGAAGCGCTTCATCTCCGGGAAATCGGGAGCGAGATCGTAGTGCTGCCAGACAAAGGTTTGCAGGAGCTGCCGGTGATCCGGCATGCGGTAGAGGATCTGGGCCGTGGTCACGCCGTAGCCCTTGAGCTGCATTGCCATGTCGTTCGTCATAGCGGACCTCATCGCGTGATGAATGATGGTCCCTATGATTGAGCGCCTGCAAGGTTAATGAAAGGTTTCCCTTTCGCTTGCTCTAGAAATATTTGTTTCGAATCAGGGGTTTGGCAGCACCTCATGCGAAGTGCTGCCAAGGTGTCAGCGCTTCAGGTGGCGCGTCAGGCGGTTTTCGAGCCAGTTCCACAGGTTGCGCAGCAGCTCCACGATCACGAGGTAGAGCAGGGCAGCCCACAGATAGGTCTGGTAGTCGAAGGTGCGCGAGAAGGCGCGGCGCGTCTCGCCCATCAGGTCGAAGACCGTGACGATGGCGACGATGGCCGAGCCCTTGATCATCAGGATGATCTCGTTGCCGTAGGGGCGGAGCGCAACGATGAGCGCCTGCGGCAGGATGATCTTGAAGAAGGCGACCTTCTTCGGCAGGCCGAGGGCGGCCGCGCCCTCGTGCTGGCCGCGCGGCACGCTCTCGATGGCTCCGCGCAGGATTTCGGCCTGGTAGGCGGCGGTGTTGAGCGTGAAGGTCAAAAGCGCGCAGTTCCACGCATCGCGGAAGAACCACCAGAGGTCCAGTTCCTTCAGCTCGGCCGAGAAGCTTCCGAGGCCGTAATAGACGAGGAAGAGCTGCATGAGCAGCGGCGTGCCGCGGAAGAAGTAGACATAGGCATAGGCGATCCACGACAGGACCGGGTTCTTCGACATGCGCGCGAAGGCGAGCGGCAGCGAGATGAGGCCGCCGAGCACGATGGAGAGCGCGACGAGCGTCAGCGTGACGCCGAGGCCGGACAGGTAGCTCGGCCCGTATTTGGTGAATTTCGCCGGGTCCCAGCCGTCCACGATCATCATGAAGATGCCGACCGAGAGCGCCAGCCAGACGCCGAGGAAGACGTTGCCGAAGAAGCGGGCCGCCGTGAAGGGTTTCGGCGGCGCCGGCGGCGGGGCCTGCGGGGCGATGAGGGCGGTGACGAAGCTCATCGTGCGGCCTCCGAGCGCTTGGTCCAGCTCTCGATGCCGGAGAAGACCAGCGAGGAGAGGAAGGCGAGGACGAGGAAGAGAAGGCAGGCGACCGCGTAGAACTCGAAGGCCTCCTTGGTCACGCGGGCGGCGACGCTCGTCTGGCGCAGGATATCCGGCAGGCCGATGACGGAGACGAGGGCGGTGTCCTTCAGCAGCGCCATCCAGAGATTGCCGAGGCCGGGCAGGGCGATGCGCACGAGCTGCGGCAGCACGATGAGCTGCATGGTGCGGCCGTGGTGGAGGCCGAGCGCATAGCCCGCCTCGTACTGGCCGCGCGGAATGGCCTTGAAGGCCGATTGCAGCACTTCCGAGCAATAGGCCGAGAAGACGACGCCGAGCGCGATCATGCCGGCGAAGAAGGCGTTGATCTCGACCGTGCCCTGGTAGCCGACCGCCGCCGCAAAGTTCTGCACGAGGATCTGCAGGCCGTAATAGACGATGAAGAGCGTCAGCAGCTCCGGCAGGCCGCGGAAGAGCGTCGTATAGACATTGGCCGCAAGCCGGAGCGATTTCTCCTCCGACTGCTTGGCGAGCGCGATGAAGAAGCCGAAGACGAGGCCGACCGGCAGGGTCGCGATCGCAAGGGTGCCCGTGACGAGGAAGCCGAAGGCGATCTCGTCGCCCCAGCCCGCGTCGCCGCAGGCCAGAAGCGCCTTGCCCAGAAACAGATTGAAGATGCCGACCGGACCGCACAGGGGGTCGATAACCCCGAGAAATGCGGATACCGCCCCGACGATGGCGGTGAAGAACCCGCTCATGCCAAAAGAACCCCCGTGCGCTTTGCGCTTCTTGTCCGGGCGTTGTGGCGCCCGTTTTTTCTATGTGCAAGTTCTCAAACAAAAGGAGCGGGAGAGCAAGCCCTCCCGCCCGTGCATTCTGGTGATAGGGTCAGAAAAAACCCTCATGAGCCATGGGCCCGGTCTCAGTCGCCGTAGACGTCGAAGGGGAAGTACTTGGCGTTGATTTCCTGGTACTTGCCGCTCTTGCGGATGGCGGCGATCGCCTGGGTGAACTTGTCGGCGAGCGGGTCGCCCTTGCGGACCGCGATGCCGGCGCCTTCGCCGTTGATGACCGGGTCGATCGGCAGCGTGCCGAGCAGCTTGCAGCAGGCGCCGTCTTCCGTCTTCAGCCATTCCGACAGCACCACGACGTCGTCGATGGCGGCGTCGATGCGGCCGTTGCCGAGGTCGAGCTTGTATTCGTCGGCGGTCGGATAGAGCTTGACCTCGGAATCCTTCATATGCGCTTCGGCATAGTTGGAGTGGGTCGTGGAGCCCTGCGCGCCGAGCGTCTTGCCGGCCAGCGCCTCAGGCGTGGCGTCCTTGATGTCGGAATCCTTCGGCACGACGATGGCCGGCGGCGTGTTGTAGTACTTCTTGGAGAAGTCGACCTGCTGCTTGCGCTCTTCGGTGATCGACATGGAGGCGACGATGGCGTCGAACTTCTTGGCGATCAGCGCCGGGATGATGCCGTCCCAGTCCTGCGTGACGAAGGTGCATTCGGCCTTCATCTCCTCGCAGAGCGCCTTGGCGATATCGATGTCGAAGCCCGTCAGCGAGCCGTCCGATTCCAGGTTGTTGAAGGGCGGGTAGGCGCCTTCCGTGCCGATCACGATCTTTTCGCCGTCCGCCATCGCATTCGTGGAAAACAGGGCGATGACCGCTGCCGAGGCAGCGAGCGCGAAACGTTTGGAAATACGCATGTTGGTCCTCTCAGTTGAAGGCTCTCCGGCTTCTTCTTTTTGTCCGGGCCTTGAAGCAAAGCGGGCAGGGCTGCCCGCTTGGCGGCGATAATCGACCGTTTTCCGCCAAAAAATCAACTGCTTTTACGCCGTCTTTCCGCCCCGTTTCCCCGACAATTTGCCGCGCCGCCTCTGGTCCGGGCCGCCGCGCGTCCTATCTGGCCGTTCGACCGAGGCCCGTTCAGGCGTGGTTCAGGCGCCTGTCGCTAGGCCTTTGAAGGAAAATGAATGATCCGCCGGCCCTTTCGGCGCCGGCGGAATGCAACGACGGAACACCGTGAGGATATGACGATGACTTTCCGCTCAAGACTTTTCGCAACCGTGGCGCTTCCGGTGCTCTCGGCCTCGATGATCGCGACGCCGAGCCTTGCCGACGCGCTGGTCAAGCCTTTCGAGGTCGCGCAGGACAGCGGCGACCAGGGCCAGCCGACCGACGAGGAACTGCTGCTGAAGAAACAGCAGGAAGAACAGCGCCGTGCGGCCGAGGAGGAAGCCAAGCGCCAGGCCGAGGAACAGCAGCGCGCCGCCGACGAGGAGGCGCAGCGCCAGGCCGAGGAGCAGAAGGCCGCCGAAGAGCAGCAGCGCAAGGCCGACGAAGAGGCCCAGCGTCAGGCGGAAGAACAGAAGGCTGCGCAAGAGCAGCAGAAGGCCGCCGAGGAAGAAGCCCAGCGGCAGGCCGAGGAACAGAAGGCCGCCGAGCAGCAGAAGGCGGCCGAAGAAGAGGCGCAGCGCCAGGCTGAAGAGCAGAAGGCCGCCGAGGAAGCCCAGCGTCAGGCTGAGGAACAGAAGGCTGCCGAAGAACAGCAGAAGGCGGCTGAGGAAGAACAGCAGCGCCAGGCGGACGAACAGAAAGCCGCGGAGGAGCAGCAGAAGGCTGCCGAGGAAGAGCAGCAGCGTCAGGCGGATGAGCAGAAGGCCGCCGAGGAACAGCAGAAGCAGGTCGAGCAGCCGGCGCAGGACGATGCCGGGCAGCCCGCCGTGACCGGGGAGGCTCCGGCCGAGACGGGCACCGACCAGCCGGCAACCGCCGAGGAAGGCACGGACCAGCCCGCCACCGCCGAGACAGGCGGCGAGCAGCCGCCTGCGGAAGCGCAGACGGGCGAAGGCCAGGCTGGCGAGACCGAGGCCAAGGAGGCGGTTCCGCCCGTCACCGAGACGCTGAGCGAAGACGAGAAGCAGGAGATCGCCAAGGACCCGGGCCAGACCGACGAGACGGTCGTGCTGCCGGTGGAGAACGGCGCCGCGGTTCTCGACAGCGACAAGGACGCCGACAACGGCGGCGGCCAGGCGAGCCGCGAGGAACGCCGCAAGCGGCGCGAGGAACAGCGCGCGCAGGAGGAGGTCCCGCTTCCCGAATCGGACGATTCGGCCCAGGCGGCGATCCCCGAGGACGTGCGCGTGGCCGTGCCGCAGAAAATCGAGGCCGCGATCAAGGAAGAGGGCCAGCGCGTCGACAAGGCGCCCGCCTTCGAGGTGCCGGCGACGACCAACATCGTCAACAACACCGTGATCAACAACACGATCGTCAACAACAACACGACCGTGAACAATGTCGACAACAGCAACAACGTCACGAAGGTGAACGTCGTGGAGAAGGTCGACAACCGCACCGTCCTTTCGGTCGGTGACCGCCTGATCGTGCGCAGCGACGACCGGCCGCGCCTTCGCCGCGATTCCGAGGACGTCTACTACGACAAGCTCGCCCGCGGGCGGGTGCGCGAGACGATCGTCCGGCCGGGCGGCGCCAAGCTGGTGACGATCTACAACCGCTACGGCGACGTCATCCAGCGCTCGCGCGTCGGCCGCGACGGGCGGGAATACATCCTCGTCTACGCGCCGGAACTGGAGGACGACGCACCGCGTCCCGACCTGATCGACGTCGGCTACGAGCTGCCGCCGATGCGCCTGCGCATCCCCGTCAGCGACTATATCATCGACACGTCGAGCGAACCCGATAGGGATTACTACGACTTCCTCGCCGAGCCGCCGGTCGAGCGCGTCGAGCGCGTCTACACGATCGACGAGGTGAAGCACTCCGCGCGCCTGCGCGACAAGGTGCGCCGCATCGACCTCGACACGATCACCTTCGCCACCGGCAGCGCAGAGGTGCCGATGTCGCAGGCCCGCACGCTGCGTAAGGTGGCCGAGGCCATGCTGAAGATCCTCGACAAGGATCCGGGCGAGACCTTCCTCATCGAAGGCCATACGGACGCCGTCGGCTCCGACAAGTCGAACCTCGTGCTCTCCGACGAGCGCTCCGATTCGGTCGCCAACCTGCTCACCGAAGTCTACGGCATCCCGCCGGAAAACCTCCAGACGCAGGGCTATGGCGAACGCTTCCTCAAGGTGCGCACGCAGGCCGCCGAACAGCAGAACCGCCGCGTCACCATCCGCCGCGTGACCACGCTGGTACGCCCCGTCGCCCGCGCGGACTGAGCGGGTCTGCCAAACGGATGAGGCCGCGGAGACGATCCCGCGGCCTTTTTCATGCCGGTTTCGCAAGTCCCGTGATGCGCACCACGAAATCGGCGATGGCGGTGGTGTCGTCGAGGTCGAAGACGGGAAGCGCCGTGTCGGTCACCTTGTGGTCGGCGGCGATGGCGGCGATATGCGGGTCCTCGGGAGCGAGCGGCGTGCGGTTGGCGGCGGCCAGCCGGCGGGCCTCGATCTTGGGGATGGGCTCGCGCTTGTAGCCCTCGATCAGCACGAGGTCGCACGGGGCAAGGCGCGCGAGGATTTCCGCGAAGGACGGTTCCGGCGCGCCGCGCAGCTCGTGCATGATGGCATAGCGCGTGCCGGAAACGATGGTGACCTCGTGGGCGCCCGCCTGCCGGTGGCGGTAGCTGTCGGCGCCGACCTTGTCGATGTCGAAATCGTGGTGGGCGTGCTTGACGGTCGACACGCGATAGCCGCGCGCGACCAGTTCGCTGACGAGGCGGACGGCAAGGCCCGTCTTGCCGGAATTCTTCCAGCCGGCGATGCCGAAGACATTCGGTTGTGTCATCGTTCCAGTATCCAGAGCCAGTTCTCCGCCGCGGCGAGGTCGTCGGGCGTATTGATGTTGAAGAAGGGGTCGAGCGGGCCGCGCGGCGTCTCGACGGGAGGGAAGGCGACCTCGCGGGCCTGGTGGCGCTCGAGATAGCTGCGCACGCGCAGCGCCCCGCCGCCGGCAAGCCAGGCGGCAAGGTCGCCTGCAAGGGCGACCGGCCAGAGCGCGAAGACCGGATGGAGCCCGCCGGCCGAGCGGGCCGCGACGATCCGCTCGGGGCCGTCGGCGGCGCGGGCGAGCCGCGCGACGAGATCGGCGGGGAAGAATGGGCTGTCGATCGGCACGGTCGCCACATGGCTGGCGCCGGGATGGTGCTTTCCGGCGTGGTCGAGGGCGGCGAGGATACCGCCGAGCGGGCCGGCGCGGGCCGTGTCGAGATCGGCGAAGACCGGCAGCTCCTCGCCCTCGGCAAAGAGCACCGGGCCGTTGGCGTTGACGGCAAGGGCGCTGACCTGCGGGCCGAGCCGCCGGGCGGCGCGGTCGAGAAGGCAGACGCCGCCGAGCCGGATGCGGGCCTTGTCCTCGCCCATGCGCGAGGAGAGGCCGCCCGCCAGGATCACGCCCGGTATGTCTTCTGTCGTCGCCATCGCCGCTTTCCTCCTGCCTCCGTCTAGTCCGCGCGGCGCCCGCCGGCAAGCCGTCAGGGCGCTTCGGGCACGCAGCTTCCCGCGACCGCCTGCGTGCGGCGCAGGTTCTCGCGGTAGAAGGTGTAGAGGCCGGAGGCGACGATGATCGCGACGCCCGTCGCCATCCAGAAATCCGGCAATTCGCCGAAGAACAGGAAGCCGATGCCCATCGCCCAGATGAGGCTCGTATAGCGGAAGGGCGCGATGAAGGAGATCTCGCCGGTGCGCATGGCGCTGACGATCGTCTGGTAGCCGATGAGGAGCAGCACGCTCGCAAGCGCCAGCCTTGCGAGCACGTCGGGCGCCATCGGCTGCCAGCCGCCCATCGGCGCGACGAGCAGGCCGCCGACCGTGCTGATGGCGATGGCGGTGATGACGCTGACGAAGATGGAGGGCACGTCGCTGCTGATCCTGCGCGTGGCAAGGTCGCGCGTCGCTGCGCCGATGACCGAGGCGATGACGTAGATCGCGGCGGTGGAGAACCCGTCCGGCCCCGGGCGGATGATGATGAGCACGCCGACGAAGCCGGCCGCGATCGCCAGCCACCGTCGCCAGCCGACCTTCTCGCCGAGGAAGAGCGCCGCTCCCAGCGTGACGGCGAGCGGCAGCGACTGGAGGATGGCCGCGGTATTGGCGAGCGGCATGGCGCCGAGCGCGGAAATATAGGTGATCGAGGCGAGGATCTCCGCCGCAAGGCGCAGGAGGAGGGCCGGCTGCAGCATGACCCGCCAGGAGCGCAGCGCGCCCATCCACCAGGCGATGGCGACGACCAGCACGCTCGTCATCGCGCCGCGCACGAAGAGGATCTGCCCTGTGTTCATGGCGCCGGTGGTGGATTTGACGAGGGCATCGTTGCAGGTGAAGGCCGCCATGGCGATGACCATGAGAAGCGCGCCGGTGGCGTTGCGGGAGGGGTTCATCGATGGCTCCGTGCGTCTGTCCCACTCTCATAGGACGAATGCGGGGGCCATGTCATCGCCGAACGCGCGGGAACGATCGGGGTGGATGCCGGAACGTGCGGCGCCTTGCCGCAACCGCAGTTCCTCACAAGCGCCCCGAAGGGTTTCATTAAGTTTCGGCGCCTATCGTTGCGTTACCCCAATGAGCGTTCGCATGATGCGACGGGTGAGGGCGCGCCGCCTGGTGGAAGGCCGGCAGGCCCCGACAACGACAGGACGGCCGCGCTCGCAGGGCGAGCATTCGCGGCCATGTCCGCTTTGACCGGCACCCACGGGGATTTGGCCGCCATAAATGCCGGGGAAACCATGTCCTTCATCGACCGCCTGCTCCAGCAGCGCCGCATCGTCACCAAGGTGCTGCTCTTCGTCATCCCTCTCGTCGCGCTGATCGCGGGCATCGGCCTCGTCGGCTATTTCACGGCCAGCACGCTGAACGGCCACATGACGGTGACGCGAGAGACGATCAACAGCCTGTCGCATTTCCAGAACCTGCGCACCGGGCTGCAGGACTTCGCGGACCGGCCGGGCGAGGAGACCCGCAACGCGCTGCAGGCGCGCATCGACGAGCAGGAAGCGGGCATCCGCGCCCTCGACGCCCTCCTGCCCGACGCGGCGGAGAAGGCCAAGATCGCCTCGGTCGTCTCGCTCGCCGCCACGATGCGCGGCGAGACCGACACGCTCTGGGCCATCGACCAGGAACGCAACACCGTCACCGCCGAGCTCGAAGGGGCGCTGGCGGCCATGGCGAAGGACGGCGAGTTTGCCGAAAAGCAGATCGGCGTCATCCGTGCCGAATCGGGCGAGAAGGAAGCCTTCGCCAAGGCGCTGCTCTTCGATGCCGCCGCCTACCAGGGGCTCGCCGAGCGCATCGGCAAGTTCCGCAAGCCCGTCGCGCTCGCGATGAAGCCGGAAGACAAGGTGAAGGCGGCCGAGACCTACCTGCCGCAGCTCCTCAAGCAGCTCGACGAGTCCAAGGCCATCGCCTCGCCCAAGGCGCTGGAGAAGATCAAGCCGCTCGAAACGGAAATCGCCACGGTGAAGGAAATCCTCGCCGGCACCGACGACGCCGATTCCAAGAAGGCGAAGTTCGTGCCGGTGCTGACGAGCCTTTCCAAGTTCGATGCCGATTTCGTCAAGGAAGCCGGCAAGAATTCCGACACCGCCGCCAAGCGCTTTGTCGGCATGGATGCGGAGATCGCGCTCCTCAAGACGCTGATCACGCTCATGGGCGACACGTTCAAGGGCATCGACGAAACGCGCCTGCATATCAGCGAGCTGCACCGCAAGCTCGACGAGGCGAGCCGCGACGCCATCCTCGCCGACATCAAGGCCGTGAGCGCGAGCGCGGCGGAGCTCGCCAAGCTCGGCGGCAAGAATGCGGCGCTGCGCGATCTTGCGCAGAAGCTCGCGCCGTCGCTCGCCCGCATCGAGAAGGGCAGCGGCGACCTCATCGCCGTCGGCGAGAAGTGGCAGGCCGCGCGCGCAACCGCCTATGCCTCGGTCGCAAGCGCCAGCCAGACGCTCGAACAGTTCGTCTCCAGCGCCCAGGAGGCCGGCAAGAAGGACAGCCAGCGTTCCGCCAACGTCTCCATCATCGCGATGGTCGCCGGCACGCTGCTGGCCATCATCGGCGGCCTGATGCTGGTCGAGACCCTGCGCGGGCCGCTGAAGCGCGTCACCGAGGCCATGTCGCGCCTTGCCAGCGGCGACCTCGACATCTCCATCGACGGGCGCAACCGCGGCGACGAGATCGGCGACATGGTGCGCTCGGTCGCCGTCTTCCGCGATGCCGCGCTCGAAAACATCCGCCTGGAACAGGAGGCCGAGGCCCAGCGCCAGCTGACGGCCGAGGAGCAGGCCCGCCGCGCCAGCGAGCGCGCCCGCATCGAAGCCGAGCAGACCGAGGCGCTGACGGCGCTTTCCGAAGTGCTCGGCCAGCTTGCCGCCGGCAATCTGGAGGAAAGCATGACGGAGGCGCTGGCTGCCGAATATGTCGCGATGGCCCGCACCTACAACAACGCCGTCGAGGCGCTGCGTGTGACGCTTTCCGACGTGCGCGCCACGACGCTGGAGATCAACAGCGGCACGGGCAACCTTGCCGTTTCCGCCGACGACCTTGCCCGGCGCACGGAGCAGCAGGCCGCCGCGCTGGAGGAAAGCTCGCGCGCCCTTCGCCAGC
>Ga0182737_1003566_pt1 | contig 11337 bp, 6 predicted proteins | sample eDN5th30CBELigOP_FD_128878 | JGI IMG/M metagenome (GOLD analysis project Ga0182737, IMG submission 128878) | Enriched Organic Plus compost microbial communities from Emeryville, California, USA - eDNA 5th pass 30_C BE-Lig OP (version 2) (version 2) ... | reverse complement strand
AGGGCGCCAAGTATGCCGGTTCGCGCGACTATACCCATTACGACATCGGCGCCAGCCTGTCCTATATGGGCTTCGTGCTGGACGGCCGCTGGAACTCCACCGACCTGAACGCGGCCCAGTGCGGCGCCTTCTACATGGCCACGGTGGACGCCTGCAAAGGCTCGTTCGTCGCCAGCCTGACCTACAATTTCAAGCTGCTGCCGTAACCGCACCGGCCTGAAACCCGAAAGACGAAAGCCCGCGCGGTCCGCCGCGCGGGCTTTTTCTTTGCCCGGCCCTTGCGGGCGCCGGGCTGATCGTGTCGGGCGTGGCGGTGATGAACCCGTTCTCGGGGACCGTCACCCACCAGGCGGCGGTCACGCCTCCAGAACCCGGCGCAGTTGCTGCATGTCGAACGGCTTGGTCAGGTGACTGACATCGCCGCCCAGCGGCTTGCCTTCCTGCTCGCTGGTGGAATAGCCGCTGGCGATGACGATCTTGAGGTGCGGCCGGAAGCGCAGCGCCTCCTCCACCAATTGGCGGCCGTTCATGCCCGGCAGGCCCAAGTCGGTGAGAAGAATGCCGATCGTCTCGTCCTTTTGCAGGATCACCAGCGCCTCATGGGCGTCGCCGGCCTCGGCGCAGGTGAAACCGAGTTGCTCCACCATGTCCACCGTGGTCATGCGGATCAGTGCCACATCCTCCACCACCAGAACCTTGCCGGCCGGGCGATCCTGGGCCGCGATCGGCGCCTGCGCCGGAGCCGGGGCATCGGAGGCGATCGGCGGCCGCGCCGTTCCGGCGAAGACCGCGCGCAGCTTCCGCGCCAGCTCGTCCTTGCGATAGGGCTTGGACAGCAGCAGCGCATCGTCATCCAGCTTGCCGTTATGGACGATGGAGTTCTGGGTATAGCCGGAAGTGTAGAGGATATGGATGCCCGGATGCATCTCCTGTGCCCGGCGGGTGAATTCGCGGGTGGGGATCGTGCCCGGCATCACCACATCGGTGAAGACCAGATCCGGCTTTTCGGTCTTGAGGACTTCCAGCGCGCTTTCGGCATTGTCGGCGCGGCTGACCTGATAGCCGAGGTCGGTTAGCATATCCACCACGGCGGCGCGCACGCCCTCGTCATCCTCCACCACCAGGACGCGCTCGGTACCGCCTTCCGCCGGCGCCGCGCCCGCCTGCTGCAGCGCATCGGTCTGGCGGCGGGTGCGCGGCAGGTACAGCTTGATGGCCGTACCGTGGCCCACTTCCGAATAGATCTTGATATGGCCGCCGGTCTGCTTGACGAAGCCGTAGGCCTGAGCGAGGCCAAGGCCGGTGCCCTTGCCTTCCGGCTTGGTGGTGAAAAAGGGTTCGAAAACCCGCGTCATCACCTCCGGCGGCATGCCGGTGCCGGTGTCGGACACCGCCAGCATCACATACTGGCCCGGCGTCACTTCCGCATGGGCGGCGGCATAGGCATCGTCGAGATAGGCGTTGGCCACTTCCAGCGTCAGCTTGCCGCCGTCCGGCATGGCGTCGCGGGCATTGATCGCCAGGTTGAGCACGGTGTTCTCGACCTGGGTGGGATCCACCAGCGTGTTCCACAGCCCGCCCGCGACCACCGTTTCCACCTCGATATTCTCGCCCAGGGTGCGGCGGATCATGTCGGACATGTCGCGGATGATGCGCCCCATGTCGAGCGAACGCGGCGACAAAGGCTGGCGGCGGGCAAAGGCCAGAAGCTGCGCCGTCAGGCGCGAGCCCCGCGCCACCGCGCCGATGGCGTTCTGCAGGCGCTCGCGCAGCTTGCCTTCGGGCGGCACCGCGCCGGAAACGGCCAGATCGAGATTGGCGCTGATGATCTGGAGCAGGTTGTTGAAATCATGCGCCACGCCGCCGGTCAGGTGACCGATGGCCTCCATCTTCTGCGACTGGCGGGCCATGCCTTCGGCCTTGAGGCGGGCGGTATTGTCCTCCACCCCGACCAGAAAGCCGCCGGTGGCGACCGGCGCCTTGTAGATGTCCAGCTCGCGTCCGGCCCAGCTTACGCGGGCGCTGTCCTGCGCCTCGCGGCCCGGCGGCACGAAGATGCCCGCATTGGTGCCGCGATTGGATTCCAGTTCCTGCAGCGCCAGCAGCCGTGTCTGGCGGGGCCGGGCCAGTTCTTCCGGCAGGTCCAGCAAGGTGAAGAAATTGGCGTTGAAGGCGCACAACACGCCCTCTGAGGAGAAATAGGCGACGCCGTCACGCACCGTTTCCAGCGTGGCCTGCAGGATCGCCGCTTCGTTGGCGCGGTCGCGCTCCGCGCGGGCCAGGCTGACATTGTTCCGCACCAGCAGCGCGGCGGCCAGCAGCAGGATGCCCAGCGCGATCACCCCGCCGCCGATGGCGAAGGCGATTTCCAACTGTTCCGTCTCGTGCCGTTCCGTTTCGCGCTGCGCCAGCAGGCGGCGCTCCTCGTCCACGCCCTGGGCCAGTTCGGCGCGCAATCCATCCATGCGCTGGCGGCCCAGTTCCAGGGCCGGGATCAGGCCTTCATTGTCCAACTGGCGCGCTTCGCGCAGGGAATCGTCGAAGGCGGCGAAGCGTTCGCGGATCAGCCCCTCCAGCCGTCCCACCCGCCGCTGCTGGGCGGGATTGTCCATCGTTGTCCGGCGGAAAACGGCCAGGTTGTGCGCTGCCCGCTCGCGGGCAGCGTTATAAGGGGACAGGAAGGCCGGTTGGCGGGTCAGCAGATAGCCGCGCTGGCCGGTTTCGGCATCCAGCGCGTCGGCCAGGATGGCGTTCAGGGTTTCGATCACCTGATGGGTATGGGTGACTTGCGCCTGCGCCTCGCGCTGATGCACCGAAAACTGGACCGCCAGATACACGACAGCCGCCAGAATGATGAAAAGCGGCACTGCGGCGAGCAGCACCAAGCGATTGGCGGCCAAAACGTCCCTCGAACCCGGAATCCCCGAGGCAAAACGCATGCTTCCGGATTCGGTTCCCGCCATAGGCGGAAAATCTAGGGCATGATTTGGGAAAAGATAGGCCGCCGCCGCACCTTGCGAATAATAAAGTCGTCGCAAGGGCTACGGCGAAAGCCCCCTGCCGGGGCTTTGTCGAACCTCTAACTTGGTATTGGCAGGGAAGATTGGTCGGAGAGAGAGGATTGGCGAAAACACGCCTTCGGCCTGTTTTCGTCCTCGCCCAAGGCTCGGATCGGACCTTCGGTCCGCCCCAAAGCCCCTGCCGGGGCTTTGTCGAACCTCTAACTTGGTATTGGCAGGGAAGATTGGTCGGAGAGAGAGGATTCGAACCTCCGGCCCCTACGTCCCGAACGTAGTGCTCTACCAGGCTGAGCTACTCTCCGAACCAGTGCGAAGGGGCATGCCCCTCGCCTCGGGAGGCGCCCTTATAGCGATGCCCCCCCGGCCCCGCAACCGGCCCGGCAGCCCTTGTGAACATATTGTCCGGGCGGGGTTTTCCCGGTTTGCGGGGGGCGGGGCTTGCCGTTATACGGGGCCACCCGCGCCGGTATCCGGACTGTTGGGGCGTCGCCAAGTGGTAAGGCACTGGATTTTGATTCCAGCATTCGAAGGTTCGATCCCTTCCGCCCCAGCCAAACCCCTCCTGAAACAGCGTTGACAAGGGCTCCCCCGGCCGCTCGTTCGTCATTCGGAACGATCCACCGGATCGTTCCGTTGGCCTTCGGCCAACCATTCCTCACAGTTCGCGGCGTTCGCCGCTTTCGCAGGTCCACCGGACCTGCTCACCCGCTGCGCGGGCCGCGCCTCACCCCTTCCGCCCCAGCCAAACCTTGTCCTGCCTTGGCTCGCAGCCTTTGCCGCGCAACCGGCCACATCCCCTTACCCTTTCATTTAATGTGGATTTTCAGCGGGTTGTGGCTAACCCCGCTTTAAGCAATCCCTTCCTAGAAGGGCCGCCGGAAATCAATGGCCCAGTGCGATGCTCAGGATACTTGGTTGCGTAACGACCCAGCATGATTTGCGTCTCGTGTTTCTGGCGGCGGGCGTCTGCCTCTTCGCCAGCCTGACCGTTATCCACATGCTGACCCGGCTGCGGGCGGCCCAGGGCCGCGCCTTCCAGGCCTGGCTGGTCGCGGCGGGCTTTGTGGCCGCCTGCGGCATCTGGGGCACCCATTTCATCGCGATGCTGGCGTTCCAGCCGGGCGTTCCCGTCAGCTACGACATCCACGAAACCCTGGGCTCGGCCCTGATCGCCTTCGCCCTTTGCACCCTGGCGTTCGGCCTGTCCGTCCGGCGGCACGGGGCCTGGACCGGAGGCGCGACGCTGGGCCTGGCCGTCAGCCTGATGCACTTCACCGGCATGCTGGCCCTGCGCGGCCCGATGACCATGCACTGGGACTGGCTCTATGTGGCCGCCGCCGTGCTGGGCGGCGTCGGCTTCGGCATGGCGGCGCTGCGCATGGTGGAAACCGGCGACAGCTTCAAACGGCTGGGCGCGGCCGCCGGCCTGCTCGTACTGGCGATCTGCAGCATGCATTTCACGGCCATGAGCGCCGTCACATTCTCGCTGGCGCCCGTCACGGTGGATGACGGCGTGGCCCTGGCGCCCGAAACCATGGCCATCGCGGTGGCGATCGTCGCCTTCCTGGTGATCGCGCTGGGCGGCGTCTGCGCCCTGTTCGATTCCCGTTTCGCGGCCCGCGCCGAAGAGGAGGCCGCGCGCCTTCGCAGCCATGTCGCGGACCTGGAAAGGGCGCGGACCGAACTGATCGCGGCGCGCGACGCCGCCGATGCGGGCAACCGCGCCAAGAGCGACTTCCTGGCGAATATGAGCCACGAGATCCGCACCCCCATGAACGGCATCCTGGGCATGACCGGACTTCTGCTGGAAACAAAACTGGACGACGAGCAGCGCGACTTCGCCGAGACGGTGCGGGAATCCGGCGAGGCCCTGCTGGCCATCGTCAACGACATCCTGGACATCTCCAAGCTGGAAGCCCGCAAGTTCGAACTGGACATGCAGGACTTCGACCTGGTCAGCACGGTGGAAAGCGCCGTCGAGGTGATGATCGGCAAGGCCCGCGAAAAGAACATAGACCTTGGCGTCTTCGTGGAGCCGGAAGCGCGCGGCGGCTATCACGGCGACGCGCCGCGCCTGCGCCAGGTAATGCTCAACCTGCTCAGCAACGCGATCAAGTTCACCGAAAAGGGCGGCGTCAGCCTGGTCGTACGCGTCGCGCAGGTGGTGGATAGCGCCACCGGCCTTGCGCATCTGCGCTTCGAGGTGCAGGACTGCGGCATCGGCATTCCCGACGATGCCTGCGAAACCCTGTTCCAGAAATTCGCCCAGGCCGACAGTTCCGTCACCCGCCGCTATGGCGGCACCGGGCTTGGCCTGGCCATCTGCAAGCAGCTTGTCGAACTGATGGGCGGGCGCATCGGCGTGTACAGCCAGGTGGGCGTGGGCTCGACCTTCTGGTTCGAGATCGCGCTGGAGCGCGCCAGGTCGCAGGTGGTGGAGCCGGACAGCATCGCCCTGCATCTGGGTGAAGTGCGGGTGCTGGTGGTGGACGACATCGCCATGAACCTGGACATCATGAGCCGCCAGTTGCGCGCGATGGGCGTGCGCCATATCGCCACCGCCGACGGCGCGGATGCCGCCCTGGCGGAACTGGACAGCGCCTGGCGCCAGGGATCGCCCTATGACATCGCGTTGCTGGACCAGATGATGCCCGATGTCGCGGGCGACGAACTGGCCCGCCGGATCCGCGCGCGCGACGACCTGGCCGGCATCCGGCTGGTGAGCGTTTCGTCGGCGGGCAGCCACGGCATCCCGCAGGAAAGCCTCTCGCGCTTTGACAGCAAGCTGGAAAAGCCGGTTCGCCAGCACGAACTGCGCGACTGCATGAACCGTCTCTACCAGATGGCGCCGCAGGAACCGCGTTTACAGGTCGAGGCCAAAAAGCCCTCGTCTATTCCCCAGGAGAAGTCCCAGATGCGCATCCTTCTGGCCGAAGACAACAAGATCAACCAGAAATACGCGATGGCGCTTTTGGGCAGCCGCTTCCAGCTCACCATCGCCGAAAACGGCGCGCAGGCGGTCGAAAAGCTGCGGGACGCGGACTTCGATGTGATCCTGATGGATATCCAGATGCCCGAACTGGATGGTCCCGGCGCGACCCGCGTCATTCGCGCCATGCCCGCACCCAAATGCCATGTGCCCATCATCGCCATGACGGCCAATGCCCAGCCGGGCGCGCGGGAGGAATATCTGGCGGTTGGCATGAATGATTATGTGAGCAAGCCGATCAGCCCCGCCGCGCTGCTGGCGCTGCTGGACCGCTACCGGAGCGGAAAGGATGCCGGTTCCGCCACGCCCGTGGCCGAAGAGCCGGAGGAAGCCCTGCTGGACCGGGAAACCCTCGCCACCCTTTCCGCGCTGATGGGACCGGAACCGCTGGACAATCTCCTGCTGCTGTTCGTCCAGGATGCCGATGCCGGGATGGACGCCATCACCGCCGGGCTGACGGCGGACGACTTCGCCGCCGTGGCGCGAACGGCCCATGCGCTGGTGTCGTCCGCGGGCAATGTGGGGGCGATGCGGGTCAGCAGGTTGGCCCGCGCGCTGGAAATGACGGCGCAAGCGTCCGACCGGATGGGCGCGGAAGCCGTTCTCGCCACCCTGCGGCGGAACTGGGCACAGACCCGCGATGCGATCGGCCAGCAGAAAGCTGCCCGGCGGGCCGTGGCCTGACGGATACGCCGTAAAGCCGGATCAGTATCAATGCAGATACAGGATCAGTGCAGATAGAAGGCCACCGGCCGGTCCATGCCCGCCAAGGAATCCATCGGCTCGGATGCCATATCCGACGCCCGGCCTGGTACCCGACTTGATGCCGGATCGGGCGCCGTATGGAGGTCGTGTTCCCATCGCTGCGGCAGCCTGTAGCCCTGGCGCGCCAGCCCTTCGGCCAGCAGCCGGGCACACGGCAAGGCCAGCCGCGCCGCCGCCGGTGCCACCCAGATTTCCAGTAACGCCCGCGCTTCGTCCTCCGCATGGCGCTGAAGCGCGGCGATCATCCGCAGGAAGCGGTATTCGTCGGGGCTGAGAACAGTCTGGTGCATGCAGGCGATCGCCAGCCTGCGCCGGGGCGCCACGGCGATGATTTCGAACAGCCGTGTCAGGGCGTCGATGCTGTCCGGCGGCAGGCCAGCGGCGCGCAATCCTTCCGACCAGTCCATCGGGGGCGCCTGCCAGGCGTTGCGGGCGAACAGCCGCAAGGTCGCCATCAGCAGCAGTTCGGGAGTCCGCAGGATATCCAGCGGCAGTTCTTCAGACATGACGGGACCGGGCATGCGCACCTCCTGCGGCCGCTGCTTTCTTGACGGCAAAGGATTGGCCATCAGCGGGCGGCAGCGAACCCGGTCTCCATAATCCTCACGCTCCTTATTTGCAAGTGATTATCATGTGCATATTGGAGCGACCGCCCCAGGCGCGGATTCCGGGACTTCCGCCCCTGCGCGATCCGGTCCACCTTGGATTCTCCTTTTCGAGAACCGGCCCATGACATCCCTCAAGCGCGCGATCGGTCCCGGCCAGATGATGCTGTACGGCGTCGGCTCCATGATGGGCGCGGGCATCTATGGCCTGGTGGGCAAGGCCGCGGGCGTGCTGGGCAGCGCCATGTGGATGGCTTTCCTGGTCGCGATGGTCGCCGCCCTGCTGACCGGGCTGAGCTATGCCTCCATCGCCTCGCGCTATCCCAAGGCGGCGGGCGCGGCCTATGCCACACACCGGGCCTATGGGCGGCCCTGGCTGAGTTACGTGGTGGGGCTGGCGGTGGTGGCGTCGGGCATCGCCTCCTCCGCCACCCAGTCCAAAGTGGTGGCGCTCAATCTCAACAGCCTGCTGGGCTGGCAGACCGGCCTGTCGGTGGCGGGCGTGCCGCTGGAGATCGTCCTGCTGGCCGTCGGCTTCCTGATGCTGGTGGGCGGCATCGTCTATCGCGGCATTTCGGAATCGCTCTGGGCCAACACCGTCTGCACCCTGATCGAGGCGGGCGGCCTGATTCTGGTGATCGCGGTGGGTTTCCGCTTCTGGGGCGATACCGACCTGACCCAGCTTCCCGTCACCGCCGCCAATCCGGACGGGACTCTGACCGGGGCGCTGCTGCTGCAGGGCGCGGTGCTGACCTTCTTCTCCTTCCTGGGCTTCGAGGACATGCTGAACGTGTCGGAAGAAGTAAAGAACCCGGAGCGCAACATGCCCATCGCCATGATCGGGGCGATGCTGATCGTCTCGCTGCTCTACCTGGCCGTCTCCATCACCGCCGTCTCCATCGTGCCCTGGCAGGAACTGGCCGAGGCGCCCGCGCCGCTGCGCGCCGTGGTCGAACGGGCCGCACCCTGGTTTCCCGCCGTCGGCTTCACCTTCATCACCATCGCCGCCGTCGCCAATACCGCGCTGGTCAACACCGTGATGGGATCGCGCATGCTGTACGGCCTGTCGCGGCAGGGGCTGCTGCCCGCCGCGCTGGGCAAGGTGCATGGCCGCCGCCGCACGCCGCATGTCGCCATCCTGGTCCTGTTCGTGATCATCGCGCTGCTGCAGTTCGCGGGCGACATCACCCAGCTGGCGGGCGCGACCGTCCTGCTGCTGCTGATCGTCTTCACCATCGTCAACGCCGCGCTGGTGGTGCTCAAGCGCCGCGACGGCGACATGCCGGGGCGCTTCAACGCGCCCGCCATCGTGCCGGTGCTGGGGGCCGCCGTCTGTCTGGTGATGATCGGCGGCCAGGTGGTGCAAAGCGACTGGCGCGGACCGGCCATCGCGCTGGGCATGATCGCGGCGATCCTGGCCGCCTATCTGTTCAGCCCCCAGCGCGGCAAGGCAATCCCCGAAGCCTAATCGAGCGTGCGGCGGAAGCGCAGCAGGGCGATGCTGCCTACCGTGACGGTGAACAGCAGCAGCGGCCAGATATCGGGCCAGCTTTCGGCGAAACCATTATTCTTCAGCAGCACACCCCGGATGATGCGCAGGAAATGGGTGGCGGGCAGCACCTCGCCGATCCATTGCGCCCAGACCGGCATGCCCATGAAGGGAAAGGCGAATCCTGACAACAGGATGGCGGGCAACAGGAAGAAGGTCGTCATCTGCATCGCCTGAAGCTGGCTCTGGGCGACGGTGGAAAAAGTGTAGCCCACCGCCAGGTTGGCGACGACATAGATGGCCAGCGCCCCGGCCAGCAGGCCCAGCGAGCCGATCATGGGCACATGGAAGGCGAACCGCGCCAGCAACAGGATGATGGCGCTCTGCACCGCGCCGACCACCACATTGGGCGCGATCTTGCCGATCATGATCTCCAGCGGCGTGGCCGGCATGGCGATCAGATTCTCGTAGGTGCCGCGCTCGCGTTCGCGCGTCAGGGCCAGGCAGGTCATCAGCACCATCGTCATGGTCAGGATGATCGCCAGCAGGCCCGGCACGATATTGTACTGGGTATTGGATTCCGGATTGTAGAGCAGGTGTGAGACGGTGTTGAAGGGCGGCGGCCCCTGGGCGCGTCCCGCCAGCGGTCCCACCAGGTCGTCGCGCAACGCGGTGCTGGCAAGCTGGCCGAACGCCGCCAGCGCATAGGAACCCGCGGCCGGATCGGTGGCGTCGGCTTCGATCAAAAGGTCGGGGCGCTGGCCGCGCACGATGTCGCGCGAGAAGTTGGGCGGGATCTCCACCACGAACACCACCTTGCCTTCCTGCAACAACCGGCGGGCATGGGCGGGATCGTTGGTCTGCTCGACGATCTTGAAATAACTGGAATTGGACAGCGCCGCGACGATGGAGCGGGCGAACGGCCCCGGATCGTTGATGGCGATGGCGGCGGGCAGGTCTTTCGGATTCAGGTTGATGGCGAAGCCGAACAGGAAAAGCTGCATCAGCGGCACACCCACCACCATGCCCAGCGTCAGCCGGTCGCGGCGCATCTGCAGGAATTCCTTGACCAGCACCGCCCAGACCCGGCGCAGCGAGAAATTCATCGCGCCTCCTCCTGCAGGTGGATGAACACATCCTCCAGGCTGGGCGGGGATTCGAAGACGGTCAGGCCGGGCCGGTCGCGATAGGGCGCGACGGCGGCTTCCAGCGCGGCGCGGTCGCGGCCGCTGACATGCAGGGCGGCGCCGAAGAAGCCCGCATAATCCACGCCGAGCTTGCCCTGAATTTCCTGCACCAGATGGCGCACCGCATCGCCTTCCAGCGTGAAGGTGACAAGGCCGGATTCCGCGATCACCTCGGCCACCGAGCCGCGCGTCACCATTTTCCCGTTCAGGATATAGACGATGCGGTCGCAGCGTTCGGCTTCGTCCATGTAATGGGTGGAGACCAGCACGGTCAGCCCTTCGGCGGACAGGGCATGGATTTCCTCCCAGAAGTCGCGCCGCGCCTTGGGGTCCACGCCCGCCGTCGGCTCGTCGAGCAACAGCAGTTTCGGGTCGTGCAGCATGCAGGCCGCCAGCGCCATGCGCTGCTTCCAGCCGCCGGAGAGCTGGCCCGCAAGCTGGTCCTGCCGCCTTGTCAGGCCCAGCCGGTCCAGCGTGTCGTGAACCCGCCGTTTCGGATCGGCGATGCCATAGACACGCGCGACGAATTCCAGATTCTCGCGGATCGAAAGATCCTCCCAGAAGCTGAACTTCTGGGTCATGTAGCCGACCTGGCGCTTGATCGCTTCGGACTGGGTGCGGAAATCCAGCCCCAGGCAGGTGCCGCTGCCTTCATCGGCATGCAGCAGCCCGCACAACATGCGGATGGTCGTGGTCTTGCCCGACCCGTTAGGGCCCAGAAAGCCCCACACCTCGCCCTGCGGCACGGCGATGTCGATGTGATCCACCGCCACCTTCTTGCCGAAACGCTTGGTCAGGCCCTTCACATCGATGGCCAGCGGGGTGCTCAAAGCGGCTTCACCGTCAAGGGCTGGCCGGGATGGATGGGCAGGCCGCCGGGCGCACGTGCCTCCAGCTTGAACACCAGCTTCTCGCGGTTGCCGATCGAGAAGATCACCGGCGGGGTATATTCCACCTGCGCGGCGATGAAGGTGATGGTGGCGGTCATCGGCTTGCAGCCGTCGCAGGCGATCCGGACCTTCTGGCCCAGTCTCACGCCCTGGAGCTGCGACTGGGGCACGAAGAAGCGGGCATAGATATTGGCCGGCGGCAGGATGGAGACGACCGGCGTGGCGGCGGCGACATATTCGCCGGGCCGGAAATAGATGTCCTGCACCGGGCCTTCGGTCTGGGCCGTGACCTGTCGCTGCGACAGGCTATAGGCGGCGCTTTCCACGCCCGCTTCCATCTGGCGGATCTGGGCCTGCAACTGCGCCACGCGCGCCGCGGACTGCTGGGCGGT
>Ga0182737_1003565_pt1 | contig 11338 bp, 7 predicted proteins | sample eDN5th30CBELigOP_FD_128878 | JGI IMG/M metagenome (GOLD analysis project Ga0182737, IMG submission 128878) | Enriched Organic Plus compost microbial communities from Emeryville, California, USA - eDNA 5th pass 30_C BE-Lig OP (version 2) (version 2) ... | reverse complement strand
TGTTCTGGATCAGGGTCCATCAACAGATAGGCTGAGTCTTTACCCTGGCGGGTCAGCTCCAGTTTGAAGGGTTCAGGCGCACGCTGTCTGACCCATTCCAGCGGGGCTACGGAATCCGGCACCACGGGCAGCAGGGCCTCCAATGGAGTGCCGATGTAAGAGCGTGGGTTGTAGTTGGAGCCAGTAAGAAAGATCATGCCGCCGCCGGACTCCACCCACTCCGCGAGCATGTCCATACATTGCTGCCCAAGGTCGCCAGGATCCACATCACCAAGAATGATGACGTGTGTTTTGAAATAGGTTTCACGATCTTCTGGCAGCTTGGGAAGGAAGGGGGAATCCTTGATCTGGTCCAGTCCTGGCTCGCCGTCTATCATAACGCACTTCACATCCAGGCGAGGATCGCGTTGCAGATAGTCGAGCAGGTAGCGGAAATCCCAGCGCGGCTCCTGTTCGATCAAGAGCACCTGGAACTTGCTGTCGGTGACACGCATGGTAGCGCCTGAGATATTGTTATTTTCGCTGGCTTCACCTGCCACGGGTGATACGGCCACCTCGAGTTTTATTTCTCCCGCCACTTGCGGGGAGTAATGAAACTTCACGATGGTTTCCTGATCCCCGCCGAGTTGCAGAGGCTGTTCTTCCACCAGTTCCCCATTGGCCATTAATTGAACCATGACCTGCTGTTCGGGCAGGCTTTGCGCAGTGACCCTGGCGGTGACTTCCGAGCGCTCGCGGATGAAGGCCAGTTTTTGTGCATGCACATGGGTGATGCGCAGATCCAGCGGGGCGGTGACGCCGACTCCATAGACAAAGAGGGAGGCCTTGTGCTCCTTTGCGATCTGGGCGGCTTCAATCGCTGAGCTACCGCGATTTTGCCCGCCATCCGTGATCAGCAGCACTGCGCCGGGCGCCTGGGCTCTTGGCTCCTGTAGCGCTTGTTTTAACACGTCTCCCAGTGCAGTGGCCTCACCGTCAGCCTGCCAGGATTCGAAATACTTCATGACATCAGCGCCCTGCCAGTTTCGTACTTCTTCTGAGGCTGGCGGGGCGGGATGGCGAAAGGCGGTTTCACCGAAGGTGTAGAACTGCAGGTCTGCCTGTGCGGATAGACGCTGCCATAGTTTCATGCGGTCATTGGCTGCCAGTTGCTTGAACAGATCCAGGCGGCTCAGGCCATTGGCAGGTAAATCTTCAGCATTTACCTGGTTGCTGTTTACGCCTGCATCTGGTGAAATTTTTCCCATGGCCAGCGCGAGTCTTTGCAGGTCTGCCGGTTGGTCGCGGCGATCCATGAGATTCATGCTGTCAGAAGTATCCACCAGCACGAGCAAGGGCTCCTTCACCTTTTCCTGTAGTGAGCGCCATAACACAGGCTTGGTCAGCAGCGCCACCAGCACCAGGGCTGAGAGGATTCGCAAGGCGGCCATGAGGTGGCGTTTCCAGCCTGGCACTTCGTTAACCCACTGGGCATAGACCCACCATGCGGCGGCGGCCAGCAATGCGAACATACCCAGGCCCAGCCAGGGTGAAAGCCCCTCAAATGCCACCGACCAGGGCTGTTGATTCACACCAGCCTGGGCGAGGAACAGAGGATGTTTAAGAAATGGCGGCATATCCAAAAAAGAAAGTGTGCTCACGCGGCTTTCGCCCGGCTGAAGCGATGGGCCAGCAGCCCTTCCACCACGAACAATGCCGCCACCAACCAGAGCAACGGCGTCCAGAATTCCTGTTTAACAACCTGCGGCAACGTGGCAGCGCCGCTTTCAGCGAGGGGCTGAGGATCTACTTCCAGCAAAGCCTGCACGGCCTCTGTGCTCACCCTTTGCAGGTTGGATTCACGGGGGTCCATCTGCACGGCAAACATGCCGAGCAGTTCATTTTCTTCAGCCGTCAGAAGGCGGTAGGGACCGGTTTTTTCCGTATCAGAGAAGCGTAGAAACGTGCCTGATTCATCTCCCAGCACCTGTCCGATGGAGACCGGCGACTGTGCGCCTGGCTTCATGACTTTGACTTCCTTCCCCTGCCACATCGCCTCTAGCGCCAGGCGAAAAGGACTGCCCGGAGACACGGCCAGACGGGCAGCATGACTGCGATTCAGGTGCCCCATCAAACGCTGCAAGTAAGGGACAAATGCCGGATGCAAGGGAAGGTTGTTCCACTCCGGCGTGGCAGTGCTGGAGAACAGGACGACGTGCCCCTTTCCAAGCTGCCACTCCACTACGGAAGGAGAGCCATCCACAAAGCGGCTGATGACCTGTGCATCTGCGCCTGCGCTGATATTTTTCTCTTCAGCAGCGCCTTCAAAAGCCTGCGGCTGAGATTTAAGTTTCAGCGGAAAGTACTGATGGAAGCGAATGGCGGAGAGGCTGCCCTGGGCGGCATCATTCCACAAAACGGTGACGGGATGAGTGAGGCCGGTGGACTGCCAGGCGAGCGGATTATCTTTGAGGATCACGGGTTCCGCGAGTTCAGCAGGCAGCATATCCCACCAGGCTTCATGACTTTGCCAATCTGCCACTGTGGTTCTGGGGCCGGGAAAGACCATGAGGCTGCCGCCCTGATTCACGTAGTCGCGCAGGGCTGCGACGGCGGAATCTGACAAGGCTCCGACATTGCTCAAGAACACGGCCTGTGCGGACTGGTGGTTTTGATTGGCCAGTTCATCCGCCAGGGTCGCGGGACTGATGAAGGTGGCGCCGAGATAATAGCGGGCGGCATTCTCCCTGGCGGTAGGCACCAGTGCATTTGCCAGGAAATAACCATCGCGATCCATGGCGGGGGCAGCGTGATCTTCCTCCACCAACAGCACATCTGTCTGTGCAGCTACGTTGATGACCAGGGTGCGCTGATTATCCACGGGCAGGGCGTCTGGGCCGATGACAGCCGTTATCTCATGCAGCCCTGCCTCAGGAAGATTCACCATTAGCGCCACGGCTTGTGACCTGCCTGGCTCGATCTGACCGATCACGGCCTGTGCGTCAGGCGCACGCGCATTCAGAGCCAGCGACACCTTGACATCCCTGACGGGTTCATCTGAATAATTTGCGACCTCCACCACGAGGCGGCAGGTTTGTCTGGCGGCGGGCAGGCCGCCTTCCACCCTGACGTCAATGATGGCGACATTGGCGGGTGATTGTTCGCCGATCCAGGTGGGGATGATGCGTATCTCTGGGAAGGTTTCAGCGATGCGTTTGAGGTCTTCCTCTTTTGCCCAGGCGGAGGCCTGACCATCGGTGAATACATGCACTTCACGTGGCAGGCCCTGCACCTCGCGCAATGACTCGCAGGCAAGCCTGATGCCATCCACAAGATCTGTGCTGCGATCTGAGAGTGCTACCTTTTGCAGCAAGCCGCGTAGCAGGGCCAGGTTGGGCTCGGGTTTTGCCATCAGTGATTCGGTGCGATTTGACACCAGATGCAAGGCCACCATGGAGCCCTGACCGCGTTCCTCAAGCCAGGCATGCACGGCATGTCGCGCTTTGTCGAAGCAGGTTTCTGATCCATCAAAGCGGCCCATGCTGGCGGAGTTATCCAGCAGGACGACGGCAGCGACGGGGCCATCCCCGGCTTCGCCCTGGGTTGCGGGGCCTTTCAGGGCCGGGCGTGCGAATGCCAGTACGGCCAGCGCCACCAGTGCGCAGCGTATCAGCAGCAGCAGGATGTCCTGCAAGCGCACCCGACTCCGGTTGCGCTTTACGCTGGTTTGCAAAAACTTCATGGCCGCCCAGGGTGTTTTTTTCACCCGCACGCGATTCATCAGATGCAACAGCACCGGGATGGAAAGGGCCGCAAGACCGGCCAGCATGATGGGAGCAAGGAAGTTCATGAGGCGGTGCTTTTATTTCCGTTTCAATGACTGCCGGAGCGCGAGATAACCGCTCAAGGTTTCTGCCACGCTGCGCGAGGTGTCACACAGCACATAATGCGCATGAAGGCGCTCACAAGCGGTGCGCAGACGCTGACAAAAGGCGCTGAAATTCTCCAGATAAGCGGCGCGAAAATCGGCTGGGGTGGTTTGCAGTTCATCGGAGCTTTCCAGATCCTGGAAGCGCCATGTGCCATCGAATGGGAAGGTCAGTTCAAAAGGATCCAGCACATGGAAGAACACCACCTCATGCCCGAGGAAGCTGAGCTTTTCCAGGCCGCGAACCAGCGCTGCTTCGTCATCGAAACCGTCACTCAGGACGACCACAATACCGCGCCTGCCCGCTGCGGCGGCGACCTGATCCAGGGCATCGCCGAGCTTTGTTTCCTTGCTTCCGGTGAAGGCAGCCAGTCGGTCGAGGAACAGCGGCAGGCGCTGCATGTTATCACTACGCCGCAGGTATTCGCGTAGTTCACTATCCACCAGAGCGAGCGCTACTGCGTCGCGCTGTTGCAGCACCACGTAAGCCAGGCAGGCCGTCAGGATCTTGGCATAATGCAGCTTGCTTACCGCCTCCTGTGCATCATCTGATCCAGCGGCAGGACTTGAGCCATAGTTCATTGAGGCGCTGCCATCCACTACCAGGTGTACGACGAGGTTGGTGTCCTGCTCGTATTGCTTGATGAAATACTTGTCTGAACGGCCCAGCACCTTCCAGTCAAGGTGCCGCATGTCATCACCTGGCGCATATTCACGATGCTGTGCGAACTCAATGGCAAAGCCATGAAAGGGCGAACGATGTTCCCCCACACGATAGCCTTCCACAATTCTACGAGCCATCAGACCCAAGGCTTCCCCATGCGAGACAGCGCCCGCATCCAGCAGTTCACGGCTCATGAGATCAGCCTTCGTGTTGGGGGATTTCTTTTAGCACATGGGCCACCACGGCATCTGCATGAATGCCCTCACTCTGTGCCGAGAAGTTCGGTGCGATACGATGTCTTAAAACGGATGGCGCAACCGCGGCGACGTTCTCACAGCTTACATACACCTGACCGTGGATCACCGCGTGGGCCTTGGCAGCGAGAATCAAGCCCAGGCTGGCGCGCGGGCCAGCGCCGAAACTCAAATACTTGGCGCAATATGGCAGCGCCTCTTTTTCTTTGGGTCGGGTGCTTCGCACCAGTCGGCTGGCATAACGAAACACCTGATCCGCGACGGGTATGGTTTTCACCACCCGCTGCAATCTGGCAATGTCATCAGCATTCAGCACCGCTTCAGGTTTTTCCACCTGTAACCCGGATGCCCGCCGCATGACCTGAAGCTCCTCCTCTTCACTTGGGTAGCCGACATGAATCAGAAACAGAAAGCGATCCAACTGCGCTTCAGGCAGCGGATAGGTGCCCTCTTGCTCCAGAGGGTTTTGGGTCGCCAGCACAAAGAATGGCTCTGGCAGGGGGCGGGTTACACCGCCCACAGTTACGCGCCGCTCCTGCATGGCCTCAAGCATGGCGGCCTGTGTCTTTGGCGGCGTGCGGTTTATTTCATCCGCCAGGATCACATTGGCAAACAAGGGCCCCTCAAGAAACTTAAACCGCTTATCTCCAGTCGAGCCGTCCTGATAGATCACTTCCGTACCGGTAATGTCACTGGGCATCAGGTCTGGCGTGAACTGTATCCGCCGGAAAGATAGATGCATGGCCTCTGCAAGGGTGGAAATCAGCAATGTTTTCGCCAGTCCGGGCACGCCCACCAGCAGGGCGTGGCTGCGAGTGAATATGGCAATAAGTATCTCTTCCACCACTTTGTCCTGCCCGACAATCACCTTTGCCAGTTCCTTTTGCAGCTTTGCATAAATGGCTCCGCACTCCTTGACGTCTGCCGGTTGAACCTTGGCTTGGACTTCGTTGTTAAGTTCTGAAATCGGGGGAGCCTGCAACATGATCGTGAGGGGAACGGGTTTGCGTTGAAGTAACCACGGAGTAGAACGCGCCGACCACCCAAAAAATTATAACGACTTCACAGTTAAGCCAAAAAACTGCGCCCTGACGAGGGATGGCGTGATGCGTCCATACTCCCTTTCCCATACGATTTATTGATGCAGGGACATTATTCTGCTTCACCCCTCGAATCTTATGAATACAGATTCTGACCCATCTGAGGATGACCATTCCTCACCCAGTCCGCCTGCCCCACGCATCTCCTGGCTCATTGCTGGCAGTGCGTTGTTACTGGCGGGCATCCTGATGCTTGTGAGTGTCCTCATGACACCTGTGGGCATCGCGGTTTGCGTTATTGGCATACTGCTGGTTGTTGCCTCATTTGTTTCACAAACTGGCCGACCCATCAGAACTGAGAACGAATCTGGATCTGATGCAAGCGAACAAAGCATAGGCTTGCTAAAACGAGCTGAACATAAACTGGAGGATATCGCAAAGAGTCAAGCTTTACCAAAAGACAAGCTGCACACAAAACGTGTCTAGTCGTTGATGCTGCACCTGCTTCATAGCCCGGAGCCTCTGCAGCGTATCAAGCACCCTCTATTAAATGCTGCATCAACAGCAGGCTTTTGTTTGGCGCCTCGACTTCTTCGGGAAATCAAAATTTGTGAGCGATCCCCTTTTCACCGTGACAAATGCTGGTTGATTAAACCACGAATCGCTGGATGATCTCTTCATGTCAGGTTCGTCTGCTCCAGAGATTTCAGTGAGCTTAAATCAAGAGGAGATAGAGTTGCTGCACTCTCAGGAGCCTGAGCGGATATTCACCTACATTTACGAAAATAATCTGTGGAACGGGCAGGAGTCCATCTCGGGTTCCGGGTCAGATTCGCCGCAAACGACCGAACTGATTGCAGCGCTTCAGGCTGCACTGCAATCACTCCAGATTGAATCTTTACTGGACATACCCTGTGGTGATTTTTTCTGGATGCAGAAAGTTGTCTCTGTCCTCAAAAACTACGTGGGTGGGGACATTGTCACTCCATTAATCCAAAGCAACAATAGCCGTTTCGGATCCCCTGAAAAGGCTATAAGTTTCATGGTGTTAGATATCTTAAAATCTCAGTTGCCTTCATGTGATGCGCTTTTATGCCGAGACTGCCTAGTTCATCTTTCTTTCAAACATATCAAGCTTGCGCTAAAACAGATTATGGTAAGTGGCAGTCGTTATTTAATTACAACCACTTTTCCTTCCAGAGTATCGAATGATGACATCTTAACTGGCATGTGGCGGCCCTTGAACCTGCAAGCTTCCCCATTTTTCTTTCCCCCGCCACTTTCATTGATTAACGAGAGCTGCTCCGAAGCAAACGGTGCGTTTTCTGACAAGTCTCTTGGCATATGGGAGATTTCCGATCTGCGCCGTTATTCTTCTATCTGGACGGAGTAAGAACAAGCATCAAATGGATGTTTTCGGCAGGCCTGTAGAAGCCAGCTCGTCCACGGTCAATGATGGTGTTACCTCCTTGTGTTTGCGTCGCACTGTGGAATAGCTTTCAGACAGCACTTTTGCTCTTGCTTCGTATGCGTCTGCCATGCCAGGAACACGATAGGCTGAGGTGGTCTTAGCGATGTAAGCGAAACTCGCACCCAATGAGAATCTGATCCAAAGGTCCCAGTCTTCCAGGGCATCAAGCGATTCATCAAACCCTCCGTGAAAATGATATAACTCCCTGCGGAAAATCACTGCCTGAATAGGGAAAAGATTAGTGCGCCATAACAAGGCGTGGGAAAACATCTTAGGCTGACTATAGCGAGGTCCGCTTTCACGATAGAGCGGGGTGTAGGGACATTCCACAATGGTTGGAAGCTCCATGGCAGTAGCAGCGACGGCGCCACAGTCAGGTGATGCCATCAGCTTGTTTACCAGCGTCTGTACGTGATCTGCCAGCAACAGGTCATCGTCATCTAAAAATCCCAACAGTTCACCGTTCGAGGCTGCCAGACCTGCATTTCCAGCCGCACTTCTGCCTGGTGTGTGTGAGCCGATGTACTGGATGCGGCTAACAGATTTCGTGTATGCACGTGTTACCTCTTCCATGGAATCTCCCCTATCTTGCACTACAACGACTTCGATGTTCTGATAAGTTTGATTGGCTACAGTCTGCAGAGCTTCTTTTAACATGCCGGGCCTGTCACCACGAGTGCGAATAATAATGCTGACCAGAGGGCTATTGTGAAAGCTTTCATCTAATTCTTCACGGTAGTCATAACCTGTCCTGTGAAAGGTAAAGGTCTCAGGTTTAAATCTCCCACTTTTCTTGGTTGCAAGAGCCTGCCCTGCCTTTGCCGCCCTGGAAAGACGTGGCTTGGGAACATCCTTTACCCTGGCAATATTCTCAGGGGTTTCCTGCTGCCTCAAAGCGCTGGCCTTTGAGGGTAGCTTATATCTGGAACGTGAACAGATCATCTTGAGTGCTTTTACCGCCAAAGCTGACCATTCCATCATGCGCTGTCCCAATGGTATGTTGAAGCGCCTGGCCAAGGCGACTCCCTGCCACAGAAACGCCCACGCATTACGACGGTCTGTTTTATTGCCAAATCGCAGCCTGACCAAAAAGTCTCCATATCTCATGTGGCGATGCTGGGGTCTTATAGCATCATCAACATTCATGTCAGCATGGTGGATGACACAGGCTGTGGGACAATATCTCAACACCCAGCCGGAGCAACGTAACCTGAAAGACATATCCACATCTTCGCCATAGAGGAACAAAGTTTCATCAAATCCATTTACAGACTCAAAAGCCTCACGTTTTATTAAGAGGCATGCCGCAGAACACCAGTCCGCAGCAAGAGTGACTGGATCATAAATTTTCGGATGCTCATAGGGTCTCTGTCGAAATTCCCAGGCGGCGACGTTTGCATTAGACTGTCTGGCCATGATCATGGCATTTAAAATGGAGTCCGGCTCGTAACGCAGGTCAACATTTGAACACAACAACATCCTGGCTTTCCCTTTCAAAAAATTCAAGTTATGGCCAGCGCCAAAACCAAGATTAACGCCATGAGATATATTAAACGAGGCGAACTTTGATCCCCAGCGACGGCGCAAGGTTTCCAGCATCGCCAACTCTTCCTCACCCGTTGATTGATCGCGCACCCATAGATGAATCAGGCTTGTAGGATACTTCTGCTTAAGCAAACTGTCGAAGAATGGCCACAGATGCCTTTCAGAGTGGAAGGTTATAACCGAGAGATCGATTTCCTCCAGTTTATTTAACTCGACTACGGCGCCTGTTTTGACACCAGAATCTGAAACAGCTGCAGCCGATTTTTTTGTCCAGTTGATTCTAGGAAATCGCACCAGCCGCTGCATACGAAAAAAATCCTCTACAGGTGATACTCCAGGTGCAATAGCAACCACACAATAGCCCTCCGATGCCGTTTCAGTGCGGTTCAATGATAGCAGGCTGCGGTAGTTGTTCAGTCCCTGCGCTGCTGTAACATAGTCGTGATGCTGCAACTGGCTTTCATACTGTCGGGAGGCGCTTTTTTTAGTTTCATGGACCGTAGAAATATCTACCATTAAATTTGGCACAATGGGTCTATAAAATTCACCATAGGCGATCCATTGCGGAATTCTGCTTACAGTGGCTGCGAGCGAAGCGATACGTGATGCTGCGACATGATCCTCGTGCCAGTCCAAAGGTGATGGAACATATATCAATTCTGGCCTCCATTCCTGAAAGCAGCGAACAAGCGCATTAACGGCCTCCTTCTCAACCGTGGAAAGCCTGCCATCAGGAAAGTTTAACTCTTGCAGAGCATCCACGTTAAGCACTTTACACGCCTTGTGCAGTTCTTCTGATCGTGTTTTACCATTGATCTCGCATTTGGTCATGCATGCCACTGAAACAAACGATCCGTCTTTATGATGACGCGCAGCGGCTCCGCCAAAGGTGAACGATTCATCATCAGGGTGTGGGGCAATGATGCACACCCTCCTGGCGCTTATAAGGCTGTGACGTGGAGGCCATGGATAGTTGTAGCCCAAAATTGAACCATCTAATATTAGAGGATTCTGAGTTAGCAGTTCACCCGTATCGTGATCTCTAAGGGACAGTAATACAAACCCCTTATGCAGCACCTCTTCAGGGACTGCCATACGAAAAGCCACCAAGCCATTCGTTTTAGATGGAATGGGCGGGACGTTCTGCACCACAACAACCCGACCTTCGGCAACTAATTCGACTGCAATTTGGCTGTCTTTATTTATCCAAATCGAGCCGCTTATTAAATTGCCATTTTTAATCTCAAAGCTGTTAATTTTTAAAGTTTGGCCACTACGCATAAGGAAATTTTTTATAAGCTACACTATATCAAGATCTGCTGCCGTTCGATAAAATGCAGCCGGATTGAGAACAGATTTTAGATTCGGTGAGAAGCAGCGGCATGAGTATTGAGGACCATCTTCCCAGATCATCTTAGACGAGCTTCTTCCGTTAAGATAAGCGGCCAGATCTGCATCGGCATCCGCCCACAATTGGAATAAACCAGACGTCGGCCTTAACTTACTGGCAGCAGCACCGAACAGTGCATCCAATGCGTCTTCATGATGCCCGTCCCAGAGCAAATCCACACACAGCCAGTCACCATCATTCTCACAAAAGACAGCCCAGGCTTTCACGCTGGATGGCCACAATCCAGATTTTTTCACCCAAAATAAATGGTACTTTTCTGAGTTCGGATGCTGATGGAATCTCCAATCCAACCACCTGCCATCTCTTACAACACAGAATTCATACCGTGCTTTAGACCGCATCCAAAGTTGATCAGCCTGTGATTGCAGAAGGTGGCCATGACTGGTCTTCCACTGCTTTTTTACATGGTGGTCAAGCAGGTTCGTATCTAAATGCCAGCGTGTTATCGGGTAGTGCTCTTCATGGCTGTGGGCATGCAATGCCTGCCGTTTCGCTCTTTCTCCAGGAAAGCCGTAGATGACAGGCCAGCACTGGTCATTGCCGAACTCATCAAAAAATGCTGATCTAAGTTTATTAAACCATTGTCCTCTAACAACCGGGCCAATCCTTTTGGCAAAGCTATCCGTGATATGTCCTGCTGCTATTTCTTGGTTATTGGCCCACAGTCGCATTCTGCGTCCACCATAATGAGCCAGAATGTTATCATCGGCATCACTGAGAATGTAAATCAGGCTTTGTTCTGAATTCTTCCCATACTTCCAGTTCCATTCTGCCATGGTTCTCTGTTTACCGAAGATGCGATTGAACTCTGCATTAATCGGCCATTCATCACCGGCTTGAAATGGGCGTACCAAGTAGCTATCACTGCTGGATGCATTTTTCATAGGTCGATTCATGCAAGCGACGTTTCATGATCTGCCAGCGAACCCAAGCTTAGCAAGGCCTGAGAAAGGCGACGACTGACTGCGGGCTCCATAAATCTTGATCGTACCCGCTTGAGGATCAGACTCCCTGTTTGTTCCCATTTTTTCGGGTGCCTCAGAACA
>Ga0182737_1003564_pt1 | contig 11339 bp, 7 predicted proteins | sample eDN5th30CBELigOP_FD_128878 | JGI IMG/M metagenome (GOLD analysis project Ga0182737, IMG submission 128878) | Enriched Organic Plus compost microbial communities from Emeryville, California, USA - eDNA 5th pass 30_C BE-Lig OP (version 2) (version 2) ... | reverse complement strand
GCCAATGGCCACCACCTCATCAGGGTTCACGCCTTTATGCGGCTCCTTTCCGGCCAGCTTACGGGCGGTTTCAATGACCTTCGGCATACGCGTCATGCCACCCACCAGCACCAGTTCGTCAATCTTGCTGGCATCCAGTTTAGCCGCAGCCAGACAGTCGCGAACCGGCTTCTCTGTGCGTGTAAACAGGCTGTCCGTTAGCTGCTCCAGTTTGGAACGGCTCAGCGTCTTCATGATGTGCTTCGGCCCGGAGGCGTCAGCCGTTATGAAAGGCAGGTTAAGGTCATAGCTCTGGCTGGAGCTCAGCGCGATCTTGGCTTTCTCAGCCTCTTCCTTGATCCGCTGCAGCGCGTCAGGCTGACCGCTCAGGTCAATGCCGGAATCCGTCTTGAATTCAGCAATAATCCACTGGATCAGCGCGTTGTCCCAGTCATCACCACCCAGGTGCGTGTCACCATCAGAGGCAAGAACTTCAAAAACACCGTCGCCAATCTCAAGCACAGAAATGTCGAATGTACCACCACCAAGGTCGTACACGGCGATCTTCTCATCGCTCTTCTTGTCAAGGCCGTAGGCCAGGGAGGCGGCAGTAGGCTCGTTGATGATACGGCGCACATTCAGCCCGGCAATTTCGCCTGCAGCCTTCGTGGCGTTACGTTGGGAGTCATTAAAGTAAGCTGGGACGGTGATCACCGCTTCCGTAATGGTTTCGCCAAGACGGGCTTCAGCGTCAGCCTTCAGCTTGGCAAGAATCATCGCAGAAACTTCCTGTGGAGAATACGTCTTGTTTTCCCCACCAACTTCCACTTGTACGTGGGCGTCACCATTGGCAGCTTCCACCACTTTGTAGGGCAGGCGCTTGTCTGCTTCCGTGAGTTCAGAAAACTTCCGTCCCATCAGACGTTTTACAGAAAAGATGGTATTGCGGGAGTTTGTCACTGCCTGGCGTTTGGCTGCCTGACCTACAAGGCGTTCGCCACTTTTGGTGAATGCGACCACACTAGGGGTGGTACGCGCCCCTTCTGAGTTCTCCAGCACCTGAGGCTCGCTGCCATCTAAAATGGCCATACAAGAGTTCGTGGTGCCGAGGTCGATTCCTAAAATTTTGCTCATGGTTATGTGGGTGGTTCCTTCCTTGCGTGCGCATTGCCATCACAGATTATGATTTGGCAAATTCATGCACCACTAGGGCAGGTCACATGCCAAGCGTCGTGGTTAAGTCGTAACTAGCTGATATACAGTGATTTGTGAGAATTTAGCATTGAATGCCAGACAACGTGATGCATCACAAATAGAGCCACAATGACTCTAAACCGACGTCACATGTGATGTTCTGGCTCTTATGCGCAGGATCAATATCACAAGGCACAAAAATCTGAGCACGCCATGACCGTGAGTCATTGAAAACGAGCCCCCACGATTCCTTACAGCAAAAATAAAACCCAACACCACCAGTGCGATGGGCAAGGCAAGGCAAGCCCATGCCATCAGAGCTCACATAATGAAGCCCCCTCCGCCATCGCCCTCACGGTCAACGTCACTCAAAGGTCCATTTTCAATGGCTCATGGTATCAAACCCTCAACCATTGAACGCATCACCCGTCTATCCACGGCCCGCACGTGGCCATCGGCCATCAAAATCCTACGGTAGGGATGAGCTCCTGCTCGTCAGAAACTATTCCCACACAAACAACTCCACGGCCCTTTCCTCCCACCGTAACCTATAAACCTTCACCCATAGGTCCTATCAGTCCTATAAGTCCCAGCCGTAGCGCGGGACGAAGATTCCGCAGCCATCGGGAACCCGGGGTAAACGATCAAACAAACACAGCGCCCCGGAGGGTGCGCGAGTACACTTCATCTCCCAAAACCTTCCCTTAATCAAACCTCTCCCTCGGCGAAGCCAATACCCCTTTCTGTCATCTGATAGACTGTCATCTCATGCCTTCCTGTCCAGATTCGTCCTTCTACCCATGGCTCCCTTCTCAACCTCGACACACAAAAAAAAGAGGGAGCGGCGAACCGCTCCCTCTTAAATGAGAGTGTTGATGTTTAAATCAACTTAGAATGGGAACTTCACACCAAGACGAACGATGGTGTAGTCAGCGTCGTTGCTGTCTTCAGCGAAGTGGTAAGCGCCGTCAGCAAAGATGCCAAGGGAGTTGGCTGCTTCGATGCGGTACTCAAGACCACCACCTACAAAGTAGTTGCCACGGTTGTCGCTGTTCACGCTGTAACCGCCGCCAGCCATTGCGTATGGTGCAAGGCAGATGGATTTGATAGGATAGCGAACAACAAGGGCGCCGTCGAATTCGTGGTGCTCAGAGTCAGTGGCGAAGATGCCATAGGTACCCTGAATACCGAAGTATTCGGTGAAGAAATATTCCATCAGGAAACCACCGCCAAGCACATCGTCTTCGCTGTCACCGTCAGGAAGCAGAGCGCCACCAAAGAAACCGATAGCGAATCCTGGAGCGAAGCTTTCGCAGCCAAGTGGTGGTGGAGGAGGAAGCGGAGCTACTTCCTTGGAGGATTTGCCATAGCTGACTGGGCCAGCAACAGCGGCAGTGGCAGCAAAAGCCAGTGCCATGAGAGTCGTTGCGATCTTTTTCATGTTGAGTTTGTGGTTTATAGGTGTGTTGAACTACCTGCTTTAGATTAATCTGCCGCAAAATTCCCGCAAGCCAAAAAAACCATTAAATATTAGGATTACTAAAAAACCAGCAATTTAAAAGTGCATTTTCTTACGTCTTTTCTTTTTACAGTACTCTTGGGAGAGGGTTGGAATAAGATCAGATTTGGAATCTTCATTACCATATCGGGCTTTCTAATCGAACTGCGCTTATCCCATTCAAATTTTTTCTGAACATTTGATTCCAGGAATTGTCACATGCCGCAGTCGCCAAAAAAAAGAAACCCGATCCATCACTGGACCGGGTTCCGGCAGGGAACACAAAAATTATTCGAATCAATCGTTTAATACCAGGCGCATTTCACCACTCTTCATTTGAAGGGATTTGATGCCAGCCGCAAAAGCCTTCACAAACCCCTGGTCATGCTGGGCATCATCCAGAAGATTTAAACCTTTCACATTTGCAAGCCATGCATTGGGAAGAGAAATGCCGCCAACGCTTACATCCGCCAGACTTAGGGCGAATTTTTTGTTGTCGTCCAGCTTGGTGTTAAAAGCGACTTTTAAGCGGATCGTGCGCCCGCCAAACAATGGAACCTCTGGATCAACAGGAGCCAGAATCGTGGCGCCTATATTATCCTTGTTGATGTTCACCTTCAGGGTCTCCCCATAACCTTGCTGTTCCAGGTAACCATTGATCTCCCGCTCATTAAGCACAATCGTTTTGGCGGGATCTGTAGGTTCCGCTTCCTGATCTAGCACAGCCATCTTCTGTTCCACTTCCTGCTTTTCAGCAAGGGAGAGTTGCACAGGCTTGAAGGCGGACGCGTTAAAATTGTACTGGTACCACCATGCTGCAGAAGCAGCACTCACGCCGGTGATGCCGAGCACGACACAGCCGACAATCAGGAGCTTTTTCTTCCAGGAGGAAGGGGTTTGAACCGGCGCAGGAGCATTTTGCTCGCCGGGCAGGGGGGGGATTGAAGTGTTCATTGTGGGGTATTCTTGTCAGTTAACGCCACCCTCTGACAAAAAAACGGCCACAATGTTGAAAAAAGTTTTTCCAACTGGCGACTTAACCCAGGTCACCAGGTCACAGGGCCCAGAAGATGAAACACTTCCTTCGCATAATTTTTTTCTGAAATCAGCAGCCACAGGCTGACCCCACCCGTGATCAGGGTGCAGGCAATAATCCAGGGATTGCGCAGCAACTGCTCTGGCTCCAGGCGGGCCGCTTCATCCTTCATGGCATGGTGGAAGTAGGCGATCACCGCCAGCACAATCAGAGGAAAAACCAGCACCAGGTTGTTCAGCCGGGGATACACTGCCATGGCCACTCCAGTGCAGAAGCAGAACAGGTTGGCATAGGTAATCATCGCCAGGATCAGTGACTTCTCCGTGTAGGTTTTAAAGGAGCGGCGATAACGCCCGCTCAATTCACGGTCGCCAATGAAGCGAAACTCCGCATAGCGTTTGCCGGTCATTAACAGCGCGCCAAAGAACCACCACGCCATAACAATGCTGATCGGCGGCACATGGTGAATGTCCACCAGGGCGTAATAACCCAGCCATAGACGAATCGGGTTGTTAAAGGACTCAGCAATCACATCCAGAAAAGCACGGTCTTTCAGGCGCAGCGGACGCACGTTGTAAACCACGCCGCTGATTAACAGCAGCAGCAGGGCAATCTGATAGCCCATGTTCATCTGCCACCACCAGGCCAGGGCAAATGCGGCAATAATTAGGAAACCCTTCAACCACCAAAGGTATTTGACCTTTACCTTGCCAGCAGGAATGCCGCGCAGACGCTTGGTCGGGTGCATGGCGTCAAACGGCGCATCCAGAATTTCATTCAGGATGTAGTTGGCAGATGCAATGAAGCAGGCAGGTATGAGAGACAGTAGCGCCTTCACCACCAGGCTGGTCTCCAGGGAAAAATCCAGCACCAGCGCCCACGCCACCGCGTGGCCGAAGACAATAAAAATATTCTTCAGCCAGTGATCAGGGCGGCAGATCTTGAGATATTCGACCATGTGTTAGGAGGCAGTCTCATAAGAGGAAAACAAACCAGGTCAAGCAAAGACCCGGATTTTAAGCGCCAGATTATTAAAATATCTGGATCATCTATCGAAAAACAGTGTCCAGCCCCATCGCGCTGTCCCGGGCAAAAGAGGGAATCCACTGCGGCCTGCGACGGGCGATCACCCGATAGATCAACGAAAGACCGTGAAGCGTGAAAATGCGATCCACCAGACGATAACCGGCTTTGCGCCTCATCAGTACCGCCACCGCCCAGGCCAGTTGCCGGTAGCGCAGCCAGAACGGCTGAAAATTCATCTTGATTCGGTAGCGCGGTCGGCTGCCGGATTTGGGATATTTGGCTTTGTAGGCCTTCTTCGCCACCCGCAGCTTCTTTTCCACCTCTTCGGTAAACGGCGTCAGGCAGTATTCTCTGGCCAGCGCCAGCAGATGGAAGGTGTCCGCCATGTATTCAATGTCCGCCACCGGCATGCCGCACTCCGCGGCAAGGCTCTTCATGTGCTCCAGATTGTCCAGCGCCCGTTGCGCCGCCCGTAGCGATGCCGCCTTGTCCTCCACAAAGTGACCCAGCATTTTCTTCACGCTGTGGCTGATGAAGATGTTGTTCCAGTAAACCTGCAATAACGGAGGCACCCGCACACGACGGAAAAATAAATTCTGCCGCGCAAACTCCTCCACATACAGCAGTTCATTGATCACCTCATCAGCTAGCCTCAGCAGTTCCAGCATGGCACGCCAGTTGTCGCAACCCCTTTGAAGCGCAAACTCACGAATCGCATCCTCCACCATCTGTTTGTCCTTGAACGTGCGCAATGTCACAAACGTGTTCAACTCCGTCCATACCGCATCAGTGTCCAGATACGCCAGTCGGCGAAAGGGCACCCAGCCCCCTGTCTGGCACCACACCATCATGCCCACCATGTTTGGCGCCTGCGCCAGCTCCCGCGCATAGCGTTCATACTCCCAGCCGGTGAAGCTGGGATACTCCCCGCAGCCTTCATACTCACGGCGCGTTTGCAGCTCCACAATCTTCGCCACCGGGTGGTGAAAGAAGTTTTCATTCAACGGCAGAAAACGAAAAAAATCGCTGTCGCCATATTTCATCGAAACAATCAGCGATGGATGATGCTCCAGCCCCTTCAGCACCTGGGCGAAGGTGCCGCGGTGCCACATCAGATCACCGATGCGATATGCGCCCACCGTCCAGGTGCGAAACACCAGCTTGCGTTCATGTTTTGCAAACACCGGCAGCAGCGCATGAAGAAAACGATTGGTCTCGCTGGCATTGCGCAGATGCAGCTCACTGCGGAAGTGATCGTGAACATCCCGCCCATCCGCCTCGCCAATGCGGATGATGATCCCCGACACCTCGGGAAATTCCTGAAAAAAACGATCCAGCAATGAAGACAGAAAAGACTCAATGCTACAGCGCGTGTTGGTTAGATGTTCGCGCACCGCAGGCGTGGAACTGAACACATCCATGGTCAGATAAACCTTCAGGCCATGCTGCCGAACGACCTCAAAACATTTGCGAAACTCCGCACGCCACTGCGCAATCATGGCGCGGGTGTCCAGGGCGTAGTGCACGTCATCCGCCAGATGAGTCACATCATCCAGCGACACCGCATTGAAACCCAGCGCAGATACTTTCTGGCACAGCACGCCTAGCTCACGCCGAATCTCTGCCCACTGCGGTTCACGTTCAGCCCCCTCCATTTTCAGATGCTCAAATGGTATCTTGGACCAGTTGATGGTGCGTTTCTGGTAGCCCCTGAAAAAAGGGCCTATGGCATCAATCAAATACAGACGTTCCTGATCCGGTCTCGGTTCTGACATGAACCCACACCCTTTGTCGGCCCTTTGCTGAAGCAAGCAAACACTGGTGACAGATTGGTCACCGCTCCCGCCATCGGGCAATTTCGGCGTGGAACATTCGCGGGATGCCATTACTTGTTTGTCTGCTCATGCGGCTTTTCGTTCTGCATCTGTTTATTTATTGTGAAATCGCCCGACTATCGCCAGGAGATCACCGCCATTTACACCGAGCTGCAAAGCCGGCCGCTGGATCATGCCTGCACGGCACGCACCCAGTGCTGCCAGTTCCACCTCACAGGCAGAACCCCCATGCTCACAAAAGGGGAGGCGCTGTTTGCCGCTGTGGGAGTGCGCGCCAGCGGGCGTAAAAAACTGCCAGATCGCAGCGACGGCGCCTGCCCCTTGCTGGGAAAAAATGGCAAATGCATGATTTACTCCCACCGTCCCTTTGGCTGCCGAACCCATTTCTGCTCGGCTGCTGGCGGCGCTTATCCACGCAGACAGGTGGCAGACCTGATTCAGCGGCTCGATGCCCTGGATGAAAAATTGCGCGGCAACGGTCCACGCCCCATCCAGGCGGCTGTAGAAGACGCTCTTGAGGAAGTCGGCGGCAGATAGCTTCATCGCAGCCTTACCTTGGCTATTGACAGGCCTGCTAAAACTTAGGGCCGCCCTCTGCCTTATCACGGCAACCTTCTTGTATCTCCTCATCTATTATCTTACATCTCCCTGTGGCCCGCATTCCGGAAGAAACTGTCCAGCAAGTACTTCAGGCGACCGACATCGTTGATCTTGTCGGCCGTTATGTAAAGCTGCGCCGGGTCGGCACAAACTGGCGGGGGCTGTGTCCGTTTCATAATGAAAAGACCCCTTCTTTTTATGTGAACCCTCACCGTAATTCCTACCACTGCTTCGGCTGCGGGGCTGGCGGCACGGCCATCCGCTTCCTCATGGAGCATGATGGGTTACAGTTCATGGAGGCCGTGAAACGACTGGCTGACGCTGCCAATATCCCCATTCATGAGGAAGTCTGGGACGCCAATGCCGAGCGGGCGGCAAAAATCCGCAATGGCCTGGTAAGGGTTCACAATGACCTTACCGAATGGTTCCACCACCTGTTGCTCAAGGATCCAATCGCCCAGGCCGCTCGGGATTACCTTAAATCGCGCGGCATAAATCGGGAAACCGCCGTGAACTGGAAACTTGGTTACGCCCCTGCCGCCAGCGACCTGTGGCGCAAATGGGCAGATGAAAAAAAATACAGCGAAAATCTGCTGGTGCATGCAGGCGTCCTCGCCCGGGGTGGTGAGGACAGCGCCCGGCCAGGGCAGGCTTATCCCCGCTTCAGACATCGTTTGATGTTCCCCATCCGCAATGATTTCAGCGAGGTCATCGCCTTTAGTGGACGCCTGCTTGATCCCGATGCCAAGGCGGCCAAATACCTGAACTCTCCAGAGACAGTATTGTTTAATAAAAGCCGTGTTCTTTTCGGGCTGGATAAATCCAAACGCGCCATCATCAAAGCCGGGAGGGCGATAGTTTTTGAAGGTCAGTTGGACATGATCACCGCCTTTGAGCACGGCATTGAAAACATCGTGGCGCCGCTTGGCACGGCCTTCACAGATTTCCATGCTCGTATGCTGAAACGCCACGCAGAGGAAGTCGTGCTCTGTTTTGACTCAGATACCGCAGGCTATAAGGCGGCGCAGCGTGCCTATGTCATCCTGGCCCCAGCAGGTTTGATTGTCAGAGCCGCTTCTTTGCCCCCTGGAGAAGATCCAGACTCGCTCATTCGTCAGCAGGGCGTGGATGCCTTGCGCGCACGGCTGGACGCGGCCAAAGACTTCATTGATCACGCCGTGGACCATGCCTTTGCCACGCGGGATTTGCATGACACCCGTGAAAAAACGCGTTTCGCCGCAGAGATGGCGCCCATGATTCGACAACTGGACAACGCCATCGCCCGAGACTCAGCGATCCAGAATCTCGCTGTCCGGCTTGGCATCCCTGAGCCGGACTATCGCAGGCAGGTGGCCAGGGCCGCAAGAGCAGTCTCCAGTGATAATCAGGCAAACGGTGGAGCCGTTGAAACCAGAGAACAGCCGCTGGCCGTTCAGGAAAAAAATTCAGCTCTTCTCTGCCGGTATGCGCTCTCTGACCCCGCAGTTCTATCCTGGCTCCGCAATACCGGAAAACAGCAAATCTTGCGCGATATCCCCGGCTCAGAATTGCTCTCTTTGATCTGGCAGTCCGATATTGATTTAACGGATTCGTCGAAATTCGTTGTGTTTCTAACCACCTTGAGGAAGGAGGAAGAGCGGGCGCTTAGTCAGCTGTTGTCTCAACCCATGCCTGGCGGCGGTTTGCCTGATGCTCAACATGCGCTTGCATTGCTGGAAATCAAACAACTGCATAACCAGCTGCTTCACTCACAATCCCAACTAAAACAGCCAAACTTGGATCCAGTTCGTATTGCTTCTTTAAGCCAGAACATTGTCACCCTGCGCAAAGAATACCTTGACCGTCTGGCTCTATTACCGAAGATTCCGCCCTCCGCCACATGAGCGAGCCAGCCCCCCAGGAAAATAGTCAGTCGCCAGTCAATGGTACTGGTGCCCAGAAGCGGAAACGCGGTCGTCCACGTAAGAACCCCTTGCAAGGCGCTGCGGCTCCGGCATCGGGTGCTGCCCAGGACTCAGCCAATGGCAAACGCCGTCGCGGCCGCCCACCCAAGGGCAACAAGCCATCCGCCCCAGCCCTTCCCAGCTTTGATGACATCAATGCCCCTGAAATCCAGGAGAAGCTGCGTTATCTGATTCGACTCGCCAAAGAGCACGATCATCTCACCTATGATGAGATCAACGAGGCTCTGCCCATGGGCTACGTCACCGCAGACCTGCTGGATGAAATCATCATCCGCCTGCGCAATCTGGAGATTCAGATCGTCGAATCCCCCGAGTCCATCACGCATAAAACAAAAACTATCCGCCCCAGCACTGCTTCCAGTGATGATGACGAAGAAAGCAGCAGCGGGGAAGAGCGTGAGGAAAGCCAGCTCGATATGCTGGATGACCCTGTGCGCATGTACCTGAAGCAGATGGGCTCCGTGCCGCTGCTCACTCGCGAGCAGGAAATCAGCATCTCCAAGCGCATTGAAAAAGCAGAATCCCATTTCTACTCCTGCCTGCAAAACATCGGCTTCGTGGCGCTGGAGTATTTGAACCTGGCAGACGCCCTCGCCAGCGGCAGTGAACGCTTTGACCGCATCGTCGTGGATCGCAAAGAGGAAGACCGCGATACCTACTTCAAAAAACTGCGCCAGATCAGCGAGCAGGTGCGTGACCAGATTCACCAGACCACCAGTCTCTATCAGGACTACCTGAAATCCCCGTCAGCCGCACAGGCGGAAGCTTATGAAAACTTTCAGCAGAGCCGTGTGGCCCTGATCAAGCTGTACGCCAAATTTTACTTCAAGCAGAAGACCAACGAGGACCTGCTTTCTGCCCTGGAACAACGTCTGCTGGAGCTGGATCAGCTCGAACAGGACCTTTCCGGCAAACCCAGGGACGCCCAGGCAAAGAAAGCGCTGGAAGAGTTCCAGGTAAACGCATGGGTTTCACCCACTGAGTTTCGCCAGTACTACGAAGAGGCCCGCAAATGGAGTGATGAATCCAGCAAGGCCAAAAATGAAATGGTCGAGGCCAACCTTCGCCTAGTCATCTCCATTGCCAAAAAATACACCAACCGCGGCCTCAGCTTCCTCGACCTCATTCAGGAAGGCAACATGGGCCTCATGCGTGCGGTGGAAAAATTCGAATACAAACGCGGCTACAAATTCTCCACCTACGCCACCTGGTGGATCCGTCAGGCCATCACCCGCAGCATCGCAGACCAGGCCCGCACCATCCGTATTCCGGTGCACATGATCGATACCATCAACAAGCTCCTGCGCGTGCAGAAAAGCCTGGTGCAGGATCTTGGACGCGACCCCACCGCAGAGGAAATCTCCGAAGAAATCCACATGCCCGTGGAACGCGTGCGCGCCATCATGCGCATGAGCCAGCAACCCGTCAGCCTGCAAACCAAAGTGGGCGACAGCGACGGCGACACCGAGTTCGGCGATTTCATCGAGGACAACTCAAGCGTCAGCCCCATGGAACTAACCGCCATGAACCTGCTGCGTGACAAGCTCAAAGACGTGCTGGAAAGCCTCAGCGAACGCGAACGCGCTGTGCTTGAGCAACGTTTCGGACTGGTGGACGGCGCAGGCCGCACACTTGAAGAAGTGGGCCGCCAGTTCCACGTCACCCGCGAGCGTATCCGCCAGATCGAAGCCAAAGCCCTCCGCAAACTCCGTCACCCAACCCGCATCCGCAAACTTGGCGGCTTCTTCGGCACGCAGTAGTTGGTTGGTAAAATACAGGCATTTTGCCTGCGCGGCTACAGAGAACCGGCATCCCTGCCAGTTCTCCCATCTTCCTCGTCGTCGCTGCTCAGCTTCCGCCCGGACTTGCCCGGATGCCAGCTACAACTTCAAAGCAAAATCATCACCTTCACCGATGCTCTCCACAAACGCGGTCAGCACCGTGACGATCTCCTCCACATCTTTCAGGTTCGCCATTTCCACCACAGAATGCATGTAGCGCAGCGGCAGGCTGATCAGCCCGCTCGGGATGCCTTTCCCCACATTAAAAATGCTGTCAGTATCCGTGCCGCTGTAGCGTGAAGAGGACTCATGTTGCAGCTCAATCTTCTCCTTCTCGGCCACCTTCATCAGCCGCTCCACGATCAGAGGATGATTGCACGTACCATGGGTAATGCTCGGGCCGCCGCCCAGCTTCACGCTGCCATG
>Ga0182737_1003558_pt1 | contig 11367 bp, 7 predicted proteins | sample eDN5th30CBELigOP_FD_128878 | JGI IMG/M metagenome (GOLD analysis project Ga0182737, IMG submission 128878) | Enriched Organic Plus compost microbial communities from Emeryville, California, USA - eDNA 5th pass 30_C BE-Lig OP (version 2) (version 2) ... | reverse complement strand
TGAGCATCGGACAGGTGCTCGCCCGACTTTCGCCCGAGTTCCCGTCGCTGACCTCCAGCAAACTGCGCTTCCTCGAGGTGCAGGGCATCGTCCGGCCGCGTCGGACCGAGTCCGGGTACCGCAAGTTCGCACCGGAGGATCTGGAGCGACTGCGTCTGGCGCTGACGCTGCAGCGCGACCACTACCTGCCGCTGCAGGTCATCCGCGAGTATCTCGACGACATCGAGGCCGGGAAGTCACCGGCCTCGCCCGCCGGCGTCCCGCGCTCGATCGTGCCCCCGGCCCGCCGTTACCGCCGGGAGGACCTGCTGCGTGAGGCCGGCGCCCCGGCGCAGATGCTGAACGACGCGATCGGGCTCGGTCTCATCCCCGGCGGGGACAGTTACGACGAGCGGGCGCTCGCGATGCTCCGCTCACTCGTGGCGCTGGACCGGCATGGCATCGAACCCCGTCACCTGCGCGCGCTGCGGCAGAGCGCGGAGCGCGACGTCGCACTCATCGAGTCCGCGGTCGCGCCGTTGCGCCGCCGCTCCGATTCGACCTCCCGCGGGCGTGCGGCCGAGGTCGCACCGGAGCTCGCTCGGCGGCTGGCCGAGGTGCGCGACGCGCTCGTGCGCACCGCGCTGGACCGGCTCGAGGGGTGAGCGGGCGACACGCCGAATCCGTCGCGCGGATGTCGTTGCTCCGCTCTCGCACCTCCTCTAGCGTGGAGGAAACACTCTGGAAAGGGAGGCCGCCGGCATGAACGCAGGTGAACCGATCGGCGAACCGGTCTTCACGGCGGACCTCCTGTTCACCGATGGTCTTCCGGAGATGGACGACGAGATGGGCTACCGCGGCGCGGTGGCAGCCCGTGCCGCCGGCATCACCTACCGCCAGTTGGACTACTGGGCGCGTACCGAACTGGTGCAGCCGACCGTCCGCGGCGCGAACGGCTCCGGATCGCAGCGCCTGTACGGTTTCCGCGACATCCTCGTCCTCAAGCTCGTCAAGCGCCTGCTCGACACCGGCATCTCGCTGCAGCAGATCCGCACCGCGGTCGACCAGCTGCGGGCAGCCGGTATCCGCGACCTCGCCGGCACCACGCTCATGAGCGACGGCGCGTCGGTCTACCTGTGCACCTCGAACGACGAGGTCATCGATCTGGTCAGCCGCGGTCAGGGCGTGTTCGGCATCGCGGTCGGCAAGGTCCTCCGTGAGGTGGAGTCGACCCTCGTCGAGGTCGATCCGCAGGCGCCCGACGCCGACGACGAGCTGGCCAGCCGTCGCGCCAAGCGCACCGCCTGACCCGCAGCATCCGCCAGCGCCGGCGCGCTCGCACGTGCCCGTGCGCTTCCGCGCGCGGCCGAACCGCGAGACTGCATCTCCGCCACCAGACTGCGGCCATTGGATGCAGTCTCGTGGCGCAGCTGCAGTCTCGCCGTCCGCGGGGGGGGCGACCCGGCGGGTGACCCGGTGACGGGTCAGGATGCGGGGGTGTTGTCCTCGGGGAGGGTGATGCGGCCGGCGCGCATGATGCGCTCGAGCAGCGAGTCGAAATCACCGGCGAGCTCCTGCGCGGAGTCGCCCGGCCACACGTGGAGCGGCTTCGCGGCGCCCTGCGCCTGCTGCAGCGAGGTGCGCTCGGGCAGCTGCGGCGAGAGCACGAGCGGGCCGAACATGTCGCGCAGCTCCTTGATGCGGAACTGGTGCTCGATCGACTGCGGGCGTACGCGGTTCACGACGATGCCGAGCGGCTGCAGGCGGGGGGAGAGCCCGCGCCGGATCTCCTCGATCGCACGCAGCGCGCGGTCGGCGGCGGCGACGGAGAACAGGCCCGGCTCGGTCACCACGACCACACGGTCGCTCGCGGCCCACGCCGTGCGGGTGAGCGCGTTCAGCGAGGGGGCACAGTCGATGAGAACGAGGTCGTAGTCGGCCTCGACGGTCGCGAGTGCCTCCTCGAGCTTCCACACGTCGCGCACGCTCGGGTGGGGGCCGTCGAAGTTGATGGCGGACGGGCTGCCGACGAGCACGTCGATGGTGCCCGGGTGCACCTTCGTCCAGCCGCTGGCGGTGATCGCCTGTCGGACCACCTTCTCCTTCGGATTGGCCAGGACGTCGGCGACGTTGAGACGTCCCGCCACCTGGATGTCCATACCGGTGGACACATCGGACTGCGGGTCGAGGTCGACGACGAGAGTCCGCACGCCCCGGGCGAACGCCGCCGAGGCGAGACCGAGTGTCACGGTCGTCTTGCCGACGCCGCCTTTGAGCGAGCTGACGGAAAGAACATGCACAAGCGTCTACGTTACCTTCCCCTAGGCTGTGAGCACACTCTGCCCGTGCGACGAGCTCCTGCGCGGGTGTCCGCCAAAGATCGACGGATGCGAGGCACGCACATGTTCCGCAAGATCCTGGTCGCCAACCGAGGTGAGATCGCCATCCGCGCATTCCGCGCGGCGTATGAGCTGGGTGCGCGCACGGTCGCGGTGTATCCGTGGGAGGACCGCTTCTCCCTGCACCGGCTGAAGGCGGACGAGGCCTACCAGATCGGCGAGAAGGGTCACCCGGTCCGGGCCTACCTCGATGTGGACGAGATCGTGCGGGTCGCGCTCGAGAGCGGTGCCGACGCGATCTACCCCGGGTACGGCTTCCTGTCGGAGAACCCGGAGCTCGCGGCGAAGGCCGCCGCGAACGGCATCACCTTCATCGGCCCCTCCGCGACCGTGCTGGAGATGGCGGGCAACAAGGTCACCGCGAAGGAGCACGCGGTCGCCGCCGGCGTCCCGGTGCTCCGCTCCACCGAGGCGTCCGCCGACGTCGACGCACTGCTCACCCAGGCGCAGGACATCGGGTTCCCGGTGTTCGTCAAGGCGGTCGCCGGCGGCGGCGGTCGTGGGATGCGGCGGGTCGAGACCGGGGCCGAACTCGCCGATGCGCTGGCCGCGGCGATGCGCGAGGCCGAGAGCGCGTTCGGCGACCCGCGGGTGTTCCTGGAGCAGGCCGTGCAGCGCCCCCGCCACATCGAGGTGCAGGTGCTCGCCGACGCCGACGGCCATACCGTCCACCTGTTCGAGCGGGACTGCTCGGTGCAGCGCCGGCACCAGAAGGTCGTCGAGATCGCCCCGGCGCCGAACCTCGACGAGGACGTCCGGCAGTCCCTGCACCGCTACGCCGTCGCGTTCGCCGAGTCGATCGGCTACGTCAACGCCGGCACGGTGGAATTCCTCCTCGAGACCACCGGCCCTCGTGCCGGCGAGGTCGTCTTCATCGAGATGAACCCCCGCATCCAGGTGGAGCACACCGTCACCGAGGAGGTCACCGACGTCGACCTCGTGCAGTCGCAGATGCGGATCGCGGCGGGGGAGCGGCTCGCCGACCTCGGCCTCACGCAGGACCAGATCCGGCTTCGCGGCGCTGCCCTGCAGTGCCGGATCACGACCGAGGACCCGACGCAGGGCTTCCGTCCCGACACCGGCAAGATCACGACCTACCGCTCGCCCGGCGGCGCCGGCGTGCGACTGGACGGCGGCACCACGGCGGCGGGCTCGCAGATCAGCCCCCACTTCGACTCCATGCTCGCCAAGCTCACCTGCCGCGGGCGTGACTTCCCGGCCGCGGTCGGTCGCGCCCGGCGTGCCCTCGCGGAGTTCCGCATCCGCGGGGTCTCGACGAACATCCCCTTCCTGCAGGCGGTGCTCGACGACCCCGACTTCGTCGCCGGTGACATCAGCACCCACTTCATCGAGGAGCGCCCCGGCCTGTTCGCCGGCCGCGAGTCGAAGGACCGCGGCTCGAAGATCCTCAACTGGCTCGTCGACGTCACCGTCAACACCCCGAACGGGCCGAACCCGGAGGTCGGCGACCCGAAGGACAAGCTGCCGGCGATCGACCTGCTCGCCCCGGCACCCGCCGGATCGCGCCAGCGACTGCAGGAACTGGGCCCGGCCGGATTCGCCGCGGACCTGCGCGCCCGCACCGAGCTCGCCGTCACCGACACCACGTTCCGCGACGCGCACCAGTCGCTACTGGCCACCCGCGTGCGCACCCGCGACCTCGTCCGCGTCGCGCCGTACGTGGCGCGGATGACGCCGCAGCTGCTGTCGGTGGAAGCCTGGGGCGGTGCGACCTATGACGTGGCGCTCCGCTTCCTCGGAGAGGACCCGTGGGAGCGGCTCGACGCGCTCCGTGAGGCGCTTCCCAACGTCGCGATCCAGATGCTGCTCCGCGGTCGCAACACGGTCGGCTACACGCCGTACCCGACGAAGGTCACCGACGCCTTCGTGCGCGAGGCCGCCGCATCCGGGGTCGACGTCTTCCGCATCTTCGACGCGCTGAACGACGTGGCCCAGATGCGCCCTGCGATCGACGCGGTGCTGGCGACCGGCACCGCCGTCGCCGAGACGGCCCTCTGCTACACGGGCGACCTGCTCGACCCGGCCGAGCGGCTGTACACGCTCGACTACTACCTGCGCCTGGCGGAGCAGATGGTCGAGGCGGGTGCCCACATCCTCGCGATCAAGGACATGGCGGGGCTCCTTCGTCCGGCCGCCGGCGCGAAGCTCGTCGAGGCGCTGCGGGCGAACTTCGACCTGCCGGTGCACGTCCACACCCACGACACCGCGGGCGGGCAGCTCGCCACGCTCCTCGCGGTGAGCGCCGCCGGGGCGGATGCGGTCGACGCGGCCGCGGCACCCATGTCGGGCACGACGAGCCAGCCCTCGCTGTCGGCCCTCGTCGCCGCGCTCGCGCACACCGAGCGTGACACCGGCATCCCCCTGCAGGCGGTGGCGGACCTGGAGCCCTACTGGGAGGCGGTCCGCAAGCTGTACCGGCCGTTCGAGTCGGGCCTACCGGGTCCCACCGGCCGGGTGTACCACCATGAGATCCCCGGCGGGCAGCTGTCGAACCTGCGACAGCAGGCGATCGCGCTCGGACTCGCCGACGACTTCGAGCTCATCGAGGACATGTACGCGGCGGCCGACCGCATCCTCGGCCGAATCCCGAAGGTCACCCCGTCGTCCAAGGTGGTCGGCGACCTCGCGCTGCACCTGGCGGCGGTCCGCGCCGACCCGGCCGACTTCGCCGAGAACCCGCAGCACTACGACATCCCGGATTCGGTCGTCGGGTTCATGGCGGGTGAACTCGGCGACCTGCCCGGCGGCTGGCCCGAACCCTTCCGTTCGAAGGTACTCGCGGGCCGCTCGGTCTCGGTCGGCGTGGCGCCGCTCTCGGACGAGGACGCCGCGGCCCTCGAGGCGGACGCCGCCACCCGGCGCGACACGCTGAACAGGCTGCTCTTCCCCGCCCCGACCCGCGCGTACACGGAGGCTCGGGAAGCCTACGGCGATCTCAGTGTGCTCGAGACCGCCGACTATCTGTACGGTCTCACCCCCGGCGCCGAGCACCTGGTGGAGATCGAGCGCGGCGTACAGCTCCTGGTGGGTCTGGAGGCGGTCGGCGAGCCGGACGAGAAGGGCATGCGCACGGTCATGACCACCCTCAACGGGCAGCTCCGGCCGGTGTTCGTGCGTGATCGCAGCATCTCCGTCGAGACCCGGCAGGCCGAGAAGGCGGATGCGGGCGACCCCGGTCACGTGGCCGCGCCGTTCTCGGGCGTCGTCACCGTGAAGGTCGCCGTCGGCGACACCGTCGCCGCCGGTCAGCCGGTCGCCACGATCGAGGCGATGAAGATGGAGGCGGCCATCACGAGCGCCGTCGACGGGGTCGTGGAACGGCTCGTCGTGCCCGGCACGGCGCAGGTCGAGGCCGGTGACCTTTTGGTCGTCGTCCGGCGCGCCGAGTAGCCTTGACCGGGCCCCACGCCCGTTTGGAGTTACACACGCATGCCTGATCGCACCGATCCGACCCCCCAGGACGGCGCCGACGACATGCCGACGGCGCCCGTCGACGCCGCCGGCATCCCCCTCCTCGGCACCCACACCGCACAGGTGGAGGTCGTGCTTCCCACCGAGCCGGACGACGACGACCTCGTCGAGGACGACGGTGTCGTCCACGCGGACGCGCTGCCGGCCGCCGCCGTCGACGCGCTGCACGCCGCGGACACCGCCCTCACCCGTCCCCGGGACGATGAGGACGTGCACGACGCGGTCGTGGTGGACGGGGAGCCCGAACCCGCCGCGCCCGTCGAGGACCCCGAGCCCGTCGCGACGCCGGCACCGGAGGCACCGGCCGAATCTGCTCCGGCCGAGCCCGCGCCGGCCGAGCCCGCGCAGCCCCAGCCGACGAGCGGGCCGCTGCCGGCGCAGGCGTTGCGTCGTCACCACCCCGAGACCGCACCGGTCACCACGCCCGTGACCCTCGCCGCCGTGCGCGTGGGGGAGCGGGACGCGTCGCGCGAGAGCGCCGACCTCCTCACCGACGGTCGCCTCGTCGAGCAGGCGCGCCTGCCGAAGGCGGAGCCCGAGGGCGTGTGGCCGAGCCTCCTGTACACGCTGAGCGGCCGCCGCATCAACATCGGCGACAGCCGCCGGGCCCGTGAGCGCAAGGCGCTGGATGCGCGGATCGCCGCGCCGCTGGACGGGCGTGCCCGCTTCGTCGCGGTGCTCTCGCGCAAGGGCGGCGTCGGCAAGACCACCGTGACCACGCTGCTCGGCATGGCCCTCGCCGATGCCCGCGAGGACCGCGTGATCGCCGTGGACGCGAACCCCGACCGCGGCACGCTCGCCGACCGCATCGGCGGCGCGGCCGGGCGGACCGTCCGCGATCTGTCGCGTTCGCACACCCCGGTGCACGGCTTCAACGAGCTGTCGGCGATGGTCGCCCGCGACCACACCCGACTGGACGTGCTCGCCTCGGATGCCGACCCGCACGTCTCCGACGCCTTCGGCGACGACGACTACCGCAACGTCGCCGAGGTCGCCGCGCACTATTACTCGATCGTCCTCACCGACACCGGGACGGGCATCGTCCACTCCGTCATGGACGCCACGCTGCAGGCAGCGGACCAGGTGGTCATCGTCGCGGGACTCAGCGTGGACGAGGCGCGGCTCGCGTCCGAAACGCTCACCTGGCTCGAGACGAACGGGTACGCGGACATCGCCCGCAATGCGGTCGTCGTGCTGAACAGCTCGCGCCCCGGGACGCCGCTCGTGCGTGCGAACGAGGTGGAGGAGCACTTCCGCAGCCGCGTGCGCGCGGTCGTGCGTCTGCCCTATGACGCACTCGTGGCCGCCGGCGGCGCGATCGCCTTCTCCGAGTTGGAGCGGGACACCCGCCAGGCCGCGCGTGAACTCGCCGCGACCGTCGTCGCGGGCCTCGCCGGCGACACGGCGGGGACGCGATGACCGTCCGCCCGATCCGCCTGTTCGGCGACCCGGTGCTGAAGACCCCCTGCGCGCCGATCGGTGAGATCGACCAGGGCGTGCGCGCCCTCGTGCAGGACCTCCTCGACAGCGTCGCGCTGCCCGGTCGCGCGGGCGTCGCCGCGAACCAGATCGGGGTGGGGCTGCGAGCTTTCAGCTACAACATCGACGGCGACATCGGCTACATCCTCAACCCCGTGCTCGTGGAGGTGTCCGGCGAGCCGCAGCTCACCGGCGAGGGCTGCCTGTCGGTGCCCGGCCTGTGGCACGACGTGATGCGCTACCCGCACGCGAAGGCGGTCGGCATCGACCTCGACGGGAACGAGGTCGTCCTCGAAGGCGACGGGCTGCTCGCGCAGGCGCTGCAGCACGAGACGGACCACCTCGACGGGATGCTGTACCTCGACCGGCTGGACAAGGAGCGGCGTCGCACGGCGCTGCGCCAGGTCCGTGAGTCGGACTGGTTCTGACCCCGGCATCCGCCCGGTCACACGGAAAAGCGGCGGCCCCGCCTGAAGGCGAGGGCCGCCGCTTCCGTCTCCGCCCGGGACCCGCAGGTCAGGGCAGCGAGATGTTCGTCGTGTTCTCCGGCGTGGCGTAGAGCTCCTCGATCGTGTCCGCGAAGTCCTTGAGGATCACGTTCCGCTTGATCGACAGCTTCGGGGTGAGGTGCCCGCTCGCCTCGGTCCACTCGGTGTCGAGGATCGTGAACTTGCGGATCGACTCGGCACGCGAGACGCCCTCGTTGGCACGGTCGATCGCGCGCTGGATCTCGGCGCGCACCGCCGGGTGCGTGGCCGCCTCGGCGAGCGACATCGAACCGTCCAGACCGTTGTTGGCCAGCCAGGTCGGCAGCATCTCCGGATCGAGCGTGACCAGCGCCGAGATGAACGGCTTCTGGTCGCCGACCACGACGATCTGCCCGACGATCGGGTTGCCGCGCACCGGATCCTCCAGCGCCGCCGGAGCGACGTTCTTGCCGCCCGCGGTGACGATGATCTCCTTCTTGCGGCCGGTGATGGTCAGGAAGCCCTGCGAGTCGAAGGAGCCGAGGTCGCCGGTCTTGAACCACTCCCCGTCGAACGCCTCGGCGGTGGCCTCCGGGTTGCGCCAGTACTCCTTGAAGACGTTGATGCCGCGCACCTGCACCTCGCCGTCCTCGGCGACGCGGACACCCACGCCCGGGAGGGCTGGGCCGACCGTGCCGATCTTGGAGTTGCGGGGCTGGTTCACCGTGGCGGGCGCCGTGGTCTCGGTGAGGCCGTACCCCTCGAGAATGGTCACGCCGAGGCTGTGGAAGAAGTGGCCGAGCCGCGGACCGAGCGGTGCGGAGCCGGAGATCGCGTAGACGACCCGGCCGCCCATGGCGTCGCGGAGCTTGCTGTAGACGAGCTTGTCGAACAGCTTGAACTTGACCTTCATGCCGAAGGGGATCTTCTCGCCCTCCTGCAGGCGGCGCGAGTGCTCCACGGCGACGGCGGCGGCGGTGCGGAAGATCTTGCCCTTGCCGCCGGCTTCCGCCTTCTGCTCGGCGGAGTTGTACACCTTCTCGAACACGCGCGGGACGGCGAGCAGGAAGGTCGGCTTGAAGGTGCCGAGCGCCTCGACCAGGCGCTTCGTGTCGGGCTGGTGGCCCGTCTTCACGCCGGCGTGCACGTTGAGGATCGAGATGAATCGCGCGAACACGTGCGCGGTCGTGATGAACAGCACGGTGGAGGCGCCCGGCACCTCGACGACCTCGCGCAGCGACTTCGCGGAGTTGCGGGAGAGCTCGACGAAGTTGCTGTGGGTGAGCACGCAGCCCTTGGGGCGACCGGTGGAGCCGGAGGTGTAGATGAGCGTCGCGATGTCCGCGCCCTTGGCGAGGTTGCGGCGCCGCTCGATCTCCTCGTCCGGCACGTCGGCGCCGGCCGCCGCGATGCGGTCGAGGTCGCCCGCCTGCATCTGCCAGGTCTCGCGGATGAGGGGGAGGTTGCCGCGCACCTGGTCGAGCCGGGCGGCGTGCTCAGCGCTTTCGACGAGGCAGGCGATGGCGCCGGAGTCGGAGAGGATCCACTCGATCTGGCTCGCGGAGCTCGTCTCGTAGATCGGCACCATCACCGCGCCCGCGTAGAAGAGGGCGAAGTCGACGAGCGTCCAGTCGTACGTGGTGCGGGCGAGGAAGCCGACCTTCTCGCCGGGCTCGATGCCGGCCGCGACGAAGCCCTTCGCGAGGGCGATGACCTGGGTGCGGAAGTCCGCGGCGGTGATGTCCCGCCAGGCGTCGCCATCGGGGACGGCGAACAGGGGCTTGTCCGGCGTCTCGGCGACGCGCCGCTCCAGCAGATCGGTGATGTTGTCGTCCGGTGCGGGAGGGACGATTGCAGGGATGTCGAACTCGACGACGCTCATGACGGCAGCTCCTTCGGTACCGGGCGGGCGGATGTTGTGCCCGAGTCTAGCCATGTGGTGGAACTGAGTCCCACACCATCGTGGCATGAGTTTCCAAATGCGGTGGCGACTAGGCTGGGTGGGTTGGGTCGACGACGGGAGGGTGACGCGGTGCGCGCAGTGGGGATCGACATCGGCGGGACGAAGATCGCGGGCGCCGTGGTCGACGAGGCCGGCCGCATCGTCCAGCGCGCGCGGGTCGCGACGCCCACCGCCGTCAGCGGCATCCAGCAGGTCGTCGCCGACATGATCACGAGCCTCGCCGGTGGCGAGGACGCCGTCGCGGGTGTCGCCGCCGCGGGCTTCATCGACCGTGACCGCTCGAAGGTCTACTTCGCGCCGAACATCGCCTGGCGCGACGAGCCGCTGCGCGACCACCTGCAGACCCTCACCGGGATCCCGGTGCTCGTCGAGAACGACGCGAACGCGGCCGGCTGGGCCGAGTACGTGTACGGCGCGGGGGAGGACCTCTCCGACGTGGTCATGCTCACGCTCGGCACCGGCGTCGGTGGTGCGGTCGTCATCGACGGCACCCTGCTGCGCGGCGGGCACGGCATCGGTGCGGAGCTCGGTCACATGCGGCTCGTTCCGGACGGTCGCACCTGCGGCTGCGGCCAGCGCGGCTGTCTCGAGGTCTACGGCTCCGGCCGTGCGCTGCAGCACGAGGCCGACGAGATCGCGACCGACGCCTCGTTCGGCATCGGCGCAGGGCTGCGCGCCGTGCGGGATCTGCACGGCCGCATCCCCGGCGAGGAGATCTCCCGCCTCGTGACCGAGGGTGACCCCGGTGCCAGGGAGGCGCTCCGCCGGGTCGCGGTCGCCGTCGGCACCGCGTGCGGCAGCCTCGCGGCCGTCCTCGACCCGCAGCGTTTCGTCATCGGCGGCGGCGTGTCGCAGCTCGGCGACGTGCTCCTCGGCCCGATGCGCGAGGCCTTCGCCGCGGCGATGCCCGCGTACGGCTCGCGTCCGGTGGCCGACTTCGCCGTCGCCCGGCTCACGAACGACGCCGGCGTCATCGGCGCCGCGGACCTGGCGCGCCGCACCCTCACAGCGGGAGGATGATGCGGTGTTCTACTGGCTGATGAAGTACGTCGTGGTCGGCCCGATCCTCAAGGCCGTCTTCCGGCCGTGGATCGTCGGCCGCCGCAACGTCCCGGCCAGTGGGGCGGCGATCATCGCCAGCAACCACCTCTCGGTCTCCGACTCCGTCTTCCTGCCGCTCATGCTCGACCGGCCGATGACCTTCCTCGCCAAGAGCGACTACTTCACCGGCAAGGGTCTGAAGGGGTGGGCGACCCGCGCCTTCATGAAGGCGACCGGGCAGATCCCGATCGACCGGTCCGGCGGCAAGGCCAGTGAGGCCGCGCTCAACACGGCACTGCAGGTGCTCGGCCGCGGCGATCTGCTCGGCATCTACCCGGAGGGCACCCGCAGCCCCGACGGGCGGCTCTACCGCGGCCGCACCGGCATCGCCCGAATGGCGCTGGAGGCGAAGGTGCCGGTCATCCCGGTGGTGATGGTCGACACCGATGAGGTCATGCCCATCGGCCGGTCCATCCCGCGGATCGGCCGCGTCGGCATGATCATCGGCGAACCGCTCGACTTCTCCCGGTACGCCGGATTCGAGGGA
>Ga0182737_1003554_pt1 | contig 11370 bp, 10 predicted proteins | sample eDN5th30CBELigOP_FD_128878 | JGI IMG/M metagenome (GOLD analysis project Ga0182737, IMG submission 128878) | Enriched Organic Plus compost microbial communities from Emeryville, California, USA - eDNA 5th pass 30_C BE-Lig OP (version 2) (version 2) ... | reverse complement strand
CTGATCGCTATGCACCCCTACTGTCACGAGCTGCTGCATCGGCTCATCGACCGGGACCAGGTGCTGGCCGAGCACCGGGATCGCCGCACAGCCACGATGCTCGCACTCGCCCGGCTGCGGGTCGCGCTCCAGATGCCGGGAGGAACGGTCGAACATGGATGACGAGGACGAGGAGATGTCGGTCGCGGAGATCGTCGCCGCACTCGAGCTCGACAACAACCCCGGCGACCGTGGCGGCGACTCCGCACCGTTGGGCGCCACTCCGGTGCGGTGGCGCGACCTTCCCGACGAACAGGCACGTGAGCACTGGATCGCACTGCGGGACTGGGTGCAATGGGTCACCACCCGCTACGACGTACCCGTCGCCCTCGTCCCGCCCTGCTGGTGGAAGCACGGGGCACTCGTCGAGGAGCTCTCCGCCCTGCACACGGCGTGGAACGCGTCGTTCGACCGCACCGACGCCGGATTCGGCCCCGTCGGCTGGCACGAACGATGGGCGCTCGCCCCGGCGCGGCTGCGCGCCGCCTACAGCGGCTCCTGCAGCAGCGGACACCAACCGGTCAAGCCCCGCGCCTGGGCCGCGCCGACCGACGGGGACGAATGGGACGCGTGGACCAGCCAGGCCCACGGCACCTGACACCCGAGCGGGTGTCAACGAATGGAAGGAAGTCAAGGATCATGTCCACACGAATCCCGGTCACCCTCGAGGGAAACCTCACCGGTGACCCCGAACACGGCACCAGCGACGCCGGCACCGAATACGCCCGGTTCACCGTCGCAGTCAACGACCGCCGCCGCAACGAGACCACCGGTCAGTGGGAGGACGCCGGCACCGTCTACCACCGTGTGGTGGTCTTCAACCAGCAGGCCCGCAACGTCGTCGCCTCGCTGCGCAAGGGCGACCAGGCCATCGTCAACGGGGAACTGCGGTTCTCCACGTTCGAGGACTCGGACACCGGCAAGACCCGCGAGTCCCGCGACGTGATCGCTGACACCGTCGGCGCGTCGCTGAAGTTCGCCTCCGTCGCGGTGCAGCACGTCCCAAAAGCTAGCGGCCCCGCGGCATACGCAACGGGGCCAGTAGCCGAACCGGCTGCCACCGGTGTCGGGATCGCACGCTGAACCCAACAAGGGGTGCGGGCGGGAGTCAGTGTACTCCCGCCCGCACCCCTTCTTCATGCCCCGCTGACCTACAGCGACCGCCCTGCCGAGCGCGACGGTGCAGGCGGCGGTGTCGTTGCATCGACTCCCGGGCCGCGTGGGTGTCCGCTTGCCGGCATGCCCTGTGGCGGTGCGGCCAGTGCGGGTGCCTCTCCCAAGAGCGGCACGGGGCGGCTGTCCGCCTGCCTGATCACCGCCTGCAGTTGCTCGTGCTGATGCCGGAGTTCGGCAATGCGCTCCCTTCCCTGGTCGACCTGGTTCGGTGAGTGCGTGCGCGCGTCCAGATGCGCGATCCGTGCCGCGAGACTCCGAGCTGTCTGACGAGCCCGCACAACGACGCCAGCGCGTCCGTCACGGCCACCATGCGGCAAAGAGCCGGCTCGCACGTGGTGCTCGGGTGGCGCCACACTGTCGCGGGCGGCGCGGCCGAGCTCGCGCCTTGCCTCACGGATGCTCTCGCCCAGGCTGAGTTCGGGCATGCCTCGTGTCATGATCGCTGCGACCCGCACTGCCGCCTCCGCGTCATCGCGCGCGATCGTGACGACCTCATTGCGTGCCCGTCCTCTGGTCATCCCGACATACAAACCTGCCGCGTCGACGTCCGGGCCGACCACGGACGCGTGCGTGGTCTCACCTTGGATGCCATGCACGGTCGACGCATACGACAAGTGCACATCCGTCGCGCAGTACGCCCGCGACACCACCCGCACGTCACCAGGATCGGTGACACTCCCGAGCTGAACGCCGTCGGCAGTGAGGGCGGTGATCACCCAGATGGCCCGGTTGTCAACACCTATCTGCCGGTCGTTTCGACGAGTCTGAACGACGTCGCCCACGTGGAGAGGCTGCCCGTCGCGGCCTGCAGCGACGTGTCGGGGATCCAGTTCGCCGCGTTCGAGGCGCCGTCGCTGGATCGCTTCGTTGATCACGTCCGCCTCCGCGTTGCTACCGACCACCAACGCCACCCGCTGCCCCCGCACCGCGGCATGGAAGTAGCGATCCACCATGTACTCACGCGCCTCATGCCCGTCCTGCACCCGACGAACCAGGCCGCGGTCCACGAGCGCGGCTGCGACCGCAAGTGCGTCCGGCTCGCTGCCCGGGTTGCGCAGGCGCAGGGTGAGGGACGCGTAGCCCTGGTCGTTGAAGCGGTGGACATCGGTGAGCTCCACGACTCGGTTGCTGCGACGTTGGATGATGCCCATCGCTCCCGAGTGCCCCACCGGGCGGGCTTGGAGCGCATCGCCCAGCATCGCGATCCCGACACCGGTCTGCTCGGCGACAATCGCGAGCGCCCTCGCCGCATCCAGGTCGACCATGCCCGCCTCGTCGACCACGACCCGATCGCGCGCGCGGAGCGGGTACCGGCGTGGCCCTGAGTAGACGGCCCCTGTGACGGGATCTCGTTGTCCTCGACGCAACTGCGTCCAGATGACACGGCCCGCGGCATCGGGCGCGAAACGCCACCCGTGGTCCACGAGCAACGCATGCAAGGACCCTGCCGCGGCTCCCACCTCGCGACTGGCCACAGCGGCGGCCTTGCGGGTCGGAGCGACAACGACCATCTTTCGCCCCTGACTGGTGATCGCCGCCTGTGCGACGCGCAGCATCGTGGTCTTCCCGGTGCCCGCAGGTCCGGTGATCGTGACCAGACGATCCGTCCCGGCGATCGCCGCGGCCGCCTCGCTCTGCCCGTCATCCAACCTCAGGTCCCCCGCCAATGCGGCCAGCTGTGCTGCCGGGAAGGCCTCCCCTGGTCCGCTCAGCTCGGCGTACCGGTCGGCAAGGTCCGTCTTCAGTGCTGCGGTAGTGGCCGAGAGGTAACGCTTGATGTGCGACGGTGCGTCGCGCTCGCCGTCCAGCAGATCGACCGTGGCGCGAAGACCGCGTGCTGTCACATCGTCAATCAGCTCTTCGAGGATCGCCCGATCCGCAATGACACCGGTCGCCGCGACGGCGCGCGTTGCACCAGCGCGGACATCGATTCTGCTGAACCGGCCACCGGTCGATGCCGCGCGCCGGTCGGCCTCTGTCACGGCGATCGCCGCCAGCAACTTCCGATCAAGGCTGCCCAGGCGGGGAGAACGCGGAACCTTCCCTCTGAGGCGAGGCGAGCCGAGCGTGGTCAACTCGTCCCGGATCATGGCCTCCCACTCGTCCTCCGCGAACGGTGCAGGCTTGTCCGGACGGGCATGCGCCCACGCCCACCGGTCGATGCTCCGCATCACGATCGGACCCGGTTGTTGGCGGGGATGATCCGCGCGCCACTGCGCGAGCTTGACGGCCCGGTTGGCATCAATCTGGGCCGAGCGTCGCGACAGCGGACGTACCATGTGTGCCAGCTCTGCGATCTCCCCACCAGCATCGATCGAGTAGCCGAAACCGGCCAGTGCGGCCCGCCAGGCAGGGTCGGTGCGCGCGAGCAGCTCACCCTCGGCGTTGATCAGCGTGTGCAACCTCATCGCGACCCGCGAATCCACATTGGACCAGCGCCCATCTCGTCCCTGCACCTTCACGTTCAGCCACAGATGCCGGTGCACGTGCGGATCCAGCGCCCGGGATCGACGGTGCTTGAGTTCCACGACCTCTATCCGCGACAACGACTCACGCACTCGGCCGCCGGCACCACGGCGGGCATTCAGCTCCCGCTGCCAGATCAGCAAGATCCGGTCACGGAGACGCTCCTGCAGCGCCTCGAACTCGACTGCCAGCTCGGGATGCATCAATGCGGCGATGCTGAACGACTTGGGCGCGTTGATGGTGCCATCCAGAACGAGGTCCGCATCGGGCGAGGTCAAGTCCCGACCGCGGCGTTCACCCGAGATCGGCTCGCGACCGTCGACCCATCGCGTCAACTGGTCGACGCTCAGACGGTCTCGCGCGACCAGACCGTCGACGACCACGAACCGGTCAGCAGTGCCCTCTGCATAGCCGGCGACAGCGTGCACGCCGGCTTCCGGGACCGGTGAGTCGCATGCGCCGTCGATGGCGTAGGCGATCGCCTGGCGCACGCCCTGCGACGCCTGACCGCGCTTCCATCGCTCCAAACCCCCTCGCATAGCCGAAGCCTACGCACGCTTGCTAACTCGCGTCGCGAATACGCAATCAGGCCATGATCGGTGAGGATCAGCCGCAACGAAGTCGTCCGAACGCACGGAGTCTCACAGAAAGTGCCTGCGTGCATCAGCTCAAGTCTGTTGCTCTCGCCGCGGATCGGAGGGTTGGTCGGTTCTGGCCGCGATACTCTTCGGCTAGGCAGCTCAACCATGAGGTGGAAGGGGTCATCGATGGCGGCTCGTGGTCGCGCCCTGGGCGAGGGGGACGAGCTCGACGGGGACCGGATCGATGGCCGGCGGGCACCGTCCGAAGCCCGGAAGCAGAATCTGCCGAGCCGTAATCACACTGTCAACAAAGCTCATCTCGCCCGCTTCGCTCGAGGCTCCTTGCTCCACCGTGTGCCAATCGATGGCATAGGCAAGCCGATCCCTCTCTCTGTGGATGATGCTGCCGTGCGCAAGTTCTTCTACGTTCCGGAGGACCCGGAAGGCAACCGTGACTTCGCGTTTGAGGGGTGGGCGTCCAAGTTCGAGGGCGCCGCGACCGCTGCGGTCAGGTCGATCGTTGACGACGGTGTGTGGCCGCCCGGCTCTGAAACACGTATGGCGCTCGCGGAGTGGATCGCGCTTCAGAACGTGCGAACTCCGACGAGACGCGCGTACTCCGCCAAGATTGCCGCGGTGCTCATCGGGCAGTTCCAGCAGGAAGGCGCCCTCGACAGGCTGGAAGCGAAGCTTGCCGCCGTGGGCTGGGAGTTCAGCAATGCCGAGCGTGAACTCCTGCGAGAAGAAGTCGAGTCCTACGACGCGACCGCGGGTCAGGTGTCGACCGGGATGCATCTGGACATCATCAAGGCCAGCATGGCCGGTGTCGTCCCCTCACTCCTAGCGCGTGGTTGGGTGCTCGTGCGATTCGACCGGCATTCTCTGTGCACCTCGGACAATCCCATCGGTATGGCTGGCGAGGACTTCTCCCCGTCCTGGCTGCCGCTCGGCCTCACCGACACTGCCTATGTCACGGTCGCGATCGACCGATACGCAGCGCTTGTGCTGCCGCTGGCGCCCGGAGACGGGCAACTCGACGGCGAGTACGCGTACGCGAACGCGATCAACCTGGCCACCCTGTGGAACGCCGATGAGGTTCTCTTCGCTCATCCAGACGACGATCTCGCAACCATGCTGCCGCCGATTCCACCCCGTCGACCCCGCCCATTCCCAGCCGAGGCAGAGTTCCTGGACTTCTCCGAGTGGCCCGTAGACACTCTCCTCGGGTTCATTGGCTCGGCGAGGAAGCGAGCCCACCAATGAGCGACGAGTTCGCGGACCAAGTTCGCGCCAAGCTCAGTGGCTCCACGATGCGCAACGCCCTCACTCGCGCTGGCGCATTGCTGACCGGCTACGAGCTGGTGAAGACCTCCATCGTCGATGATGTCCGCGCCTTCTTCACACTCGGTTTCGACACCAGTCATCTACAGGAACGTTACGAATCGGAGGTGCTGGCGCTGGACGCTAAGCGCGGCGGCGGCAAGCCGAACGCATTGATCGCTTCGCTTGCCTGGCTTCAGCAGGAAGGTGCGTTGTCGACTTCTCAGGTCGAGACGTTTGAGAGTGTGCGCATCCACCGAAATGAGATCGCACACGAACTTGCGCGGTTCCTGATCGACCCTCAACACGATGTCCGTGACGATCTGCTCGTGCAGCTTTACGAGATCATGCTCGCACTCGACCGGTTCTGGGGTCCGATCCACATGGGCACCAACCCCGACTTCGACAACCGCGACCTTGACGAAGTGACATTCCAGAGCGGCACAACCTTGCTCTTCGGTCTTCTCCTGGGTCTAGGCCAATCGGAGCAAGTCGACGATCAGTGACCGCTGTTCGTTGAGCCATGCGACGGTGGTCGCTTCCGACCGGCCGGGGATTCCCTCGACTGTTGGCGCCGCATTCCTCCAGCTGCTGACAGGTGGGTCGCCCGTTCCGGGCTCCCACTCATCGTCGAATGCGACCCGGACCATTGTTGCGTGTGGCGGCGGAACATCACTCTTCCGATCGGTGCCAGCGTCCGCTTGTGGGCGCTGAAGTCAGTTCAGACCGGTTTTGCCAGCAGCGGAAGGTTGTCGCCCGTAGCGAAGCGACCGGGACCGCAGTGGAGGCATCCGGGTCGCTTCTTCGGTGCATGCTCGACCACCTCATCGGTTCGTGGGAAGTAGGACACCCAGTGGTCATGGGGAACGTCCTCGTCAACGAGCGCACCCACGGTCATGAGCCAGTCATCGACCGCTCGGGCGGCAGCGACAGCGTTCAGGGAAATGACGCTGGGGGCGTGCACATCGTCGTCGTTCACGTAGCGTTGACGACGACGCTGCGTTTCGCTGGTCGCCTCCTCCGTCAAGCGGCTCGCGGGGATGAGCCCGTTGCATTGGAGACATCCGCTGCCGGGGCTGCTCATTCGCGACACGGAGAAGATGTCGGCGAGCGCGCCGTCCACGACGGTGACCTTCGACCCGACTTGGGTGTGCGGCACCAGGTACTGGTGCGTGATCGAGTTGACGAGACGACGTGCAAGCGCGGAATCCGCCGCGAGAAAGATGTGATCGCAGTCAGTCAGCAGGGCGGCGACATCCGCGTCGACGACCGACCGGGGGATGCTGGTGACACGGGTGGTCGCGGATGCCTGGTGCGCGACTCGTGCGGCGATCTTCACCTTCGGTGTGGCGAGGCGTTCGCCAAGCTTCCGCATCCAGCGGGGAGCGCTTTCGCGGCGCAGCCATCCCATCGCATCGAGGCGACGGGATCCGACCACTCTAGGCAGGTTGGTGGGGTCGAGCCGATCCGGGTCGATGAGGATGAGCTCGCCGACCCCCAGCCGGGCGAGGTACTCGACGATGAGGGAGCCGATACCGCCCAGCCCGACCACGGCGACGCGGGAGCGGGCGAGGATCTGTTGTCCACGGTCGCCGAAGATGCGGGTCTGGCGGTCGTAGCTCGGGTCCGCAAGCGCCGCGGCGACGGGCTGCGGAGTGAGGGTGCGCTGGGGGCGCCCGGCGACACGGAGGTGGGCGATGCGGTGACGTACACCGGTCCCGGACCAGATGTCGCCCGCGACGGCGTTCGCGGCGAAGACCAGGGCGCCCACCGGGACACCGGCGTTGATATCGAGCAGGGCGGGGTATCCGCGTTCGTGTGAGGCCATGTCGGTGTCAGAGAAGTCGACGTCGGTGGTGCCACCGTGGTTGTGGATCGCCAGGTAGGCCAGTCCCTGCTCCGCGCAGACGTCGATGTTCTCGGCGACGAATCCGGCGGTGAGCTTGCGGTACCCACGGTCGCCGGGAATGTAGTCGACGCCGTCTTCGGCGACAACGACGTCGCGGACAAGCAGACGCGTGCCACGTGGGCTGCGTGCAATTCCGCAGCGCAGGACGGCGCCGTGCTCATCCCGGTCGCCGGGGAACAGATGGGCACGCAGCGTCACCCACTGTTCCCCGGTCATCACGACCGACCACGGCACGGTCACTGCTGTGCGAGCCATCGCAGCACCTTTAGGACCTTGGTGGCGGCGGTGTCGACGGTGGGGTCCAGCCGGTTGCTGCGCCGCGACAACTGGGTGCCCGTTTGCTCGTGCGGGCCCCAGGTGACCGATCCGAACCCTTCACCGTGGCCGGCGCCGTCCTTGCGGTCGAGGTCGGGCCGCACGAACAGCGGATACACGTCGGCTTCGGGATACGGGAAGGTGATCTGGAACGCGATCCACGACGTCGACTGGATGTACGCCGGCCCGAGGGGGACGGGATCGATCAGGACCCACGCCCCGCCGTCGCCGTCGCTTTCGACGGTGACGGTCGCGTCGGGGAACGTTTCGCGCAGTTCGTCGATCGCGTCGCTGACTGCCGCAGTGATGGTGGTGGTGCTCATGAGTTGTCGTCCCCGTCGAGGGCGCGGAACTCGTCATGCGGACGAACGCGGATGTGCTCGTCGTCGTCGACGGGGGTGAAGGTCTTGCCGTCCTTGCGGGACAGCAGGAAGTCGGGCTTGATCGGCACGCCCTGCGCGATCGCCGCGACCTTGATCGACCGGCCGGTGTGCCGGACGCCGTGGAGGGTGACGGGGCGGCGGTTCACGGTGACGGGGACCTCGTGCTGTGGCAGCGGCCTGGTGAAGAACCGGTCGCCGTCGGAGATGGGAACGAGTTCGCCGACGCCGATGGGGTCATCCAGCTCGTCGATGAGGTCTTTCCAGATGCCATGGTCCTCGGGCACCGGCGGGGTGGGCAGGTGCCGCAGCTGCATCTCGGAGAGCACGGCGGTGCGCACCATGTACGGCGTCTTGTCGATGAAGATCGTCCGGGGCCGGTCGGTGAAGAAGCGCAGACCGTCCTCGAGCGCGACGGTCTCGGTGGCCGGGATCGGGTGGTCCTGCGCGTCGGGAACGTCCAGCCACAGGTTCTCTGCCGGGGGCTGGACCAGGTCGCGCAGCTGCGTGCCGGTGAGGCGGCGCTGTGCGACGGTGATCGGTTCGCTGTCGATGTAGATGGTGATGCTGTCTCGGGGTGCCACTGTGGGCTCCTCTCTGTCTCTTGGCGCGGTGGGTGCTGTTCCCCACTCGGAGGCTAGAGACGGGACAACTCGCGATTCGTCCAGACGGGTCAGCCCGCGCAGTCGACACAGGTGTCCGAGCCGAGCGCAAACTGGCTGCGGTGCTTCTCGAGGAAGCAGACCGCGCAGGTGATCTGCGCCGTCGTCGTGCATCCGCAGTGACCGGCGGGGCATCGAGGCTGACGGCATCGCGGGCAGATCCAGCCGACGATGAAGCTGCGTGCGCACGTTTCACACTCTTCGAAACGATCGGCCGTGTGTTGCGCGGTGCCGTCGCGCGGTGGGGAGAACGACAACCAGGGGGCGCCGTACTCGACCATCACCACGAAGAGCCGGTCGCCTGCCCATCCCGCCTGCCCGTAGAGCTGGTCGGAGGAGTGGCCGGTTCGATACCAGACGTAGGCATTGTCGCGGGTAATGATTCTGGTGGGATCGGTCTGCTCGAGGGCGGCATGCACGAGCGGGTTAGAGCTCTGGTCGCTTCCACGAGCAGGCGGGAAGATACCGCCTCGCGCCGCGGCGAACGTCACGGTGCCGGCCGGATCGAGCACGGCGACGACACCCGGTGACTGCAGCCGCCCGGCAAGGCGCACGCTGATCGCTGCACGAGAGGCGTTCGATGCGTCGAACAGATCGATGGCGCCTTGCGCGGTCGGGCCGCGGCCGGGGGTGTACGCGTCGACAAGGTCGTCGGGGAGCAGTATGCGTGCCGCGAACGCATCGCAGCAGGCGTCCTCGAACAGTTCGGGTTCGCCGTGCTCCACGACCCGGGTTCCCAAAGCGATGTCGGTTCTCTGCAGGTGATGGCCGAGCTCATGAAGCACGGTGAACTGCTGCCGGCGCGACGACATGGACTCGGTGACCACAAGGGTGGGTGGATCCCACCGGTAGCCGCCGGCGACGGAGCAGCCGAGATCCGATTCCTGGGGGTCGAACTCGGGCACCCGCAGAACCGAGATGTCGTCGCGATCCTGCAGCACGGCGAACGCGTCGAGGGTGAGGTCTTCGATCGCGCCGCCGCGTCCCGCCCAGACGGCGATCATGGCATCGACCTGGGCGGGTGTCGCATCGAAGACCTGCGGCACGCTATTGAATGCCCCCGCGTGCGAGAACCGCGGAGATCCGTTGCCGCCACAGGTCCCGGCCTGTGCCGGACTCGCGTGCAGCGAGTTGGTACGCCTCGTATCCGAGGCGGGTGCGGGCCTGGATCTCGTCGTTGTCGGTCGCGCGTTCCCGGATGATCGGGCGCCAGCGTGGCTCGTGCAGTTCCCGGATGAGGTCCTCGGGTAAGGGAGACGCTGCGGCCAGAATCGTGTCGGCGGGGATGTGCGCCGCTGTCGCCAGTTGTTCGGCTTCCTCGATCGAGAGAGGTTCTTTGCCGAGCCTGATCGCCATCGCGCGTGGTTGCGGCACGTGGAGCGCGTCGATGATCTGCTGCAGCGGGATCTCCAGGGGACGCGGGCGTGGGCTTTCGCTGGGAGCGGGAACGCTCGGAGCGTGGTGGAGAAACTCGATTGCGTCAAACAGCTCATCGATGGCCAGCGCGGCGCCAGAGCCTGGGGGTGGATCGGACTCGTTGGCATGCACCCCGGGCAGGCGCGGTGGTGTGGCGGGTGCTTCACGGACGGCGCGAAGTACGGCGGCAGGCACCGCCGCGATGACCTGATCGAGGGCCGCGTAGGGGATCCACTCCGCGTGTCCGGGCCAGACGGCGAGGCCGCCGTGGAGGGGGCTGGCTTCCGGCGCGATGATGACGGTGCGAGCATCGCCCACGCCGGGCTCGAGGCTCACCGGGAAGATGCGTGCCCGGGCTGCATCCTCATCGACGGATTCGATGAGGACGACCGCGTCGGCGTCTTGCCAGGATGCTTGCCGGAGTTGTCCGGCGCTCACCTTGTCGGCGGGCGGGGTGTTGCGCAGCGTCGCGCCGTGGCGCTTGGGTCCAATAGGGAATTGTGCGGAGATGGCGAGCCAGCGCTCGGCAGCGTCAGATGGCACGGGAGTCCTCTCTGTCCTCTTCACGTAGAGACGGGACACCGGGAGTATCGTCCAAGACCAAGCTGACCAGCGCGACCATCACCTCTCGTCCCTGTTCATCGTCGCCAGCCAGTTCGACCAGGCGTGCCCGGAGCCGGCTGATCAAGGTGTACGCGGTGCTGCGTCCCACACCCAACGCTGCCGCCAGCGCGATCGCATCATCCGCGTGCCGGATGATAATGAACTCCTGATCGCTGAGCAGCGGCATCAGGCTCTCGGCTGTGCTCTCGTGGCGGCGCTTGTCCGCCGTCGTCCCGGTCGTATCGGCTGCGGGTGTGACGTCCTCGATGTAGTCCCAGTCCGCATCGACGGTCCCCCATGCCGCGTCGCCTGGCTCCAGCGTCGACGGGAAGCGTTCCCCGCAGATCCGGGTGATATCGCTGATGTGCAGCCGGCCGGCGGCGTCCAGGAGTCGCCGCAGCAGTTCCTCGAGTTCGCCGCGCCGCCCAAGTTGGATGCCATCAGCGGTGGGGATCGTTTCCACGAACGTGCTCGACGCGAGCTGCCGCAACTGCGACTCGGTG
>Ga0182737_1003552_pt1 | contig 11372 bp, 11 predicted proteins | sample eDN5th30CBELigOP_FD_128878 | JGI IMG/M metagenome (GOLD analysis project Ga0182737, IMG submission 128878) | Enriched Organic Plus compost microbial communities from Emeryville, California, USA - eDNA 5th pass 30_C BE-Lig OP (version 2) (version 2) ... | reverse complement strand
GGCCGGCGGCGGCTCTTCATCCAGCACGTCCGTGGCATAGCCGCCAATGGCGCCGGCATTCAATGCTTCGATCATGTCAGGCATGTGAACCAGCTCAGCGCGTGAGGTGTTCACCACCAGCAACTCCGGTTTGGCCAGTGCAATGCGGGCCTTGTTCACCAGATGGCGAGTAGATTCGCTTAGGTTTGCATGCAGGCTCAACACATCAATTTCGGGCATCATCGTCTCAATAACTTCGTGACGGGTAACGCCGTTCTCTGTCGCAAATGCTTCCGGCCAGTAGGGATCCAGCGCATGCACTTTCATGCCAAAAGCCATGGCACGCTTTGCCACTTCCTGACCAATGCGACCAAGACCCACAATGCCGATGCTCTTGTTCCAGATTTCATGACCTGTAACCCGTTTCCACTGCCCCTCGCGTACCGCATTGGCTGAATCTACCAGATTGCGCACCAGCGCCAGCAGCAGGCAGAAGGTATGTTCAGCCACCGTCGTGTGGTTCACACCCGGTGTGAACAGCACGGGCAGTTGGCGGTTGCTACAGGCGGTGACATCAATCTTGTCCAGACCAATGCCATACTTGCTGATCACCTTCAGTCGTGGCAGGGCTTTATCGAGAACAGCTTCAGTGATTTCATCGTCCCCGCACAAAAAGGCGTCAAACTCGCCCGCCAGTTCCATCATGCGGGATTCAGGCAGCGGCCCGCGTTCACGATGGATCTCAAAGTTCTGTGCAGCCAGAAGTTGATGATGTTCACCAGGAGTATCCTGATATGATGTGGTGGTAAGGAGAACGCGGGTCATGATGATCTTCTATGGCACATAGCAGAAGAGGTGCTAGTGTCCAGAAAGATGACAGAAGAACAGACAACCTCCCCCGCTCAAAAAGCCGAAAAAGAGCTGAATCTAGGCGTGCAACCTCTGGATACACTGCTGGAGGAACTGCAATTATCCAATCACGACGTGGTTGCATTTTGTCATGAAGGCTTGACTCACAAGGCGATGCAGAGGGCACGCAAGGGACGCAGATTGACTCCGAGGATGAAAGTACGCATCACGGAGACTCTGAATCTTGCCATACGGGAAAGGCACAAGGAAAGACAGTTTCGGGTACGTGATCTCTTTAATTATTAACGAGTTGCATCATTTTTTACGTTGGCGCTTACGCTGAGATGATTGAGTCAGGGCGCTCTTTTTAGGACAGAAGATTTTTTTCTTTGGCCCAGTCGTTGCATTTGCTGTGCAAGTTGAGCTGAAATGCAAAAAATTATCGAAAATCTGTCCAACAAGATGCGTTTCAGGTGTCTTAGAATAGGTCTGGCAGCAGCTTTTTAGATCAGGTTTCCACCGTTCAGAAAAGTATGGCTACAGACAATTGCCCATAAAACGGCAAACATCATAAAGACCAAACCTCAGACAATTAAACCCAACAAGCACCCCTTGATTATGAAAAAATTGTTCGCATTCCTTGCCGCAGTCCTCATCGCCGCTCCAGCTTTTGGCGCCGAGTATCCTGACATCAGTGTCACCGAACTCAAAGAAGCCATCGAAGCCAAAAAAGTCACGGTGATTGATGTCAATGGCTCGGAGTCTTATAAAAATGGTCATGTTCCAACTGCGCTGAACTTCGCTGAGGTAAAAAGCGATCTTCAAACCAAACTGCCAGCTGACAAAGACGCTCTGGTCGTAGCTTATTGCGGCAATGAAAAATGCTCAGCCTACAAAGCTGCTGCCAAAGCCGCCAAAGAACTCGGTTACACCAATGTCAAACACCTTTCCGTCGGTATCAAAGGCTGGAAAGAGTCTGGAGAAAAGACCGAAGCCGCTGAATAAGCGCCCGGTTATCTCGACGAATCATGAGCCTGGCGGGTCGTCCGTCAGGCTTTTTTAATCAGATTTTCCGAGAAACATGTCATCAATTGAACACGCTTGTACGTTTAATGTTATGATGAAAACACTTGCCGCACTGTCGTTCCTCCTTGTCGCTTCAGTTATTTCCGCCACTGCTGCTGACGAAGGCAAAAGCGTCCCCTACACAGCCACGGTGTCTGGTGTGGTTTGCGGCTCCTGCAAAGCGCATGTCACCGAGGCTTTTAAAAAACTGCCTGGTGTTGAGACATTAAAGTTTGCCAAAGGTGAAAAAGAGGGCACGCAGACAGTCTCTTTCAATGCTGCATCAACATCTCTTGCCAAGGAAGATCTGGAAAAGACTCTTGGTGAAGATGCCAAACACTACAAAGTGCTGGCCCTGGAGAAAGATGCGACACCTTAATCTTTTGAATGCCACCATCACCCTGACGTCTGATTACCAGTAGGACGGCTAAATTTCGCTCCATCCTTAATCCACATCTTATGAAAACATTTATCAAAGCCAGCCTCGTTGCTCTTATCGCCGCTTCCTCCATGGCGTTTGCAGGGGACTTTCCTAAAGGCAGTCCAAAATTTGAAAGCAAACTTTCCAAAGCCTTGGAAGAAGCCAAAACGGAGAACAAACCTGTGATCGCAGTTTTTTCCGCCATCTGGTGCCCACCATGCCAGATGATGAAGAAAAATGTGTATCCCAGCAAAGAGATAGAGGCCTATCACGATAAATTTGTATGGGCCTACATTGATACTGATGAAGAATCCAATGCTGCAGACGCCGCCAAGTATAAAGTAAGCGGCATTCCGCATATTCAGTTCATCTCATCCACAGGAGAAGCCATTGATCAGCAGATCGGCGCAAGCAGCGCTGAGGCGTTCGCCAAAACTCTGGATGGCGTACTCAAGAAAGCCGACAAAGCAAAGACAGCTGCAGTCAAGCCATAAGCCTTGCTGTATAGCTCTAGAATCCTTCTTTAAAACCGGAGCCTTTGCTCCGGTTTTTTTGTCAGCCCTTGCTTAACACCATGCCTGCCGCCTGTTGCGACAGTCCCGTGGAGGCGACAATAACGCTTTGATGATCTCCTGATCGAATCGCTTCGCAGGCTAGCACGGTTTGCCAGCCGGAACTGATACCGAACCCCTCGCCTACGATTTTCCTCACGGAGAGGCGTTTGGCCTGCCAGCCCTGCCAGACGGACTCCTCGGCATTCTCAATCGCAGGAGCGGCCTTGCCCAGGCCATCACACAACAGGTCTGCGGCTTCATCCTTTAATTCATCCTTCATTTTCGTCGTCGCTTCTCGTGGAGTCAGCGTGTTGCCATAAGTCCATGCTTGGGACATTTTTGTAACCCGTACAGCCTCTGCCGTTGGCGTCGGGGATAAATACACCGCAGCAGCCCCTTCAGCAGCGACCGCTGAACGACCAAAAAGATGCAAAGCCTCGTCAGACAGCCAGTCGCGCTCTTCAGCAGAAACTACCAGACACCCTTCCATCAGCCCATCTTCAATCCACTGCATCGCCAGATCTATACCCGCGATAAACTGCGAGGAATCTCCCACCAGCGTATAATTAGCCTCGGTAGATGACAACAAGGCAGACAAATGACTGGAGGGTGCGTTATACACTGTCTCTGGAAAAAAAATCGGACTGGCCAGTGATGGGTCACTCAGTACTTCAGCAAAAAACCGTCGGCTGAACTGCACACAACCATTCATGGTACAAAAGATCACCCCGATTTTCAGTTCTCCCTTTTGAACTGCCTCAAACCGCTCCATGCCCAGCGCCTCAATCGCCGCATGCAAGGCGTATTTTGCCACCGTAGTTGTCCTGCGTAAACGCGGAAATTTCATCCATGCAGGCATTTGCGGCATCAATGGCACCTCACTGATCGTCACAGCAGGCGCGCCGCCATCGCGTTTGGCTGCTTTCGTTTCAACCGGCACCCCTGACAGAGTTCTCTCGTAGAGACTGGCAGCGCTCCAGCCTGTCGGCGAAACCGCCCCCCAGCCAACGATGCTGGCTGCAGACAAGTGGGACATGGCTTGCGTGTTGCTCATCGCGCTTTTTTCAAGACTAGTGTTGCGTTTGCGCCGCCAAATCCAAAGGAGTTTGTAAGCACACAGTTCAGTTCAGCCTCTCGCGGCTTTTGCACAAGATCAAAAGTACACACCGGATCAAGCGTCTGGATCGTGGTGGTCGGCGGTACAAAATTCCCGTTCATCGCCAGCAGGCATATCACAGCCTCCACAGCTCCTGCCCCGCCCAATAAATGACCAACGGATGCCTTTGTGCTGCTGACCATCACATTCGCAACGCCCTTCCCTGCCCATCGCTGAATGGCCATGCCTTCCGCCACATCATTCAACGGCGTACCCGTTCCATGGGAGTTAATATATTGCACCTCTGCTGCCGTCACTCCCGCCTCCGCGCAGGCGGCATTCATGCTGCGCAAGGCGGCATCCCCCTGGGGATGGGGCTGGGTTAAATGGTGCAAATCTGTACTGGCCCCGTAACCGCATACCTCAGCCAAAATAGGCGCTCCCCGTGCAACAGCATCCTCATAACGCTCCAGCATCACCAAGCCTGCGCCCTCCCCTAAAGCCAGCCCATCACGGTTAGCGTCAAAAGGCCGCGGCAATGTGGTGCTTAGCGCCTGTAGCGCGTCAAATCCAGCAAACACCATCAATGCCAGCGCGTCGTAGCCACCAGCCAGCGCCCTCCTCGTCCGTCCTTTCTTAATGCTGTGAAAAGCCTCCCCTATTGCATTGGCTCCACTCGCACAGGCATTGGTAATAATGGACACCGGACCATGGCTGCCGAGTGCATCCGCCAGAAATCTTGCCTGAGTATGCGGTTGATAAAGAATGACATTTTTTATCAACCCCCTTTGCTCAGCAGGACTGCCAACCTTCTTCTGATAATAATCCTCCCCAATCGCCATCGCTCCAGCACTGGTGCCAAGCCAGATGGGCAGCGGCTCTTCTTCAATGGCTTGATCATCCAGCTTCGCAGCGCTTACCGCCTCATGCCCCGCATAGATCAGCAGCCTTGAAGCACGATCCAACCTCTGAAGCTGCCGCGCCGTCAGCTTCACCGGTGGCAGCGGCTTGTCAAACACCACCTCCCCTGCCCTTTGCACCCGCTGCCTGGAAGCATTAAACAAAGTAATATCCCTCAGCGCCAGCCTTCCCTGCTTGAATCCGTCTGCGTTTTCCTGCCAGCCGATGCCCATGGATGTGATAATCCCTGCGCCGGTGATGACCACACGATGATCGGTTTTTTGAGTCGGAGCTTGAGATTCGGATTCTGTCATGAGCAAGGTGGGCAAGCTATATGAGCGGCAACGACAGTGTTGCAACCACTCTTTACCATCGCGGCTGAACTCGGATCAGGCTTGCAGCCCGTGAGGTTTCAGCTTAACCAGATTTATGGGTTTGTACCAGACTTGGCTTAAAACCTTGCACACCTTTCAAAACGCCCTGGCGGTAAAACTGCCAGACGGTGAATCATGGTCGTTCCGCCAGCTACAGCAACACCTGGAGGATCAGCCTGCTTTAAAACCACGCACCATTCACCATGCCTTCGCTTCTGAAGGCACCGTGCCATTCATAGTTGAAACTCTCCGGGCCTGGAGGGATGACGCCATTCTCTGCCCACTCGAATCAGAGTTCAATGCCCCCTCGCTTCCAGATCCCGCAGCAATGAATGCCAGCGTCGCTCACCTGAAGTTCACATCAGGCAGCACAGGCGAACCCAGATGCGTCATGTTTGTGGCTGAACAATTGGCCGCCGACGCCGAAAACATTCGCGTTAGCATGGGGCTGGATCGTGCCAGTCCTAATCTCAGTGTCATTTCTCCTGCCCATAGCTACGGCTTTTCCAATCTGGTGCTACCCCTCCTTTTACAAGGTCATCCACTGGTCGTTGCTGGCGATATCCTGCCAGCAGCGCTGCGCAACGCGGCTAAAGGCTTTACCAGCCTCACCCTGCCCGCCGTCCCCGCCATGTGGCGTGCCTGGCACCGGGTGAACGCACTGGAGACACTTCCCATCAAGCTGGCCATCTCCGCCGGAGCGCCACTGCCCGTGGAACTGGAACAGGAGGTGTACGACAGCCTAGGCCTGAAAATCCACAACTTCATGGGCAGCAGTGAATGTGGCGCGATTGCCTATGATGACTCACTACAGCCACGCGCTGACGCAGCTTTTGTAGGCCGCCCAGCTCATGGAGTAAACATCTCCATCAATCAAGCCGGTTGCATCGTCGTACAAAGTCATGCCGTGGGCGCTGGTTACACATCGGACAACGCGACCCAACAAGATGCCTTACACAACGGGCGATTTGTTACATCCGATCTCGCAGAACTACGCCAGGAGGGCCTCTATCTGCTCGGACGTGCCTCAGATGCCATCAACCTTGCGGGAAGAAAACTGAACCCTTCTGAAGTTGAGGCCGCCCTGTTGAAGCACCCTGAAGTAAAGCATTGTGTGGTCTTTGGTGTGCCCAGCAAGGACGCCTTTCGGCATGAAGAAACGGTCGCCTGTATTCACGGAACCTGCACGATTCCACAAAAGGAACTCGCTGGCTGGCTGGAGAAGGAACTTCCTGCATGGAAGCGCCCTCGCCATTACTGGTTCACCACAGAATTAAAGCCCGACGCGCGAGGCAAATTCCCCCGTCGAATATGGAAGGAAAGGTGGCTGCAAGATCATCGTGCTAAAAACTTGAGTCTTTCTTAGGCGACTGATAAACATGGGCATGGATCGCCGTCGCTTTTTCTCCACGGGTGCCGCAGCTTTTGCGGGCGCCCTAGCCACTTCTTCAGCTCAGACTCCGGTGAAATATCCGCCAGTCAAACCCCTGACCAAAGGCCCGAAATTTCACTGGTTCGGCTATTATGATAAACTCCAGTTTGATCCTACAGATCGCTATGTGCTGACCAATCAGGTCGCCTTTGAAGGTCGCAGCCCTGCGCCTGAAGACAGCCTTGAAGTCGGCATGGTCGATACTCAAACCGGAGAATGGACATCTTTCGGCACCTCCCGTGCCTGGGGCTGGCAGCAGGGCTGCATGCTCCAGTGGATTCCCGGCACAGATGACCAGGTCATATGGAACGACCGTGAAGACGGGCGTTACGTCAGCCGTGTGGCCAATGTGAAGACTGGAAAAGTGCGCACCCTCCCTCTCGCCATCTACACACTTTCCCCAGATGGCAAATGGGCCCTCTGCGCAGATTTCGCCAGAATAGACTTCTGCCGCAGCGGCTACGGCTACAGCGGTATTGACGCCGCCTGTAAAGATGAAAAAACGCCGGCCAAAAGTGGCATCTGGCGCATGAACCTGGAAACAGGTGAACACGAAATTATCTTCAGCATCGCAGACGCTGCCGCAGTAAAGCATCCAACAATTGATCTCTCCACCAAGTGGAACTGGTTTAATCACCTGCTTGTCGCTCAGGATAGCAAACGCCTCATTTTCCTCCATCGCTGGCGGGATGAGGTAAACATCCCCCGTGACAAAAAAACAGGAGGCTTCACCACCCGCATGTTCACCATCAATATAGATGGAACAGAACCCTACGTTCTGGAACCCAGCGGCCTGGTAAGCCACTTCATCTGGCGCGACCCAGAACACCTGGTCGCCTGGGCCAGACCTGAGGCTGAAAAGGAGGCGAGAGTCATGCTCTATAAGGACAAAACACGGGAGTACAGCAAGATCGGTCCAGACGTTATCACGCGTGACGGCCACATGACCTATGTGCCAAAAACTGATAACCAGTGGATGCTGTGCGACACCTACCCGGACAAGGTGACTCGTGAGCAAACCCCCTTCCTGCTGCACATCCCTACAGAGCGCCGCATAGACTTGGGTAAATTTGTTCTGCCCCAGGAATACAAAGGAGAGTTTCGCTGCGATCTGCACCCCCGTTGCACCAATGATGGGCGTCAGGTCATCATTGATTCCCCCCATGGCGGAGAAGGACGCCAGATGTGGTCCATAGATATTTCATCAATTATCTCTTGAGTCTGGTTCAATCCTTGCTACGAGAAATTGCTGCCTAAGGGATCGTGTGAGCATAGTAAATTCATATTTATATGCTCACTTCAGATCGTTTTTTGCCCCTCGTAAGGAACATTAGAGTAGGTTTCTATTTTAATGATGCTTATTTTTATAGAAAATATGAATTTTACCGCTTTTGAAGCAGAAAATTGCTTCTAGGGATTGCCATCGTCTGATTTAGCGTGGTATTTTTACGGCCATTCCTTTTGTTTGACCCGACTCTACGCACGATGCTCACCTTCCGACCTGTTTGCCTGCTTGCTATTTTCACAGCTACTTTCGCAAGCGCGCAGTCTTACTCACCGGTAACAACATCCATCACAAGCGATAGCTCCGCCATCGGCGCAATGTCCGTTTCGCGTCAGGCGATGAATCCAACCGTGAACAACGCGAATCTTCCTCGTGTGTTTACACCTACTCTGCCGAGAGCCAGCTATACTCGCTACCCATGGAAGACCGACATCATGGCGACTGTTTTCTGGGTCGGTGAACTGCCTACGGAAAACAATCCCACACCCAACACAAAAAGCTCGTGGGATACCAATTGGGTTGCCAACTTCGGCGGCTTTGACAATCCTGATCCAACCAAGCGCGTGAGTCATCCCGAGTATCGCCCGGCGGCATTCGTGCCTCGTCAGAACCCCTTCTACGTCGCGCTTCCCTACAATGATGTTCAGGATTACCGCACCACCAAGCCCTCTGCCTTAAAAATGATCCCATGGATCAAGCAGACGTTCGAAAAACACGGAAAGTCTGTCTGCCGGGATCGTTGGATTGCTATCCGAGTGGGCGACCGTATTTGTTACGCTCAGTGGAGCGATTGTGGCCCCTTCCTCACCGATGATGTGAACTACGTTTTTGGCAATGCACGTCCTCAAAACGATAAGAATGGCGGCGCAGGCATTGATGTATCTCCTGCAATTCGCGATTATTTGGGCATGACTGGCAAAACCAAGTGCGACTGGCGTTTTGTAGATGTACACGAAGTCCCAGACGGCCCCTGGCGTAGAATGGGTGACAACAATCACTTTGTCCAAAAGCAGGGCCAGCAGAAAAGTATGGTTGCCAGCCGCCTGGAAGAACTGCGCAGACAGCGTGATGAGTGGCACAGCAAATATGGCAATGACCAGAATCGTGCCCGCTAGTTAGCAACAAAGATTGCATCCTCTGTCTTCCCCTGACTTGCCATCCGTGATCAGCTTCGAGGCATGGATGAGCCACGCCTTGTTTGCTGAAAAAACAGGTTATTACACCAACCACATCACAACGGTTGGCAGACGCGGAGACTTTAGCACCAGCGCCACCGTGGACACACTGCTGGGCAGGGCCATCGCAAATTGGATCAGCAGCCATCCAACCATCAAAACCGTAATCGAGATTGGAGCGGGCGATGGCAGCCTGATGCAGAGCGTCAGAAATCAACTCGGCTGGTGGGAACGCAAAAAACGCCATTGGTTGATGGTCGAAAAATCCCCTGTTCTTGCAGCTCTACAGCAACAGAAACTCGGCAAGGCCGTGCGGTGGATGGATTCCATTGAGACGGCTCTGCAAGCGGGTGATGGCGAGTCTCTGATTTATCATAATGAACTGGTGGATGCCTTCCCCGTAAAATGGCTGCAATGGAACAGCATCGATAACCGCTGGGACGAAGTTTTTTTGATCAAGGAAGAAGGCCGTCAGTGGAAAGAACAATTTCAGAAGGCGGAAAACCTGGATGAAACACGCTTTACGGCATTAAAACATTGGCGGTCAGATTCTCCACCGCCACACCCCTCTCAACGGGTGGCACTCCATGCATCTTATGACCAGTGGCTCGCTTCATGGGCTCCTCATTGGAAGCAAGGCGCCATGCTGACCATGGACTACGGTGATATATTCCCCGGCTTGTACTACCGCCGCCCTTCGGGCACCGTCCGGGCCTACTGGAGACATCAGATGATCACCGGCCAGCAGATCTATGAAAGGATGGGACAGCAGGACATCACCACCGATGTAAATTTCACAGACCTCAAAAACTGGGGTCAGATGCTGAACTGGGAAACAGTGCGCTTGATAACACAAAGTGAGTTTCTCGCACCATTGCTGACCGGGCGTGAACCCAATCCTGCCGAAGCTTTTCTGATGGATGAAAACGGTGCAGGCTCCGCATTCAAAGTTCTGGAGCAGCGGCCTCTTCAGTCAAATTCAAGATAAACACACTGTGGAGCAACGATACCACTGGCATCAAACTCCACTCCTTCTTTTATCAGTAAACGTCTTTTGCGTTCAATGTCCGGGCCTTCAAGGGTTCCATTAAACCCACCAATTCGAAGCGAAGTGCTAATGACACGATGGCACGGCACCTCGGGTGCAAAAGGATTACGGCGCAGAGCCTGCCCCACCGCCCTTGTGGAACCACAGCCTACCACCTTTGCGATGGCTGAATAGGTGCTCACCTTGCCACGCGGGATCATGTTGACGGCGTCATAAACTCGCGACTCAAATGCGGTCGGTTCTCTCTGCATAGGTCAATACGCTGAAACCTAAATCCTATCACAGCACATACTCAAAGACAAACAGTGTGATGTAATGAACCGCTAAAAATAAGCGGCGCGAGCAGAAGCAGACGGGGTCATCTCCCAAGACATCCCCTCCTTAGGCGAAGCGGATCCCCATCTGTCTATCCGTGATGATCTATGGTTCCCACAGTCCACACCCGTGACCCATCGTTAATCCTTCCCTCCACTCTCATTGCTCACCCCATGAGACACATGGTTCCCATGAAGCGAAACACCCTCGCCTCCAGTCACCTTGATCGAATGGGTCGCTTTGGCTGCTTCTCGGTCATCCCTGATCATGCAATGGCTCACCATCGACTGCGTACAATCAGCAAGCCACAGGCCCACGCCATCACAATCAAGAATGCTGCAATCCATGACAGTGAAGCGGTGACATTCTTCCAAAAGAACGGCTGCCTCTTTCCCCCCCACACCCTTTACTAACACGCCGTTCAGCTTGCAATCCTGGCTGCGCCTGAAGACAATACCGTTTTTATCTTTTGCCCAGTTGCCATTGACGACATAACGAGGATTACGATCAAAGTCGTTTGGGCCTACCACTACAGCCTGGCTGTCTTCCACCAGCAAATCATGCTCAAACCCCTCCCAGAAGGTGTTGCCCGTGATCGTCACGCCTCTGGCGTGTTGCAGAAGGACATTCACACTCACATCGCTAAAAATATTCCCCGTGATGGTCATGTGCCCCTCCTGAGTTGCCGCGGCATTCTTGGCAGATGTGACGCCTTTGCCTTTGAGCCAGACATTCACACTGTCCTTGGATTTACTGTTGTGCTGGATGGTGCAGCCAGTAATCGCCACTTCAGCAGTGCTCCCACCTGTGCAATCAATCAGCACATTCGCGGTCACCGGCCCATCCGGCGTCATGTTGCTTTCAATATCACAGGTGCCG
>Ga0182737_1003551_pt1 | contig 11377 bp, 10 predicted proteins | sample eDN5th30CBELigOP_FD_128878 | JGI IMG/M metagenome (GOLD analysis project Ga0182737, IMG submission 128878) | Enriched Organic Plus compost microbial communities from Emeryville, California, USA - eDNA 5th pass 30_C BE-Lig OP (version 2) (version 2) ... | reverse complement strand
CCACCTACGTCTACAAGCGCGCCTTCAACTGGAACACGTTCGACCTGGGCTATCCGTCGGCCATCGCCGTGGTCTGGTTCTTCGTGGTGGTGGGTTTCGTGATCCTGTTCAACGTGCTGTTCAAGTCGCGCGACCGGATGGAGTACTGAAATGACCGAGCTCGCAATCGCACATCCGGCCGCCGGCTCGCTGGCGCAGTCGGCCACCCGCCTGCTGCGCCGGGGCGGACTGATGGCCGCCGTGGTGCTTTATACGCTGTACTCCGCGCTGCCGTTCTTCTGGGTGGGCACGATGTCGGTGCGCACCACGTCCGAGATCAGCGCCGCGCACTTCGCCTGGCCAGAGACGTTCCACTGGGACAAGTTCCGCACCGCCTGGGTCGATTCCAACTTTGCCCAGTACTTCTGGAACAGCACGGTGGTGGTGGCCTCGGCCGTGGCGATCGTGACGCTGCTGGGCGCGGCGGCCGCGCACTGCCTGGCGCGCTACAACTTCCGCGGCAACCGGCTGGTGTACTTCATCCTCTTCAGCTCCATCGTCTTTCCGCCGCAAATCATCCTGATCTCGCTGTTCCAGGTGCTGGTCGAGTACGACCTGTACAACTCGCGCCTGGGCCTGACGATCGTGTATGTCAGCCTGCAGCTGCCGCTTACGGTGTACCTGCTCGAGGGCTTCTTTGCCCGCATTCCGCAGGACCTGTTCGACGCGGCCAAGATGGACGGTTATTCCGACTTCGAGATCTTCTGGCGCATCGTGATCCCCGTGGGCATGCCGGCCATCGCCACCACTGTCATCCTGAACTTCATCCAGTTGTGGAACGAGTTCCTGTTCGCCGTGGTGCTGCTGAGCGACCAGGAATCGCGCACGCTGCCGCTGGGGATACGCGCCTACATGGGCGACTACTTCCAGGACATCGGCATGATCGCCACCGGCATGATGATCGCGGTGATTCCCGTGGTGGTGCTGTACGCCTTCTTCTCCGAAAAACTGATCCAGGGCATGACGGCTGGCGCGGTCAAGTAGGCCTGCGCGCTGTTGATCGACGCTGTCGTCCGGCGCTGGCGCCGGACTTTCACGGGAGTTTCGTTTTGGCTGCGGTTCATCTGGAAAACATCTACAAACGCTACAAGGGCACGCCCCAGCCCGCCGTCGAGGACGTGTCGCTGGCCGTGCAGGACGGCGAGTTCATGGTGCTGCTGGGGCCGTCGGGATGCGGCAAGTCGACCACGCTGCGCATGATCGCCGGCCTGGAATCCATCAGTGACGGCCGGCTGGCCATCGACGGCCGCGTGGTCAACGACGTGCCGGCCAAGGACCGCGACATCGCCATGGTGTTCCAGTCGTACGCGCTGTATCCGCACATGACGGTGGCGGACAACCTGGCGTTCGGGCTGCGCCGGCGCAAGGTGCCCTCGGCCGAGATCGACGCCCGCGTGCGCTCGGCCGCCGACGTGCTGGGCCTGGGCGCGCTCCTGGCGCGCAAGCCCTACGCGCTGTCTGGGGGCCAGCGCCAGCGCGTAGCGCTGGGCCGCGCCATCGTGCGCGAGCCCAAGGCCTTCCTGTTCGACGAGCCGCTGTCCAACCTGGACGCCGCGCTGCGGGTACGCACGCGCAACGAGCTGGTGCGGCTGCACAAGCAGCTGGGCGCCACCATGATCTACGTCACGCACGACCAGGTCGAGGCCATGACGATGGGCCAGCGCATCTGCGTGATGAACAACGGCCGGGTGGCGCAGGTCGGCGAGCCGCTGGAGGTCTACCGGCGCCCCGCCGACGCCTTCGTGGCGCGTTTCCTGGGCAATCCGCCCATGAACGTGCTGAAGGCGGCCGTGGAACGGCGTGATGGCCGTCCCGGCGCGCGCCTGGGCGGCGGCTGGTTGCCGCTATCGCGCTGGGACGCCGCCGCGCTGCCCCCGGCGGACGTGCTGGTCGGCATGCGGCCCGAGGAACTGCAGCTGCAGGCCCCGGACGCGGCGGGCCCGGTTTTGCGCGGCGCCGTCGTCGGCGTGGAGCCGCTGGGCGCCGAGACGCTGCTGCTGGTGGAACTGGACGGAGGCGCCGGCGAAGTGACGGCACGTGTGCACCGCGACGTGCGGACCCGGCCGGGCGACCGCGTCGGCCTGGGCGTGCCCGAGGCCGCCACCTACCTGTTCGACGCCGTCACCGAGAAGGCCATCGCCGCGCGCGAGGTGCAGCCATGACGCCCGCGGCGCAAGCCCCGTTGCGCGTGGGTCTCATCGGTGCGGGCTGGGTGACCCAGCACCACCTGGCCGGCTGGCGCCGCCTGGACGGGAAGGCGCAGGTGATGGCCATCGCCGATCCCAGCCGTGAGCGGGCGGCCGCCCGCGCCGCCGAGCATGGCATCGCGCGCGTGTACGACGATGCGCGCCAGATGCTCGACGAGGTCGAGCTGGATGCCGTCGACGTCGCCGCGCCCCGTGAATTCCATGCCGAGCTGGTGCGGCTGGCGGCCGAGCGCGGCCTGGCGGTGTTGTGCCAGAAGCCGCTGGCGCCCACCTACGCCGAGGCGCTGGCGCTCGCCGAGGACGTCAAGACGCGTTGCCGCCTGATGGTGCACGAGAACTGGCGTTTCCGGCCCTACTACCGCGACCTGGCGGGTTGGTTGCGCGCGGGCCGCATCGGCAAGGTGCTGCAGGCCGAAATGAGCCTGTTCACCTCCGGCGTGGTGCCCGACGCGGACGGCAAGCTGCCCGCGCTGGAGCGCCAGCCATTCATCGCCACGCTGGACCGCGCGCTGGTGATGGAGATCCTGATCCATCACCTGGACACGCTGCGCTACCTGCTGGGCGACCTGACGCTGGCGTACTCCCGCCTGGGCCACGCCAGCCCCGCGATGCGCGGCGAGGATCGCGCCACGCTGTGCCTGGAGACCGCCGGCGGTGCGCCGGTGGCGGTGCTGGCCAACCTTGCCGTGCATGGGCGTTCGCCCGCCCAGGCCGATCGCCTGACTCTGGTCGGCGAGCGCGGCACCATCGAGCTGGAGGGCGATACGCTGCGTTGCTTCGGCGAGCAGCCGGCCACGCTACAATACGATCTGTCCGCCGCTTACCTGCAATCCTATGCGGCGACGATCGAGCACTTCGTGGATGGCGTGCGCGGCAACCGTCCCTTCGAGACGGATCCCTCGGACAACCTGCGCACGCTGGAAGTGGTCGAAGCCATCTACGCGCGCGCGGGCGCCGACACCCAAGCTCCATGACAGACAAGGCCTTGCTGGACAAGACGACCGATGCGACTCTCGACGTTGCCGACATCGCCAAGCAGTTGGGCGAAGACATCATCTTCGGTCGCTTGTCGCCCGGCCAACGCCTGATCGAAGACAATCTCATCGCCCGTTTCGGCGTCACGCGTCATTTCGTGCGCCAGGCGCTGGCCGAGCTCGAGCGCACCGGCATCGTGGTGCGCGAGAAGAACAAGGGCGTGGCGGTGCGCTCCCTCACGGCCAGCGAAGTGCAGCAGATCTACGAGGTGCGCGAGATGCTGCAACGCCAGGCCGCGCTGCGCATTCCGCTGCCGGCGCCCGCCTCGCTCATCCAGGCACTGGAAGCGCTGCACGAGCGCTATGGCCGCTGTCTGCGCGCGGGCGATTTCTCGGGCGTGCACGAGGCCAACGACGCGTTCCACCTGACCATGTTCGCGGCCTGTGGCAATCAGTACCTGGTCGCGTCGATCAAGCACTACATGTGGCTGAGCCTGCCGGTGCGGGCCAAGAAGACCACCGACTACGAGCATGCGCTGGCCTCCGAGCGCGAGCACTACATGCTGATCCAGCTGCTCAAGGGCACGGATAGCTGGACCCTGGCCCAGCTGTGCGTCGACCACCTGCAGGGCGCCAAGCGCGAGTACCTGCGCAACGTCGAGCGCGACGCGCTCTAGCCTGTGGCCGCCGCGTGCGCGCGGCGCGTCAGCCGCGCACCTCGTCGGCCTGCACCAGTACGCCCGCGCTGACGATGTATTGCGCGGCGCTGTCGATATCCCCCTTCAACGCCTCGTAGGCGCCCGCTTCGTCGTGGTGCTGCAGCGCGTCGATCAGCCGCGCGTGGTGGCCGGCCGCCGTGCGCTGCTGCACCCGCGTCGAGCCCGAGCGCAGGTCGTAGTTGAGGATGGGCCCGATGCGCAGCCACAGGCTTTCGATCATCTGCAGCAGGATGGGCATGCCGGCGGCCTGGTACACGGCAAAATGCAGCGCCTTGTTCAGCGCGATCAACCTGGAGGCGTCCGGCTCGGGGGCGCCCATCTCGCGCGCCAGCGTGTCGTTGCAGTCGGTCAGCTGCGCCACCAGCGCTGCCGTCGCGGTCTGCGCGGCGCGCTGGGCCGCCAGGCCCTCGACGTGGATGCGGATGGCGGTGATCTCGAGAAACTGGCTGACGGTGATGCGCGGCACGCGCACGGCCCGGTTGGGCATGACCTCCAGCGCCTGTTCGGCCACCAGCTGGTACACCGCCTCGCGCACGGGCATGACGCTGACGCCCAGCGCCTGCGCGGTGGTGCGCAGCGAGATCTGCTCGCCCGGCATGATGCGTCCGCTGATGAGCAGTTCGCGGATCTGCGCATAAACATCGGCGCCCAGTGTCTGGCGCTTGGAGAGGGGGGTGACGAGATCGGTCAGGGCCATGCGGCGGATTATATGGGGGTATCTCCTATATTGGTATCTGAGATCACACATATATACTGGGTCCACAACTCCTAGAGGCGGCGCGCCCGTTCGGGCCGCAGCCGCACGCGCAGCGTGGGTCAATCTTTGCCACCCTGGAGGAGACACATGAGTACGGAGCTATCGCCTTTTTCCCCGCGGCGCCGTCGCCTGATGCTGGGCGCCTCCACTGCCGCCATGCTGGGAGCCGCGCCTGCCGTGCTGCGCGCCCAGTCCGATGCCTACAAGATCGGCCACCTTACCCCGCGCACGGGCTTTCTGGGTCCCATGGGCGAATACGCCGTCATGGGCGTCACCCTGGCGGTGGAAGAGGTCAATGCCGCCGGCGGCGTGCTGGGCCGGCCGTTCCAGCTGGTGGCCGAAGACAGCGTCAATCCCCAGACGGCCTCCACCAAGGCGCAGCGCATGGTCGAGCGCGACCAGGTGCTGGCCCTGGTGGGCGAGATCAGCACGCCGGCCGGGCTGGCGATCTCGCAGGTGGCCACGCGCGCCAACAAGCTGTTCGTGCAGACGGGCTGCAATTCCGATGAACTGCGCGGCAAGAGCTGCAGCCGCACCATGTTCCACCTGGAAGCCAGCAACACCATGTATGTGCGCACCGTGGGACGCTCGCTGCTGCGCGACAACATGGTCAAGGGCAAGCGCTGGATGGCCTTCACGGCCGACTACGCGTTCGGCCACGACCTGTTCGCCCGCACGCGCGCCTTCATGGACGCCAACGGCGGCCAGTTCGTCTCCAATGACCTCATCCCCACCGACGCCACCGAGTTCAGCGCCGTCATCCTGAAGATCCGGCAGCAGAAGCCCGACCTGGTGATGAGCAACCTTGCCGGCAACCAGACCACCAACTTCATGAAGCAGTTCAACGAGTTCGGCCTGTCCATCCCGCTGGCGGGCGCCGACCTCAACGCCGTCAGCATCTGGGGCGCCGGCGCCTCGGGTTTCAGCGGCACGTGGCCCATCATCTGGACGCATCAGGTGCAGACACCGTCGGCGCAGCGCTTCGTGCAGGCCTTCACCAAGCGCTGGGGGCGGCCGCCCGACAACCAGTCGGTCAACGACTATCTGGCGGTGAAGATCCTGGCTCAGGCCATGAACGAAACCCGCAGCGACGACACGGCCAAGCTGGTCGAGTACCTGGAAAGCGGCGTCAAGTTCGACGTGCTGCGCGGCCGCGAAGGCCAGTTCCGCAAGTGGGACCACCAGATGCTGTTCGAGATGTACACGGTCACGCCCAACCCGGACAAGTCGGCGGGCAAGTGGGACGTGATGCAGACCAGCCCGCCGGTGCCCGGCCCCGAGGAAGACCTGGAAGTGATCCTGCCGACCATGCAGGAGAACGCCTGCAAGTTCGCCTAGGGACCGCGGCGCCGTGGACGGCGCGGGTCCGCCCGCGTTCGTCCGCCACCGCATGCCGTTGCAACCGGGGCGCGGCCCGTTGGCCGCGCCCGCAGCCGGAGCAGTGCATTGGGCAGCGAGTTCGTTTTCGTTCTGGAGCAGGTGGCCAACGGCCTGCTGCTCGGCTTTTACTACCTGTTGATCGCGCTGGGCCTGTCGATCATCTTCAGCCTGGGCGGCATCGTGAACCTGGCCCACGGCGCGATGTACGCCGTGGGCGCCTACCTGATGGTGTTCGTGGCGCAGCACGCGAGCTACGGGGTGGCCTTCGTGGCGTCCCCGCTCATCGTGGCGCTGCTGGGCATGGCGATCGAGCGCCTGTTCCTGCGCCGCTTCTATCGCGCCGATCCCGCGCTGGGCCTGCTCTTCACCTTCGGCCTGGCCATGGTGGTGGAGCAGGGCCTGCGCATGACGTTCGGCGCCTCGCCGCTGCAGTTCGCCATTCCGGATTTCGCGCGCGGCATGCTGTCGGCCGGCGACTTCATGTACCCCACCTATCGCGCCGGGGTGCTGGGCGTGGCGTTGGCCGCACTGGCCGCCACCTGGTGGCTGCTGCACCGCACGCCGTTCGGCAAGGTGGTGCGCGCCGGCATCAACGACCCGGATATGGTGCGCGCGCTGGGCATCTCGCTGGAGCCCGTGCTGACGGCCGTGTGCGGTATCGGCATCGGCCTGGCCGGGCTGGCTGGCGCATTGCTCGCGCCCATTACCGGCGTGCACCCGGCGATGGGGCAGGAGATCCTCACCGCCGCCTTCGTGGTCGTCGTCATCGGCGGGCTGGGCAGTTTCTGGGGCGTGGTGGTGGCCGCCATGCTGGTCGGCGTGATCCGCGGACTGACCGCCTACTTCTACCCGCCCGCCTCCGAGGCCTCGCTGTACCTGCTGATGCTGATCATCCTGCTGGTACGCCCGCGCGGCCTGATGGGCGAGCGCATGGAACGCCTGGAATAGGGAGCGGCGCATGGCTAGACGCGAACTGCAGATTCTCGCGGCCCTGGCCGCCGGCCTGGTGGTGCTGCCGGCCGTGCTGCTGTGGGGCGGACTGACCTACACCACCGCGGTGGAGTGCGTGCTACTGGCTATGGCCGGCCTGGGCCTGAATGTGCTCTTGGGGCAGACCGGCCTGGTGTCGTTCGGCCACGGCGCGTGGTTCGGCATCGGCGCCTACGCGGTGGGCATCTTTCAGCTCCGCTACTTCCCGGATTCCGCGGTAGTGCCGCTGCTGCTGGCGCTGGCGTTCGTGATCGCGGGCGCGGTGCTGATCGGCGCGCTGGTGCTGCGCCGGCGCGGGGTGTATTTCTCGCTGCTGACGCTGGCCTTCAGCGCGCTGTGTTTTACGGTGGCGTTTCGCTGGACCGCCTTGACGGGCGGCGAGAACGGCATGGGCGGCATCGAGCGGCGCAGCGTGCTGGGGCTGTCGCTGGACGATTCGCTGAACTTCTATGCCGGCGTGGCGCTGGTCGGCTTCGTGGTGGCGGCGTTCCTGCTGCGCCTGGCCGGCTCGCCCTTCGGCCAGGTGCTGGCGGCCATCCGCGAAAACGAGACTCGCGCGCGCTTCCTGGGCTATCCGGTGCGCCGCTACAAGCTGCTGGCCTTCGTCATCTCGGCCGGCGTCACCGGCCTGGCCGGCGGCCTGTCGGTGCTGAACCACCGCATCGCCTCGGCCGAGAGCCTGTCCGTGGTCTTCTCGGGCGAACTGCTGGCCATCGTGCTGATCGGCGGCATGCGCAGCTATGCGGGGCCGATCTTCGGCGCGCTGTTCTTCGTGCTGTTCCGCGAGTACCTGTCCATGTACACCGAGAACTGGCTGCTGTACTTCGGCCTGGTGTTCGTGGGTTTCATCCTGTTTACGCCGCAGGGCCTGGCCGGCATCGGCCAGCGGCTGTGGCGCCTGGCGGTGCCCGAGCGCGAGCGAGCCGCCGCCATGGCGCAGCGCACGGTGCCGGCCGAGCCCGCGCCGTTTCCCGATTTCCTGCAAGACGGCGAGGGCAGCGCGCTGGAATGCGCCGGCGTGGGCAAGCGCTTCGGCGGCATTGCCGCGGTGGACGAGGTCAGCCTGCGCGTGGCCGCGCCCGGCGTGCACGTGCTGATCGGACCCAACGGCGCGGGCAAGACCTCGCTATTCAATCTGCTGTCGGGCATGTTCGCGCCCGACCACGGCAGCGTGCGCTTTGGCGGCCGCGAGCTGGCCGGCGCGTCGCCCAGCACCGTTTGCACCGCCGGCGTGGCGCGCTCGTTCCAGATCACCAATCTGTTCAAGGGCCTGACGGTATACGACAACCTGCGCCTGGCCGTGATGGCGCGCGACCCGCACCGCTATTCGCTGTTGCGGCGCGTGGATACGCTGGGGCAGACGGCCGCCCGCACCGGCGAACTGATCCGCTACCTGGGCGTGCAGGGCATGGAACAGGCTGGCGCGGAAGACCTGTCGTACGGGGGGCAGCGGCTGGTGGACATGGGCCTGGCCATCGGCACCGCGCCGCGCCTGCTGCTGCTGGACGAGCCGCTGGCCGGCCTGGCCGCGGCCGAACGCGACCGCATCGGCAAGCTGATCCGCCATATCGGCGACCACATCGGCGTGCTGCTGGTCGAGCACGACGTGGACCGCGTCTTCGCCATCGGTGACCGCATCACGGTGATGAACCAGGGGCGCGTGCTGCTGGAAGGCGGCGCCGACGAGGTGCGCGGCGACGCGCGGGTGCGCGAGATCTACATCGGCTCGGGCAGCCAGGCCCTGGCCAGCCGGGTGCATCCGGCCCAGGTATCGCAGGAGCTTGCGCTGCGCGTCTCGGGCATCGAGGCCTACTACGGCAAGAGCCACATCCTGTCGGGCATCGGCTTCGATGCGCACCGCGGCGAGGTGGTGGCGGTGCTGGGCCGCAACGGCGCGGGCAAGTCCACGCTGCTGAAAAGCCTGATCGGGCTGGCGCGGCTGGGGGCGGGCGAGATTGAGATCGCCGGCCAGCGCGTGCGCGTGCCGGTGCCCGAGGCCATGGCGCGGCTGGGCATCGCCTTCGTGCCACAGGGCCGGCGGCTGTTTCCCGGGCTGACGGTGCGCGACAACCTGATGCTGGGTCGGCTGCGGCGCCGCGGCCGCAACGGCGAGGCCTGGAGCGACGAACGCATCTTCGAGGTCTTCCCGCGCCTGCGCGAACGCCAGGACGTCAATGCCGAGCTGCTGTCCGGCGGCGAGCAGCAGATGGTGGCCATCGCCCGCGCGCTGGCCGGCCACGTGCGCGTGCTGCTGCTGGACGAGCCCTTCGAGGGCCTGTCGCCCGCAATGACCGAGGAGGTCTTCAACGCCATCCTGCGCCTGAAGGGGCAGGTGACCATCCTGATCGTGGACCACAACCTGGACCTGACGCTTGCGCTGTCCGACACCGCGGTGGTGCTGGACCGGGGCCGCATCTCGCACCACGGGCCGGCCCTGCCGCTGCTGCAGGACCTGGCGCTGCGCCGCGAGAAGCTGTGGGTGTAGGCCGCGGCGGACCGATCGATTCATGTGACGAGGAGCAAGACGCATCATGTTCAGTGACACGGCATTGGCCGGCAAGCGCGCGTTGGTGACGGCCGGCGCCAGCGGCATCGGGCTGGCGATCGCCCGCACCTATTCGGCGGCGGGGGCGAAGGTATTGATCTGCGACGTGGACGGCGCGGCCCTGCGGGCGGCGCTCGGGCAGTTGCCCGGCGTGCACGGCGTGCAGGCCGACGTGGCCGACGAGGACAGCGTGGCCGCGCTGTTCGGCGCGGTGGACGACAAGCTGGGCGGACTGGACGTACTGGTCAACAACGCCGGCATCGCGGGGCCCACCGGGCCGGTCGAGTCGCTGTCGCGCGCCGACTGGGACCGCACGCTGGCCGTCAACATCACCGGCCAGTTCCTGTGCGTGCGGCAGGCGGTGCCGCGGCTGCGGCGCGGCGCGCGGCCCAGCATCATCAACCTGTCGTCGGCGGCGGGCCACCTGGGCTTTCCCGGGCGTACGCCGTACTCGGCCTCGAAGTGGGCGGTCGTGGGTTTCACCAAGTCGCTGGCGCTGGAGCTGGGCAAGGACGGGATCCGCGTCAACGCCATCCTGCCAGGTGCGGTGGACGGGCCGCGCATCCGCGCCGTGATCGCCGCCAAGGCGGACTCGCTGGGCCGGCCGGTGCAGGAACTGGCGCGCATATACGAGTCGCAGTCCGCCCTGGGCCGGCTGATCGACCCGCAGGACATCGCCAACATGGCGCTGTTTGCCGCCAGCGACGCGGCGGCCAACGTCAACGGCCAGGAGCTGGTCGTCGACGGCCTGACCCAGGCCCTCAGCTGAATTCCTTCCCAGAAACGGAGCATCGAACATGGCGAGTTCCCGCAAGGTCATCATCACTTGCGCGCCCACCGGCGCCATCCATACGCCCAGCATGTCGCCGCACCTGCCGGTGACGGCCGACGAGATCGCGCGCGCCGCCATCGAGGCCGCGCAGGCCGGCGCCGCCATCCTGCACCTGCACGCGCGCGACCCCGCCGACGGCCGTCCCTCGCAGGACCCGGACCTGTTCCGGCCATTCCTGGCGCAGATCAAGGCGGCCACCGATGCGGTGGTCAACATCACCACCGGCGGCAGCCCCCACATGACGGTAGAGGAGCGCATGCGCCCGGCCATGACGTTCAAGCCCGAGGTGGCCTCGCTGAACATGGGCTCGATGAACTTCGGCCTGTTTCCCATGCTGCAGCGCTTCACCGAGTTCAAGCACGACTGGGAACGCCAGCACCTGGAGAACAGCCGCGACCTGATCTTCAAGAACACCTACAAGGACATCGAGGAGATCCTGCGGCGCGGCGCCGACAACGGCACGCGCTTCGAGTGCGAGTGCTACGACATCAGCCACCTGTACAACGTGGCGCACTTCCTGGAGCAGGGCCTGCTGAAGCCACCCGTGTTCATCCAGTCGGTGTTCGGCATCCTGGGCGGCATCGGCCCGCATCCCGAGGACTTGATGCACATGCGCCGCACGGCGGACCGGCTGTTGGGCGACGCCTACCAGTGGTCCATCCTGGGCGCGGGCCGCAACCAGATCCCGCTGGCGACCATCGGCGCGGCCATGGGCTCGCACGTGCGTGTGGGCCTGGAAGATTCGCTGTGGATCGGGCCCGGCAAGTTGGCCTCCTCCAGCGCCGAGCAGGTGCGCCGCATCCGCACGGTGCTCGAGGCGCTGAACTTCGAAGTGGCCACGCCGGCCGACGCGCGCCGCATCCTGGCGCTGAAGGGCGGCAGCGATGTCGCGTTCTGAGGCGCCGCGCCGCCTGTTCGACCTGGGCGGCCAGGT
>Ga0182737_1003544_pt1 | contig 11393 bp, 11 predicted proteins | sample eDN5th30CBELigOP_FD_128878 | JGI IMG/M metagenome (GOLD analysis project Ga0182737, IMG submission 128878) | Enriched Organic Plus compost microbial communities from Emeryville, California, USA - eDNA 5th pass 30_C BE-Lig OP (version 2) (version 2) ... | reverse complement strand
GGGGGCGCGTCGGTGGGCCATGCTCGGCTGCTTTCATCCCAGCCCGCTTAACACCCAGACGGGAAAGCTGAGCGAGGAGATGACCGACGAGATCTTCGCCCGCGCCCGCGAGCTGGCCGGCCTTGGCGCCGGCGCCGGAACTTGACGCCCGCGCTCCTCCTGCGACAATTGCGCAATGCTCAATCGACGTAGGGGGGATGCCTCCGGCAGGAGGACCAGGCGCACGGCGGCGGCCGCCGCCCTGGCCGCGGCCCTCGCTCTCGGCGTGGCCGCGCCGGTGATCGGGGACGGCGTGAACGAGTCGCCCTCGCCGGCGGCCGGACCGGTCGCCAAGACCAGCCCGGCGACATCGGCGCAGGTCGCGGGGGCCCGCGGGCTGGCCCCGGCCACCGTCTCGGCGAAGAAGAAGCGCAAGGCGAAGACCGTGCTCAAGCGGGTCACGTTGAACTCGCGGATCACGGATCAGGCGATCGTCACCGAGGAGGGCAAGGGAACCTACGTCGGCATCAAGTGTCCGGCCGGTTCGAAGGCGATCTCGGGCGGCGTGCTCAGCCAGTACATCAACCTGCTCGTCTCATCCTCGGCCCCGAATCACCCCCTGACCGGCAAGTTCACCCCCAACGTGTGGTGGCTCACGGTGACGAACGTCAACGTGGACGGGCAGGGCGGCTCGCTCTCCTGGCACGGCGTCGTGAACTGCCTGACGCCGGTCAAGCTCGGCCGCGGCTGAGGCCGCGGCGCCGGGCTAGCCCTCGGCGGTCTCCGCGCCGCCCTCGTCCGAGGACGCGTAGAGCTGTTCGCGCTTCTTCTGCCACGGGTCGATCCGGAGCAGGACCAGCCACAGGATCGGGGTGTAGCCGGCGAGGATCAGGGCGAGCGGCGCCGACACGAGGAAGACGGCGACCATGTAGAGCGACGTCTTGAGCGAGAGTTCCAGGTCCCACTCGTACCGGGGGTCGCCCAGCTTGTGGCGCAGGATGATGCGGATCATCAGCATCTGCGCGACGCCGATCAGGGCGAGGTTGAGGATGTACGTGACCGCGCTGAGGCTGACCTTGCTCGAGTACTCGCCGATCAGCTGGCTCGTGAACGGCAGCAGCACGACCCAGAACAGGTAGAGCATCGTCACGAACATCAGGCTGGTGTCGTACTCCCGCACCATGCGCATCAGCCGGTGGTGGTTGACCCAGTAGACGCCGATCACCATGAAGCTGATCGCGAACGCGAACAGGTCCGGTGCCATGTCCTTGATCGCGTCGATGTAGTCGGCGTTCGAGGTCAGCCCGGGCGGAACCTCGATCTGGAGCACCAGCAGGGTGATCGCGATCGCGAAGACCCCGTCCGTGAAGGCGAGGATCCGGGACAGGTCCCGCCCCCTTTCGAGGGTCGGCAGATCCCTCCGTTTCACGTCCCGATCGTCCACGCCGGAATCCTCCCAATCGCATCGGACGAACGAGCCACCTAGAATGCCCCTCCAGCGCCGACGTAGCTCAGTTGGTAGAGCACTTCACTCGTAATGAAGGGGTCAGCGGTTCGATTCCGCTCGTCGGCTTCGGGGCAGGCATCGGGAGCATCCTCGAGACGACCGATCACGCCTCCCTCGATCCGATGCGAGGTGTTCACAATTTCGGGCTCTTGTCGTCCGCGCACGACCGTTTGAATGCCCGCGTGGATGCGGGGTGTTCACAATTTCGGGCTCTTGTCGTCCGCCCTTGGGGTGAATGGGTCGGGCCCGGACACTCGACTCGATCAGGGAGATTCATCAACGAGGAGGTCTGAACGGGAGCCGGCCGCCGCGAGCACGACCCGAACTGAAACTCGGGATCCAGCCAGTCCGCTTCTGAAACACGAAACCCCGCGAATGCGGGGATTCGGAGTTTCAGTTTCTCCCGGCGCCCCTCGTCGCCTTGGCGCCCCTTGTCGTCCCGGCGCCCTTCGTAGTCCCGGGCGCCCTTTACGTAGCGCACTCCTTCTTGAAACACGAAACCCCGTGAATGCGAGGATTCGGAGTTTCAGTTTCTCCCGGCGCCCCTCGTTGTCCCGGCGCCCCTCGTCGTCGAGGCGCCCCTCGTTGTCCCGGGCGCTTTTTACGTAGCGCACTCCTTCTTGAAACACGAAACCCCGCGAATGCGAGGATTCGGAGTTTCAGTTTCTCTCGGCGCCCCTCGTTGTCCCGGCGCCCCTCGTCGTCCCGGCGCCCTCGTCGTCTCGGCGCCCCTCGTCGTCTCGGCGCCCCTTGTCGTCTCGGCGCCCCTCGTTGTCCCGCGATCGTTACCGGGCGCACTTCTTCTTTGCGCCTCGCTTCTTGGCGTTGCGGCACTGCTTCTTTTTCTTCGGCTGCTTGTACTTCAGGTCCGGGTAGTTCTTGAAGTAGACGGAGACGGAGTGGTCGGAGGAGGGCCAGTTGGGGATGTTCGTGACCCTCGTGTGGCCGAAGGGCCGGCGGGCCTTCTCCGTGACCTTGATCGTGCCGCCGTGATCCGCTGCCGCCGGCAGGAAGATGTCGACGCCGGTGAGGAAGGAGAGCAGGTTGAACGGGGAGAGCGACGTGCTCGTATCCGTCACCCCGTCGGAGCCACGGTCGATGTTGAAGACCGCCAGGGTCCGCCTCACGCGCGGCGAGGTGCCGGGCGTGATCACGTTCCGGCCGTTGAGGAGCAGCCGGTCGTTGGCACCGGCGCCGGGCTGATCGCCCCTGAACTCGAACATCCTGGTCACCGACACGTTGGTGTGGGCCGGGCTCGCGTCCAGGAACGGGGCGAGGGCCGGGGCGATCAGCACTCGGTAGAGGTGGTTGTCGCGCTCGAAGGGCTCCGGGTAGTTGTGAAGGGTCGTAGTTCCGGGGCGGGTCACCGCGAACTCGTACCGGGTCCGGCCGTTGACCTTGAGCGGACCGAAGTTGCCCGTCTGGTCGAGCTTCTTGACGTAGATCGCCCTGCCCTTGCGCTGACCCGTCTTCGCGTTCAGCGGGAAGACCCTGAGGGTTCCCCCGTCGATGCCGGTGTTGGCCGGGAAGTTGAGGGCGCGGCCCTTGACCGTCACCTTGTTCGGCGCCTCGGGCACCACGTTCAGGGTCTTCGGCTTCTTGCCGAGAAGGAACTCGTACACGGCACGGAACGCCCCGCGGGAGTTCACGACCTCCGTGTGGGACTTCTCCGGGAAGTTCCGGTTGACCCCACCGACGATCTCACGATCCGCCGGGAACGGTTCCCGCGCCTCGGCCCATACGGCCATCGTCGGAACCCCGCCGGGAAGCGATGAGGCCCAGGCGCCGTCGAAGTTCACGTACTTGTTCACCTTCGCCGCGTTCTCCGCCGAGTCGGTCAGCCACGACTGGCTGACCAGGGTCCCGCGGGAGTGCGCGAGCAGGTTGACCTTGGGGGCGTCGGTCTTCGACCTGACGGTGTCGACCAGCCGGCCCAGGGCCTCGATCGCGTGATCGTTCGTGGCGAGCGACGTGTCGTACTCCAGCGTGAAGATCCGGTTCTGCGGGAAGCCGTTGCTGACGAATCGCATCGCGTTCGTTTCGAACTGCTGGGCCGACCCGGAGTTGCCGTGGACGAAGATCATCGGCACTGGCTGCGGCTTCTTGGCGGCCGATGCGGCGGCGGGCAGGACCGACAGGCCGAGCATCGCGATCAGACCCAACAGCACTGCCAACCCCCTGCGAATGGCGAAGTTCAAGCTCTTCTCCTCCTCCTCGTTCCGGAAACGGGAGCGCCTCCCGACCCCTCTCCTAATTCAGAACGAACCCTAACAAATGTTCCAAACTACTCCGGGGTCACGGGCCGCAAGCCCAGCAGCACGGCCTCGATCTCCCGCAACCGGTCAAGGTCGCCACGCACGCCGGTCGCCCGGTCGGCGTACATGAACGACTGCGCGAGACGGACTATCGCGTAGGCCGTGGTCTCCGCGTCCACCGCCGGCAGGTACCGGCCGGCGTCGACCTCGGCCTGGATCATGCCGGCGATCGCCCGGACCAACATCGGCTGCGGACCCCGATCGCCCCGGACGACGTAGGCGAGCGAATCGTTCTCACCGGCGAGGAAGGTCGCGAGGGCGGGCACCTCGGCCAGCGCCCGGTTGAAGCGGTCGAAGACCTCGAGCAGGCGGGCCGGGCCCTCCCCGGGGACTCCCTCCGCCACCTGGTTCAGGAGGTCGACGGCGGTGGTGCCGAGGACGTCGGCGATCAGGTCGTCCCGGGTGCCGAACCATCGGTGCACTGTGGTGCGGCCGACCCCGACCTCGGCCGCGAGAGCGGAGAAATCGATCCGGCGGCCGCGGAGGTACATCCCGATCGCGTATGCGAACGCCTCCTCGCGGGTCGCCGCCGCCGGGCGCCCGGGCCTGGCGGGACCGTCGGTGGCACCTGCGGGACCGGTCCGCTCTCCAGACTCCATCGGCCGGAGTCTAGACCCGGGTTCGCCGATCGGCTCGGACCTCGGCTGCCAACGTCGATCCGGCTACTTCAGGACCAACCGGTACCAATCGTCGCGCCGCCTCTCCGACCACCACCGGGCGGTACCTCCCCCTGGCGAGCCGCCCGGCCCGGGGCACCCGGATCGTGGCGGACGCGCTCGACCTGGGGAGCCTGCCCGAGTGGACGGTCCTCCCGTTTCGCATGGACGCCAGGGCACGGCCATTCCGGGAGGCTGGTGAAAACGATCCTGCAGGTCACCTTGCGGGCCCTGCTCCTCTTCCGCGCCTTGCAGGTCAACCTGGAGACCCAAGGCCACCTGACGCGGGATCGCCGCCGACGCGGACCATAGTCTGCCGCGGGTGAGCAAGGGAGAGGAGCAGAAGAAGTCGGCCTGGTTCGGGACTCTCGGCGCAGCGATGGAGTGGTACGACTTCACGCTCTACGTCTATCTGGCGCCGGTCATCTCGCAGCTGTTCTTCCCCTCGGACAACAGCCTCGACTCGCTGCTCGCCACCTTCGGGGTATTCGCCGCCGGCTACCTCATGCGCCCGCTCGGGGCGGCGGTCCTCGGCAACGTCGGCGACACCCGGGGACGCAAGTTCGCGCTCGGGCTTTCGATCACGCTGATGGCGGTCGGAATGCTGTTGATCGGCCTGTTGCCGACCGAGTCCTCGATCGGGGTCCTCGCCCCGATCCTGCTGGTCCTGATCCGGCTCGCGCAGGGTTTCTCGCTGGGCGGCGAGTTCAGCGGTTCGATCGTGCTCCTGGCGGAGAGCGCGGAGCCGCGGCGGCGCGGTTTCACCACCAACCTTGTGCAGGTGTCGACCGGGATCGGCTTCCTGCTCAGCTCGGCGACGGTCGCCGTGCTCCATGCCCTCCTCGACAGCCATCAGATGGACACCTGGGGTTGGCGACTACCTTTCTTCATCGGGGCCGCGATCGGTGCCGTCGCCCTCTTCCTCCTGGCCACGAAGGTTCCGATCGAAGAGGACGACGAGCAGCCGGAGGAGGTTCCGCTGAAGGCTCTGTTCGATCGGGAGCGGAAGCCCCTGATCCTCAACTTCCTCCTGAACGGCCACCAGGCGCTGATCTACTACGTGGTCGCGACCTTCATTCCCACGTTCGTGACGACGATCCTCGGCGGTCCGCCCGAGGATGGGCTCTTCGCGTCGGCGCTGGCGGCGATCGTGTTCATGGTGCTCTGCCCGCCGGCCGGCACCCTCAGCGATCGGTGGGGCCGACGACCGACCCTCGCCCTCGCGGCCGTCCTGATGGCGCTCGCGGCGGTGCCCCTCTTCGCCCTGATCGCGGAGCTCTCGCTGCCGGCGGTGATCGGCGGTCAGCTCGGCCTGATGGTGCTGGTCGTGCTGTTCACCTCCCCCGCCCTGGTGATCGCGACCGAACTCTTCTCCAAGCCGACCCGCTACAGCGGGGTCGCGGTCGGCTACAACCTCGGCGCGACCATCTTCGGCGGCACCGCCCCACTGCTCTGCACCGCCCTGATCTCGATCACCGGATGGGACCTCGCCCCCGGCCTCCTGCTCGCGATCGCGTCTCTCCTCATCCTGATCGTGATCCGCGCCTCGCCGGAAACCGCGCCCGTCCGAACCGGCGAGATCGAGTCACCGCCCCCCACCTGATCGGAGTCTCCCCAACCCCGGCTCGCCACCCCGCGGCCCGCCACCCCGCGACTTGCCGCCCCGTGGCGGGCCACCCCGCGGCTTGCCGCCCCGCGGCCCGCCAACCTGTGGCCCGCCGCCCCGCGACCCGCCATCCCGCGTCTCGCCGCGCCACACCTCGCCGCGCCACGGCTATCCGCGTCCCCCAGGCCGTGTCGCCCGCCTGACTGTGCCGTCCTGGCCGCGCCGTCCTGGTCGCGCCGTCCTGGCCGCGCCGTCCTGGTCGCGCCGTCCTGGTCGCGCGACGCCTAGTCGCGCCGCCCCTGAAACTCAAAAACCGGCCCGGCGGACGAACTGAAACTCGGGAGCCAGCCAAACTCGAGGGCTGGAGTTTCAGTTCGCGGGTTTCTGGTTCTCGAGTTTCAGTCGGCGATTTCTGGCTTTCGGGTTTCGGACCCACCCCTCCCCGACCCGCCGCGCCGCTCCTGAAACTCGAAATCCAGGCCGGTCGCCGAACTGAAACTCCGGACCCAGCCAAATTCGGGGGCGGGAGTTTCAGTTCGCGGGTTTCTGGTTCTTGAGTTTCAGTTGGCCTGGGCGGGTTTGGTTTTCGAGTTTCAGTTGGCCGGGGTCTGGTTTTGGAGTTTCAGTTGGCCGGGGTCTGGTTTTGGAGTTTCAGTTGGGTACGTTCGGGTCGTGGGGTCTAGCTTCTTCACCGTCGGGCATTCGAATCGGCCCATCGACGAGTTCCTCGGGCTGCTGCGGGAGCATGGGATCGGGACGCTCGTGGACGTCAGGCGGCTCCCCGGGTCGGCCCGCTACCCGCAGTTCGACCGCGAGCGGCTCGCCGCGTCGCTCGCGGAGGCCGGGATCGAGTATCGCTGGGCCGAGGGCCTAACCGGCCGGCGGCGAGCGAGCGAGGAGGTTCCGCGCGAGGTCAACGGATGGTGGGAGAACCGGAGCTTCCACAACTACGCCGACCACGCCCTGACCAAGGAGTTCCGCTCGGCCCTGGACGAGCTGCGACGGAAGGGCCGCGAACGCCCGACCGTGGTGATGTGCTCCGAGGCCGTCTGGTGGCGGTGCCACCGGCGGATCATCTCCGACTGTCTGATCGCCCGGGGCGAGGAGGTGACGCACATCATGGCGCCGGGAAGGGTGGAGGAGGCGCGGCTCACCGAGGGTGCCGTGATCCGCGAGAACCGCGACGTCAACTATCCGGCCGGAAGCTGAGACCTCCCGGGAGCCGGCGGCAGAGGGTCCGCCGGGACATCGAACGCGAGACGGTTATCCGGGTTGGAGACGGGTACTTCTCTGCGGTATCACCCGGCGCAGGGCCGGGAGGAGAGGGGTTCGCAGGAACCTCGGATTAGGAGATCTCATGGCAAGCATTTCCGAAACGGCCAAGACCGGTCTGAAGGAGCTGCCTTCGAACCTGGCCTGGGTCGTCTCGAAGTTCAGGCAACCGACGGAGCAAGCCGGCTCGGTCGCCGCCGAGACCAAGATCAGGGCACGCGAGAAGGCCAAGGACATCAAGGACACGATCGTCGAGGCATCCCCGACCGGCGGCCAGGAAAGCATCGCCCGCCGGTTGCGGCGGGCACGCAACGGGAGCTCGGTCGAGGCGAGGCTCGAACGGGCCCGGCACGCGGCCGAGGAGGCGGAGCAGGCGGAGGCCCGCGCGCTCCAGATGGCGAGACGGGCCGAAGAAAGCGCCGAACGGGCCCGGCAGGTGAGCGAAGACGCCAGGCGGCGCGTGGCCGAGGCGAGCTCCGAGGCCGAGGACACGACCAGGAGGGCCGTGGAGGAGGCCGAGCAAGAGGCGGAACAGCTCGTCGAGGACCGGCGAAGCGAGGCGGAACGCGACGCGCGCGAAACCGTCGAGAACGTTCGGGAGCAGGCCGAGGCCGACGCGCGCTCGGCCCAGGAGGAGGCCGAGAGGGAACGGGCCTCCGCGGAGGAGGCGATGGAATCCGCGAGCCGCCAGCTGGCCGACGCCCGGGAGATCGCCGAGGAAGCGGAACGGGCCGCCCGCGAGGCGGCGGAGGAGGCGCACCGTCAGGCGGACCAACTGGCCTCCGAGGCGGACCAGCAGGCCCGCGGCGCCGACAGCCAGATCGCCGCCGCCGAAGAGATACAGCAGCAATCCAAGGACAGCACCAAGAAGGCGGCGCGGGCGTTGGACGATGGCAACGGGAACGGCGACCTCGCCTCCCACTCGAAGAAGGAGCTGATGGAGCTGGCCGCCGGGATCGACGTCCCGGGCCGCTCCGGGATGAACAAGGCAGAACTGGTCACGGCGATCAGGAGAAGGAAGGGGTGACGCGATGAACCTGTTCCATCGAAAGAGCAAGTTCGAGAAGGTGATGGAGACCCTCGAGTCGAACGAGGTGCTGAAGAGCGCGGCCCGGAACGCCGTCCGGTCCGCGGTGGCGAACTCCTCGTCACCGAAGCAGGCCGCCAAGGTGGACGAGGCGATCCAGTCGTTCGACTTCGCGAAGCCGGCGCGGAAGGCCGGCGGCTTCCGGAAGATGGTCAGATCCGGCGTGGTGGTGGGCGCGGGGATAGCGGCCGTGACGGCCCTCAGCGCCACCGTGTCCGCCGCGCGCCACCGGGAAGGATCCACGTGAGCACCAACCCGGCCGGGGAATCGCCGGTCGGGAACGGAACCGTGCTGCGCGCCCCGGGATGGCTGCGACTCTCCAGCGGCATGGTCATCCGGGCCGTGATCGAGGCCCGGCTGCTGGGCAGGAAGCTGCTCACCCTGGACGCGGACATCGCGATCCTCCCGGCCGATCGGCAACCACCCACCCGCTCGCCGGAGGCCCATCTGAACGGGCCACCTGGCCGGGGGCTTGCCGAGGCGGCGCGGGCGCTCGAGTCCGGCGCCACCGACCTCGCGGCGGCGCGGCGCCAGGTGCGCTGACCGCGGGCGCCCGCCCGGATCGCGTCAGCAGGGAAACAGCCCGAGGGACCCGCCGGTCTCCCCGGACAGATCCGGGAAGTACTGGACGCAGACGCCGCCCCCGGAGCTGTCGCCTCCCCCGCCGCGCTTCTTCTTGGGGTGCCTCACCCGATAGCGGAGCTCCCGCGTCGCCCGGAGCTTGCCGGCCCGGACGGTGATCTCGTGCTCGACCCGCGTGTGGGCGGCGGCGCGCGGCCTGACCCGCACCGTGATCACCCGGTGGCCCCGTGCCGGAAGCCGCCGGATCATCCTGGTCCGAGGGCTCGAGGACACTCCCCTCGCCCGCCCGATCCTGACCCGGACGTTCCGGAGCGCGGCATCCCCCGGGTTGGCGATCCGAACCCTCAGCTTCCGGGCCCCGCCCACCGGTATCGCCTTACTGACCCGCGGGGTTCGGACCGAGAGCTCCGGGAGCCCGCGAAACGGCACCGACTCGATCGTGTCGTAGACCACGTCCGCATCGTCCGGCGCGTTCAGGACGGCGCCCAGGCAGTTCCACCGGTGTCCCGCCAACTTCCTCGATCTGACCTCGAAGGTCTGGACGTCGGAGCGGTAGCCGCTCTTTCTGGCCTCGCCCTGGACCACCTTGCCGGGACCGTCCTGGCGGACCCAGTAACCCTCGAACGAATCGGTGAAGGCGCCGAAGCCTCCCGCCGGATACCCGTTGCAACCGTCCGGAGACCTCATACCCGCGTAGATCGTGACGAACGCTCCACCGTCTTCGTCCGGCCGGCCGCGGAGCTTCACCGCCCCGACCATCAGGCCGGTCTTCTGGTTGAAGGCGATCGCCACCGCGACGAGGTCGTGGGCGGGATGCGAGCTCGTGGAGTCGCCCGCCGGATCCTTTGCCTCCGCGACGAACGACGCCTCCGCCGCTGGAGGAGCCCAGATGGATACGCAACCAACGAGGAGAAGGGGGATGAAGAGGCGGAGGCGATGCAAGGAACGTATGGGGCGTCCCTACCCACGATTGATTCGACCCAATCCGAGCGCGCCCGGGCGCCACCCGCCGGTCAGCGGCTCAGGAGGACGGAGAGCAGCTGGGCGACCTCGGTGCCGCGATCGGTGAGGACGTACTCGGTGTGCGGCGGCCGGCCCGGCACCGTGTGACGCTCGACCAGCCCCGCCTGCTCGAGCTGTTCGAGCCGGTCCGACAGGGTGGTCGGCGAGACCCCGGGAAGGGACTGACGGAACTCGTTGAAGCGGGTGGCGCCGCTGGAGCAGGCGTAGATGGTCGCCATGGTCCAGCGGCGCTCGAGCACCACCGCGATCTCCCGCACCTCGGCGGGGATGGGCTGGCAGTCGTTACATCGGTGCGACATCCGCGGTGCTCCCGGCCGGCTCGAGGGCGAGGTCGATCACTTCCTCGACGCTCGAGACCGGGTGGAACGTCATCTCGTCCCGCACCTCCTCGGGCACGTCATCGAGATCGGCCTTGTTCCTGAACGGCAGGATCACCTCGGTCAGGCCCGCCGCGTGGGCGGCCAGCACCTTCTGCTTCAGGCCGCCGATCGGCAGCACCCGTCCCTGGAGCGTGACCTCGCCGGTCATGCCGACGGTGTGCTTGACCGGCCGGCCGGTGAGCAGCGACACCAACGCGGTGGTCATCGCGGTGCCGGCGCTGGGGCCGTCCTTCGGGATCGCACCCGCGGGGACGTGAAGGTGGAACTCGCGGTCGAACGCATCGGCGTCGACGCCCAGCTGCTCGCGGTGCGAGCGCACGTAGGAGAGCGCGATCCGCGCCGACTCCTTCATGACGTCGCCGAGCTGCCCGGTCAGGACCATGCCCTTGTCGCCGTCCATGGCGGTGGCCTCGATGAAGAGGACGTCACCGCCGGTGCCGGTCACGGCCAGGCCGGTCGAGACGCCGGGGATCGCGGTCCGCTCCACGGACTCCTGCCAGAACTTCTGCTTGCCGAGCGCGTCCCTGAGGAACTCGTCGTCGATCTCGACCGGGGCCTCGGCCTCGCCCGAGGCGATCCGGGTCGCCGCCCTCCGCATCAGCTTGCCGATCTCCCGCTCCAGCTGGCGCACGCCCGCCTCGCGGGTGTACTCTGCCACGACGGTCCCGATGACGTCGTCCGACAGCGAGACCTCGCCCTCCTCGAGCCCGTTGCGGGCCCGCTGGCGCGGGAAGAGGTAGTCCCGGGCAATCGCCCGCTTCTCCTCGACCGTGTAGCCGTCGAAGGCGATGATCTCCATGCGGTCCAGCAAGGGCGCGGGGATCGTGTCCAGCATGTTCGCAGTGGCCAGGAAGACGACCTGGGACAGGTCGATCTCCACGTCCAGGTAGTGGTCGCGGAAGTTGTGGTTCTGGGCCGGGTCGAGCACCTCGAGCAGGGCCGCCGAGGGGTCGCCGCGCCAATCGGCGCCTACCTTGTCGACCTCG
>Ga0182737_1003543_pt1 | contig 11398 bp, 9 predicted proteins | sample eDN5th30CBELigOP_FD_128878 | JGI IMG/M metagenome (GOLD analysis project Ga0182737, IMG submission 128878) | Enriched Organic Plus compost microbial communities from Emeryville, California, USA - eDNA 5th pass 30_C BE-Lig OP (version 2) (version 2) ... | reverse complement strand
GCCCTCCGAGACGCTCGTCCCGGTGCTGGGTGACTTCTTCGGTCTGTACCTCATCCGCAACTCCGGTGCGGCGTTCTCGTTCGGCGCCGGGTTCACCTGGGTGTTCACGATCGCCCTCGCCGCGGTGGCGGTCGTCATCGTCGTGCTCGTGCGTCGCGTGCGCTCGCGCGCCTGGGCGGTCGTGCTCGGTCTGCTCCTCGGCGGCGTGCTCGGCAACCTCACCGACCGCCTGTTCCGCGAGCCCGGCTTCGCGATCGGTCACGTCGTCGACTTCATCGCAACGCCCTGGATGTGGTTCTGGACTTCGCCGGCGATCTACAACGTCGCCGACGTCTTCATCGTCACGATGATGATCGCCGTCGCGGTGCTCGTGCTCGTCGGCCTGCGCCTGGACGGCACCCGCGAGACCCGGGAATCCCGGGCCGCCGCCACCGACGCGCCCGCCACACCCGAGGAGGGGACGCGGGACTGATGGAATCGCGCGCACTGCCGGTGCCCGACGGGCTGGACGGCACGCGGGTCGACGCGGCCCTCGCCAAGCTCCTCGGGTTCTCCCGCACCTTCGCCGCCGAGGTGGCGGATGCGGGCGGGGTGAGCCTCGACGGGCGCACGCTCGGCAAGTCCGACAAGCTTCGGGCCGGCGGCTGGCTCGAGGTGCAGTGGACGCCCAAGCGGGAACCGGAGATCGTGCCGGTCGCGGTGCCCGAGCTCGGCATCGTGCACGACGACGACGACATCGTCGTGGTCGACAAGCCCTCCGGCGTCGCCGCACATCCCTCCCTCGGCTGGGAGGGTCCGACCGTGCTCGGCGCCCTCGCGGCAGCCGGCTTCCGCATCGCGACGTCCGGCGCCCCCGAGCGCCAGGGCGTGGTGCACCGCCTCGATGTGGGCACGAGCGGGCTCATGGTCGTCGCGAAGTCCGAGCGCGCGTACACGGCGCTCAAACGCGCCTTCAAGGAGCGCGAGGTCGAGAAGATCTACCACACGGTCGTGCAGGGACACCCCGACCCGTTGGCGGGCACGATCGACGCCCCGATCGGCCGGCATCCGAACCACTCGTGGAAGTTCGCGGTCACCCCGGACGGCAAGGACTCGGTCACCCACTACGAGACGCTCGAGGCCTTCCGCGGCGCCTCGCTCCTGGAGGTGCACCTGGAGACCGGGCGCACCCACCAGATCCGTGTCCACATGGCGGCGCACCGCCACCCCTGCGTCGGCGACCCGCTGTACGGCGCCGACCCGACCCTGTCGGCGCGGCTCGGCCTCATCCGGCAGTGGCTGCACGCCCGAGAGCTCTCCTTCGCGCACCCGCTCACCGGCGACTGGGTCACCTTCACCTCCGAATACCCGGCCGATCTGCAGCGCGCACTGGACATCCTCCGCGCCGACTGAGTCGCCGATGTCCGTGGCAGGGCGCATCATGGCCGCATGACGCTGACCGTGCGACCGGCGACCGTGTTCGAGGACGTCGCCGCGGTGGTGGGGCCGAAGAACCCGTCGTCCTCGGTGTGCTTCTGTCTGAGCTCTCGCATCGGCTCGAAGGAGAACCGGATGCTGCGCGGGCCCGCCCGCGCCGAGCGGGTGCGGGAGCTGTGCGCACAGGACCTGCCGCCGGGTGTGCTCGCCTACGAGGGCGACACACCCGTCGCCTGGGCGGCGCTGCATCCTCGCCGCGACACCTCGTTCGCGACGAACCGCCGCATCCCGCATGTGGACGACCTCGACGTGTGGTCGCTGTGGTGTATCCGGGTGCGGCCCGGGTACCGGAAACAGGGGATCTCGCACGAGCTCGTCGCCGGCGCGGTGCAGATCGCGGGGGAGCAGGGTGCGCCCGCGGTGGAGGCGTATCCGGTGGACAACCGGGGTGAGCGGGTGGACCTGACGATGGCGTACGTCGGCACGCGCGCACTCTTCGAGCGCGCCGGGTTCCGCAAGGTCGCCGACACCACCTCGGTGCTCGACGGCTTCCCGCGCATCCTGATGCGGTACGACCTCAGCTAGCGGCCGCCCTCGAAGCGCGCGGCGGGCTCGTCCGCCAGCGCGGCCCGGACCCGTGCACGCATCTCGTCGCCGAGCTCGGACAGGTCGGACGACGGATACCAGCCGACCTCGGTCATCTCGCCGTCGACCGGGCGGGGCTCGCCCGAGACCCAGGCGCACCGGAAGGTGAGGTCGAGATAGTCGGTCTGGTCGCCGTTCGCGTACGTGATCCGCGGGATCTGGTGCACCCACGCGAGCCGTTCGGCACGGATGACGACGCCGGCCTCCTCCGCAGCCTCCCGCACCGCGGCGTCGGCGGGTTCCTCGCCGGGGTCCACGATCCCGGTGACCGGAGTCAGCGCGCCGGTGTCGCTGCGGCGGCCGAGCAGCACCTCGTCGCCACGCACGATCACCGCGGTCACCCCGGTGAGGAAGAGGGGACGGGTGCCGATGAAGCGGCGCAGTTCCAGGATGAAATCGGGGGTCGCCATGCGCCCCACCCTAGGCGAGTGCGCCGGGTCGGGCGGGTCGCGGCGCGGCCCGGCCCGCTGTCGGGGGCGGAACGTAGACTCGATGCGTGGCAGCCGACTCCTTCGTACACCTGCACGTGCACAGCGAGTACTCGATGCTCGACGGGGCGGCCCGCATCGGCCCGATGATCCAGGAGGCCAAGCGGCTGGAGATGCCCGCGATCGCGGTCACCGACCACGGCAACACCTTCGCGGCGTTCGAGTTCTACAAGACCGCGAAGGCCGAGGGCATCAAGCCCATCATCGGCATCGAGGCGTACGTCACCCCGGGCACCCACCGCTCGGACAAGGCACGCGTGCGCTGGGGGTCGCCGGAGCAGAACGACGACGACGTCTCGGGCGGTGGCGCGTACACGCACATGACACTGCTCTCGGAGACGACCGAGGGCATGCACAACCTCTTCCGGCTCTCCTCGCTGGCGAGCATCGAGGGCTACTACTTCAAGCCGCGCATGGACCGCGAGTTGCTGCAGAAGTACGCGAAGGGCCTCATCGCGACGACCGGCTGCCCCTCCGGCGAAGTGCAGACCCGGCTGCGGCTCGGGCAGTACGACGCCGCCCGTGCCGCGGCAGCTGAGTTCCAGGACATCTTCGGGCGGGACAACTACTTCGCCGAGATCATGGACCACGGGCTTTCCATCGAACGCCGCGTGATGACCGACCTGCTGCGGATCTCGAAGGACCTCAACATCCCGCTGGTCGCCACGAACGACCTGCACTACACGCACCGGCACGATGCGAACTCGCACGCGGCGCTCCTGTGCGTCCAGTCCGGATCGACCCTCGACGACCCGAAGCGGTTCAAGTTCGACGGCGACGGCTACTACGTGAAGTCGCCCGCCGAGATGCGCCAGATCTTCCGCGACCACCCCGAGGCCTGCGACAACACGCTGCTCATCGCCCAGCGCTGCGAGGTCGAGTTCGACACCAGCGCGAACTACATGCCGCGCTTCCCGGTGCCCGAGGGTGAGACCGAGGAGTCCTGGTTCATCAAGGAGGTCGAGAAGGGCCTCCACGAGCGCTACCCCGGCGGCATCCCCGACGACGTGCGCAAGCAGGCCGAGTACGAGACGCAGGTCATCGTGCAGATGGGCTTCCCCGGCTACTTCCTCGTCGTCGCCGACTTCATCAACTGGGCCAAGCGCAACGGCATCCGCGTCGGTCCCGGCCGAGGCTCCGGTGCGGGCTCGATGGCCGCGTACGCCATGAAGATCACCGACCTCGACCCGCTCAGGCACGGGCTCATCTTCGAGCGGTTCCTCAACCCGGACCGCGTCTCGATGCCCGACTTCGACGTCGACTTCGACGACCGTCGTCGCTCCGAGGTCATCCAGTACGTGACCGAGAAGTACGGCGACGAGCGCGTCGCGCAGATCGTCACCTACGGCACCATCAAGGCCAAGCAGGCGCTGAAGGATGCAGGCCGCGTGCTCGGCTTCCCGTTCAGCATGGGGGAGAAGCTCACCAAGGCGATGCCCCCGGCGGTGATGGGCAAGGACATGCCGCTGACCGGCATGTTCGACCCGCAGCATCCGCGGTACAAGGAGGCCAGCGAGTTCCGTGCGGTGGTCGAGACCGACCCCGAGGCCAAGACCGTCTTCGACACGGCCCTGGGCCTGGAGAACCTGAAACGCCAGTGGGGCGTGCACGCGGCCGGCGTCATCATGTCCAGCCACCCGCTCCTGGACATCATCCCGATCATGAAGCGGGAACAGGACGGGCAGATCGTCACCCAGTTCGACTACCCGGCCTGCGAGTCCCTCGGCCTCATCAAGATGGACTTCCTGGGACTGCGGAACCTCACGATCATCTCGGACGCACTCGACAACATCGCCGCCAACCGCGGTGAGCCCCTCGTGCTCGAAGACCTGCCGCTGGACGACCGCGAGTCGTACGACCTGCTCAGCCGCGGCGACACGCTCGGGGTGTTCCAGCTGGACGGCGGGCCCATGCGCTCCCTCCTCCGGCTCATGCGGCCCGACAACTTCGAGGACATCTCCGCCGTCATCGCGCTCTACCGGCCCGGCCCGATGGGCGCGAACTCGCACATCAACTACGCGCTGCGCAAGAACGGGCAGCAGGAGATCACGCCGATCCACCCGGAGCTCGAGGAGCCGCTGCGCGACATCCTGGAGACGACCTACGGCCTGATCATCTATCAGGAGCAGGTCATGGCCATCGCCCAGCGGGTGGCGGGCTTCTCGCTCGGACAGGCCGACATCCTCCGCCGTGCGATGGGCAAGAAGAAGAAGTCCGAGCTCGACAAGCAGTACGAGGGCTTCCACGGCGGCATGGTCGAGCGCGGCTTCGGCGAGGACGCGATCAAGGCGCTGTGGGACATCCTCCTGCCGTTCTCGGACTACGCGTTCAACAAGGCCCACTCGGCCGCCTACGGCCTCGTCTCCTACTGGACCGCGTATCTGAAGGCCCACTACCCGGCGGAGTACATGGCGGCGCTGCTGACGAGCGTCGGCGACTCCAAGGACAAGATGGCGGTCTACCTCAACGAATGCCGCCGGATGGGCATCAAGGTGCTGCCGCCGGACGTCGGCGCGTCGATCAACTTCTTCACCGCGGTCGGCGAGGACATCCGCTTCGGTCTCGGGGCGGTGCGAAACGTCGGCTCGAACGTCGTCGACGGGATCGTCGCCGCGCGTGAAGAACACGGCGGGTTCACCTCCTTCCACGACTTCCTGGAGAAGGTGCCCGCCCACGTGGCGAACAAGCGCACCGTGGAGTCGCTCATCAAAGCCGGTGCGTTCGACTCGCTCGGCGACACGCGGCGCGCCCTCCACGAGATCCATGAAGAGGCCGTCGAGGCCGCCGTCGACCTCAAACGCAAGGAGGCCACCGGCGCGGTCGCGTTCGACTTCGACTCCCTCTGGGAGGCGGAGGAGCAGGCGGCGCCGCCCAAGGTGGAGCCGCGGCCGGAGTGGACGAAGAAGGACAAGCTCGCGTTCGAGCGCGAGATGCTCGGGCTCTACGTCTCGGATCATCCGCTGGCGGGCCTGGAGATCCCGCTCGCCAAGCACGCGTCCATCGGCATCCACGACCTGCTCGCCTCGGAGGACATCGCCGACGGCGAGCAGGTGACGATCGCGGGACTGGTCACGAGCGTGCAGCACCGGGTCGCCAAGTCCAGCGGCAACCCCTACGGCATGATCACGGTCGAGGACTTCAACGGTGAGATCACGGTCATGTTCATGGGTAAGACCTACACCGAGTTCGCCTCGCTGCTGGTGGCCGACTCGATCCTCGCGGTCCGTGGCCGGGTCTCCCGCCGCGACGACGGCATGAACCTGCACGCGCAGAGCGCGTTCGCGCCCGACCTCGGTGCGGTCGACGAGTCGGGACCGCTCGTCCTCATGATCCCCGAGCAGCGTGCCAGCGAGACCGTGGTCGGCGAGCTCGCCGCGGTCCTCGACCGGCACCGGGGGGAGACCGAGGTGACGCTGAAGCTCCACCGCGGCGGCAGTGCCAAGGTCTTCGAGGTGCCGCACCCGGTGCGGCTGTCCGCCGATCTGTACGGCGAGCTCAAGGGACTGCTCGGCCCATCCTGTCTGGGCTGAGGACAGACCCAGGACGCACAGGGCGCACGCGATTAGGATCGATGGCTTCAAGGCCGGGAGATCCGCGATCCGGAAGGAATCGACATGACTGAGGACACGCACGTGGACGACGCCGCCTCGGCGGACGGACAGCCCGTCGCGGCCGAGCCGGAACCGCAGTACGGCGTCGGACCGTTCTCCATCCGCGAGGTGGTGATCACCGGCATCTGGCTCGTCGCCTTCGTGCTGTCGTTCCTGCCGGTGTTCGGCGGCGGCACCTCGCTGTGGGGCCTGGGGCTGACCTGGATCCTCACGATCGGCGTGCCGACCGTCGCCGTCTTCCTGCTCGTCCTGCGCCGGCTCTCCCCGGAGGGGATCCGCCGGGTCGGTTCGCTCGGCATCGACCAGTTCGCCTCCGTCGCGTTCTCCGTCGCCGCGGTCTCGTGGCTCACGTTCGTCTGGCAGCAGGTGTCGATCGCCGTCGTCACCGGCATGGGCGGTCTCGGCGGCTGGCTCGTCTGGCTCGAGTTCCTCCTCATGCTCGCCGGCGTCGTGTGCACCGTGCTCGCGCCGGTGATCCCGGGGCTGCGCGAGGACTTCCGCCACCGGCCGGAGTCGGTCGCGCACCCGAACGCACGACGTCTGCGTCCGATCGCGCCGCGCCCGCCGCGACCCGCGCCGGCCCCTTGGCAGCAGCCCGCCCCCGGTGTCGGCTTCCAGCAGCCCGGACCGGACTTCCGCCAGCAGGTTCCGCTCGTCGGTCCCGGGGCGGCACCCGCGGCCGACACGGTCACGGCGGTCCCTGAACACCGCGACGCGGCGGAGACGGCGGTCCTGCCCCCGTACGCCCAGGATGCGCCCGCGGCGCAGCCCGTCGCCGGCACCGATCCGGTGGTCGACGTCGAGCCCGTGGCTGCCGAGCCCGCCCCGGATGCCGACCCCACCGCCGTGGGCGACGAGCCCGCAGCGGCGGAGCCCGCCACGACGGAGCCCGCCCAGGAGGCTCCGACCGATGAGCATGCCCGTCCGGTTGCACAGGCGTTCTGGGCGCTCGTGCCGGAGGAGCGCGACGTGCTCGACGAGACCGGTGCGCCGATCTTCCGGATCGGGCCGACGGCGTGGGCGCTGGTGATCGAGGACCGCGGCGAGGTGTTCGTCATCCGTCACGAGGACGGCCGTATCGGCTACCTGCACGACGTCTCCGGCGTCACCCGCGGCTGATCCGCGCGGCGGAGGCGCGATCCGCGCGCGGTAGCCTGGAGGGATGCTGCGCACGATCGATCTGAGGGGCCGGGCACTGTCGCCGGCCGAGTTGCTGGCCGCCGTTCCCCGCGCCGATGTGGCGCGGGAAAGCGCGCTGACGACCGCCGCCCAGATCGTGCACGACGTCGCCGCCCGCGGCGAGGAGGCGCTGCGTGAGCAGGCCGAGCGGTTCGACGGCGCGTCCGGCCATGACATCCGTGTCCCCGCGTCGCACTTCGAAGAGGCACTCGCCGGTCTCGACTCGCAGGTGCGCGCCGCGCTGGAGGAGGCGATCGCCCGCGTGCGGACCGCATCCGCCGCCCAGGTGCCCGCTCCGGTCACCACCGAGCTCGGCGCCGGTGCCCGGGTGACCCAGCGCTGGCAGCCGGTCCGTCGCGTCGGCGTGTACGTCCCCGGCGGCAAGGCCGTCTACCCCTCGAGCGTCGTGATGAACGTCGTCCCGGCGCAGGTCGCGGGTGTCGAGGTCGTCGCGCTCGCCTCGCCGCCGCAGCGCGAGTTCGGGGGCCGCGTGCACCCGGTGATCCTCGCCGCCGCGCACCTGCTCGGCGTCGAGGAGGTCTACGCGATGGGCGGTGCCGGTGCGATCGGCGCGCTCGCCTACGGCGTGGCGAGCATCGGCCTGGATCCGGTCGATGTCGTCACCGGCCCGGGCAACAACTTCGTCGCCGCCGCCAAGCGCGCCGTCGCGGGCCTGGTGGGCACCGACTCGGAGGCCGGCGCGACCGAGATCCTCATCGTCGCCGACGACGCCGCGGACCCGCGCCTGGTCGCCGCCGACCTCATCAGCCAGGCCGAGCACGACGAGCAGGCTTCCGCCGTGCTCGTCACCCCGTCCGAGCGCCTCGCGCGGCTGGTCGAGGCCGAGCTCACGATGCGCGTGCCCCGCACCCGGCACGCGGAGCGTGTGCAGGTCGCACTCGGCGGGCCGCAGTCGGCGACCGTCCTGGTGGACGACCTCGCGCAGGCGACCGCGTTCAGCAACGCCTACGCCCCCGAGCACCTCGAACTGCACCTGGCGGAGCCGAAGCCGGAGCAGTTCGTCAACGCCGGCGCCGTGTTCGTCGGCGCGGACTCTCCGGTGAGCCTCGGCGACTACCTCGCCGGCAGCAACCACGTGCTGCCCACCGGGGGACAGGCACGGTACGCCGCCGGGCTGTCCGCCGCGACGTTCCTCCGCCCGCAGCAGGTGATCGAGTACGACCGCGACGCCCTCGCCGCGGTCCGCCACGACATCGTCACCCTGGCGCAGGCCGAGGCGCTCCCGGCGCACGGCGAGGCCGTCGAGGCCCGGTTCGAGGGGTAACCTGGCGCGGTCATGCATTGTCCCTTCTGTCGCCACCCCGACTCCCGCGTCATCGACTCCCGTACCAGTGACGACGGTCTCAGCATCCGACGCCGCCGGCAGTGCCCGGAGTGCGGCGGCCGCTTCTCCACGATCGAGACCGCGAGCCTGAACGTCATCAAGCGTTCCGGTGTGATCGAGCCGTTCAGCCGCGAGAAGGTGATGTCCGGCGTCCGGAAGGCATGCCAGGGGCGTCCGGTCACCGAAGCGGACCTCGCGATCCTCGCGCAACGGGTCGAGGAGGCGGTGCGCCAGACCGGGTCGTCGCAGATCGACACGAACGAGATCGGCCTGGCGATCCTCGGTCCGCTCCGCGAACTCGACGAGGTCGCCTACCTGCGCTTCGCGAGCGTGTACCGCGCGTTCGAATCGCTCGAGGACTTCGAGTCGTCGATCGCGGAGCTGCGCGCGGACCGCGAGGCGCGGCTCAACCAGCCCGGCGCGCAGGAGTGAGGTCGTCGGGCCGGTAGCCTGGCAGACGATGTATCCCCTCCTGTTCCGCACCGTCCTCTCGCGCATGGACCCCGAGTCCGCCCACCATCTCGCGATGGCGGTGATCCGGATGCTGGGCGTGCCCCCGTTCTCGTGGGCCGCCCGCGCCGTGACCCGCCCCGACCCGTCGCTGCGCACCCGTGCACTCGGGCTCGAGTTCGATTCGCCGTTCGGTGTGGCCGCCGGGTTCGACAAGGACGTGAAGGGGGCCGCCGGTCTGTACGCGCTCGGCTTCGGTCACGTCGAGGTCGGCACGGTCACCGCGATCCCGCAGGACGGGAACCCGCGGCCGCGGCTGTTCCGCCTCATCCCGGACCGTGCGGTCGTGAACCGGATGGGGTTCAACAACCTCGGTGCGCAGGCCGCGGCGAAGCGCTTGGCGCGCCTGCGCCGGCGGAGGCACCGTCCCGTGCTCGGCGTGAACATCGGCAAGAGCCGGGTGGTCGACGTCGCCGACGCGACGACCGACTACGTGCGCAGCGCCACCCTGCTCGCCCCGCTCGCCGACTACCTCGTCGTGAACGTGTCCTCGCCGAACACCCCCGGCCTGCGCGGCCTGCAGGCGGTGGAGACGCTGCGCCCCCTGCTGCGCGCGGTCCGCGATGCCGCCGGTACCACGCCGCTGCTGGTGAAGTTCGCGCCCGATCTGTCGGATGACGAGATCGCCGCGGTCGCCACCCTCGCGGTCGATCTGGGGCTGGCCGGTGTCATCGCCACGAACACCACGATCTCCCGTGAGGGCCTGCGCACGGATCCCTCCGTCGTCGCCGCGGCGGGCGAGGGCGGCCTTTCCGGCGCGCCGCTGAAGGCCCGCTCGCTCGAGGCGCTGAAGATCGTCCGGTCCGTCGTGCGCGCGGACTTCTGCGTCATCTCGGTGGGCGGCGTGGAGACCGCGGACGACGTCCGCGAACGGCTCGACGCCGGTGCCACGCTCGTGCAGGGCTACACCGCGTTCCTGTACCGCGGTCCGCTCTGGGCCCGTCAGATCAACCGCGGTCTCGCCCGCCGCTGACCGCGGCGACGCCGAGGCCGGATGCAGTCTCGCGGCCCGGTCCGGTGGGAACCGGCCGCGGGAGGGTCGGAGCGGGAGGGGTCAGAGGGAGCGGCGGGTGCCGCGCTTGACCTGCGGCTTGGGCAGGCGCATGAAACGCATCTGCACCGTGCGCATCGCGCCGTACCAGCCGAGGCCCTTCTCCATCCGGTCGCCGAACTTGCGGCGGGCGGCCTTCTTCACGCGGATCGAGGTGATCACCATGTCGATGACGGTGAGGATGACGAAGGCCCACAGCACGGCGTAGGCGTACACCTGCACGATCGGGATGTTCACGAACATCAGCAGGAGCACGACGACCATGATCGGCATGACCCACTCGCCGATGTTCCAGCCGCCGTCGACCCAGTCGCGCACGAAGCGGCGCTGCGGACCACGGTCGCGCACGGTCAGGTAGCGGTCGTCACCGGCGGCCATGCCGAGGCGGGCCTTCTCGCGCTGCTCGGCGAGCTGCGCCTTCGCACGCGCCTTCGCCTCCTTGGTGTCGGGAACGAGCGGCCGCTTGCGGGCGGCCTCGCGCTCGGCGCGGGTGGGCGTCGGGCGGCCCTTCCCGCTCGGCGCCTGCTCGGCGTCGTTGGAAGCGTTTTCAGCGGAGGTCTTGGCCACAGGGGATCCTCGGATGTCGGGATGGGGTGCCTCCTAAGATTACCCGCATGACATCCGAGAACACCCGGAGGGAGGCGGTCCACGAGGCCGCGTCTGCCGGCATCCCCGCCGCCCTCGCCGATCTGGGGGCGCTGGTGCGCATCCCGTCCATCGCCTGGCCCGCGTTCGACCAGACCCAGCTGCAGCGCAGCGCCGAGGCGGTTGCCGGCCTGGCCGAGGGGACCGGCGTGTTCGAAGAGGTGCGCGTCCTCCGCGCCGCGACCGGTGACACGCTGCCCGACGGGACGGCGGAGCTCGGCCAGCCCGCGGTGCTCGCCACCCGCCCCGCCCGCAACGGCGCGCCCACCGTGCTGCTCTACGCCCACCACGACGTGCAGCCGGTCGGCGACGAGGCGCTGTGGGACTCGCCCCCGTTCGAGCCCACCGTCCGTGACGGCCGTCTCTACGGTCGTGGCGCCGCCGACGACAAGGCGGGGGTGATGGTGCACATCGCCGCGCTCCGCGCCCTCCGCACCGCCCTCGGTGACGACTTCGACCTCGGTCTCGCGATGTTCATCGAGGGGGAGGAGGAGTACGGCTCGCGCTC
>Ga0182737_1003541_pt1 | contig 11402 bp, 5 predicted proteins | sample eDN5th30CBELigOP_FD_128878 | JGI IMG/M metagenome (GOLD analysis project Ga0182737, IMG submission 128878) | Enriched Organic Plus compost microbial communities from Emeryville, California, USA - eDNA 5th pass 30_C BE-Lig OP (version 2) (version 2) ... | reverse complement strand
GGGCGCAGCATTGCCACGCGGCGGCATGGCCTCGCGGAGTTCCGCCAGCAGGCGGTACGTCACCACGCGATCCAAGAGTTCCGCCAGCGAGCGGACATTGAATTTCTGCATGATGCGGGCACGACGCATCTCCACAGCCCGCTCGGTAAGGCCCAGCCGGGCAGCGATCGTTTTGTTGGGCGCGCCTTCGGCGATCAGGGCCAGGGTTTCGCGTTCACGCGCCGTGAGGCTTTGCATCTGAAGTTGGAGTTCCGCAAAGCGGGCATCATCGCGCCGCCACGAGGCATCCAGCGCGCAGGCTTGCTCGATACGGCTGCGCAGTGTTTCGCGGTCGAACGGCTTCTCGAGAAACTCAATCGCCCCGCTTTTCATCGCCGCCACGGCCGTCGATACGTCGGCATGCCCCGTGATGAAGATCACGGGCAGCCGTTTGCCTTCGCGCAACAGTTCGGCATACAGTTCCAGGCCGTTTTGCACAGGCATGTAGATGTCGAGAATCAAACAGCCTGGTACCTCGGGCCGATACTGGTTGCGGAACTCGGCGGCCGAGGCGAACGTGCGGACCTGGTAGCCCATCGCCGCAATCAGCACTTGCAGCGAACTGCGCATGTCGAACTCGTCGTCGACGATGAATACGGTTTCAGCGTGCGCGGCAGGCATCTTTCTCAGCGGGACGATAACAACGAGGGCTGGGGACGCAGAGGGCAGGGCGGTTCGTGGCCGGCAGGGCGCGCGACTGCCTCGTGCTTGGGCACAAGGTGTGCTTCGTCCTCCGCAGGCAATGCAAAACTGACGGTCGCCCCACCGTGCTTAGAGTTACTGCCCCACAATTGTCCGCCGTGCTCGTTGATGATGGCTCGGCTGATGGCGAGGCCCATTCCGAGCCCGTTCTCCTTGGTGGTGAAGAAGGGCGAGAGGAGCGTGTCGAGATCGGCATCTCCGAACCCCGGGCCGTTGTCGGCCACGTCCACTTGGACCTCGCCGGCGGAATGCATGGTGCGGATGGTTACGTGCCGCGGCGATTGGTTGCCGGCTGCCAGGGCTTGGATGGCGTTCTGGATCAGGTTGACTAGCACCTGTTGGATCTGGATGGCGTCGGCGGCAACGTTCGGTAACTGGGGCGCCAATTCCAGACGGACGAGAACGTTCGTCCGAGCCGTTTCATGGCGGAAGAAGTTTAGCACTTCGCCTACCAGTGCGTTCAGGTCGACCGGTTTGATGCACGTCTGGTCGGGCCGCAAGAAGTTGCGCATCCTCCGCAGAATCGCCCCGGCTCGCAGCGCCGCCCGGCTCACCTGGGTCACGTGCGTATGAATCTGCTCCAGGTTGGGATTGGCGTCTTCGAGCAGCAGTTGGCAACCTTCGGCATAGTTGGTGATAGCCGACAGCGGTTGATTCAATTCGTGCGCGATGCCTGTTGCCAACTGGCCCAGCGAGGTGATGCGGGCGGCGTGGGCCAACTGCGCGAAGCGATCCCGGGCCTGGTCTTCCGCGTTGCGGCGTTGAGCCATTTCTAGTTCCAGCGCCTGATTGGCAGCCAACAGTTGTTGAGTTCGTTCGCGGATGCCGTCTTCCAGGCAGTCGACCTGTTGGCGGATGGTCTTATGGGCAGGCCGCAGCACAAACCAGCCCAGCCCGAGGATCGAAAGCACGATGCCCACGGCCGCCGACCAGCCCAACACACGCAGCGTCCACACTTGCTGCCGTGCCTGTTGTTCGTACTGCTGAACCAGTTGCTCCATGCGCGGCAGATACCTTGCTTCATACGTCAGTAACTGCTGGATCAGCGCCAACTGCTCCAGTTGTGAGAGGTTGGCATCTTCGTTTACCAGTATTTCGGCCGCGGCTCGGATCGCCTCGAACGATGGCTGCAAACGCGCGAAGCCGTCTTGGATCTCAGGCAAGGTCGCGGCGGCGAGACCTAGTTCCGGATCACCGTGAATAAGGCCGTGGTGCGCTCGGGTCCATTCCGCCATCGCTTGTCGCAGCTCCTGCCGATATGCGTCGCCGGAGTTCGTGCTCGCGGGATATTGCATTGCCAGGGCTGCCTTACTGAGCTTCTGGCTGAGCATCCGCTGCCGGCCCGCGACGTTGATCGTGGGGCCGTGCAGCGTGAGTCGCATGAGCAGCGGCTCAATTACCGCGTGGTCGAATAGGACCAGGCCCACCACCGTCAGCAGCACGAGGGCGTACCGCCGCGGCAGTTTCGCAGCGTCGGCAGGCTGCGGCTCTGCGTCCGCGAGAGCAGCGTCGGGCATGGCTGGAGGCGGTGTGCGAATCATCTGCGGAGTGCGTTGCGGAGAAAGCAGTAAGACCGTCGATCTCTATGCTTAGAAAACTGCGTTCCAAACCGGTGCAAATGCCTGCAAGTGACGATTCGCTAAGAGCTTACGCTCTCAAAGCCGCAGCCGGGCAGCGTCATCGCCACCATCGCTGCTTATCAACTAGTCACACGCTGCCCGATCCGCAGCACAACAAGAGCGGGCGTTTTTCGGTTTTCCGTAGTGCCGGTAACAGGCATAGGTGCGGCGGGGATGGCGGGCGTTCGGATTTCCGAAGTCCAGCCGCTGGGCCAAGGACGGCGGCATCCAAGCTGCTTTGGCTGATCCGCCGCACGCCCAACGTTGCACGTCCCGTCATGCACGCCCACGCACGCCCCGCATGTCTCACGCCCTCTGGTGAGACGTATCGATTCTCAAGCTGGCTGCGATCCAAGGACACCAACGCGATGACCGTAACCCAAGGCCACGCTGCTCTCCAGGCCGAGACCGCTACAAACGGCAGCGCCGTGCCCACCACGGCGATCGATGCGTCGCCAGGCAAGGCGACGCGGATTCGCCTGTCGGATTTTTCCTCGCCGCCGATGCGGGCGTTCCACATGGCGTGGTTGGCCTTCTTTCTTTGCTTCTTTGCCTGGTTCGGGATCGCGCCGTTGATGAGCGTGGTCCGCGACGAACTGCGGCTAACCCAGGAGCAACTGGGCTGGTGCATCATCGGTTCGGTCGCCATCACCGTGGTGGCTCGGTTGGCCGTCGGCTGGCTATGCGACCGCGTGGGGCCGCGCCTGACCTACTGTTGGCTATTGATCCTGGGCTCATTGCCGGTAATGGGCATCGGCCTTGCCCACGACTTCACCAGCTTTCTCATCTTTCGGATGTTGATTGGCGCGATCGGGGCCTCGTTTGTCATCACGCAGTATCACACGTCGATGATGTTCGCTTCCAACTGCGTGGGCACCGCCAATGCCACCACCGCCGGTTGGGGAAACTTGGGCGGCGGCGCGGCCCAAATCGTGATGCCGTGCCTAATGGCCATGCTGACAGGCGTGCTGGGACTGAACGCCTCGCTGGGATGGCGGTTGGCCATGGTGATTGCCGGCCTGCTGTGCGCGGCGACGGGCGTGGCGTACTACCTGCTGACGCAGGACACGCCCCAGGGCAACTTCTCGCAAATACGCCGCGAAGGACGGATGCCGGCCAGCCAATCGGCCAAGGGATCGTTTGTTGCCGCGAGCCGCGATTATCGCGTGTGGATCTTGTTTGCCGCGTACGGTGCCTGCTTTGGCATCGAACTGACGATCAACAACGTGGCCGCGCTGTATTTCGTGGATCACTTCGCCTACTTCCGCACCATGCAGCCCATGGAAGCGATGACCATCGCGGGCATGTGCGCCGGCTTGTTTGGTCTGATGAACTTGTTTGCCCGCACGTTGGGCGGCTACGTGGGCGATCGCTGCGGCATTCGCTGGGGGCTTGGCGGCAGAACGCGGTGGCTGTTTGCGGCTCTGGCCGTCGAGGGCGTTTGGCTGATGGTTTTCTCCCAGCAGTCGGCGCTGTCCCTGGCATTGCCAGCCATGCTGCTTTTCAGCCTGTTCGTGCAGATGGCCGAGGGAGCCACGTTTGCCGTGGTGCCGTTTATCAATCGGCAAGCATTGGGGCCGATCTCAGGCCTGGTTGGGGCGGGCGGGAATGCCGGTGCCGTGGCTGCGGGCTTTCTGTTCAAGTCCAGCGCGCTGTCCTGGCCGACGGCGCTGTTGATCCTCGGGGCCTTGGTCACCGCCTGCTCGTTCTTGTGCCTGGCCGTGACGTTCAGCCCGGCCGAGGAACGCGATGCGCAAGCTGCCACGGCGGCATCGCTCGCGGCTCGGCAGGCAACGTCTCGCCAAATGCCCATGCTTTCAGGCCAGCCCGTGGTGGCCACGGAATCCACTTAGCCTCGCACGCTCCGTGAAAGGCACATGCATCGTGGCCTGTTGCCGTTGATGCGTTCGCGGGCTTGAATCCGCCGCCCTTGTGATTGACGTTCCCGTTCCTCATGCCTAGGCAGGAATCGCAATTGTGTCCAATCCGGTTGAAACCTGGAAAGCTGAGAAGCACGGCCTGGATAGCTGGCCGGATATCGAGCGTTATGCCGCCGCCGGCACTCCAATGAAACACATCGATGCGGCCGACCTGGAGCGGATGAAATGGTTCGGCTACTTCTACCGCAAACGCGACGGAGACGGCCGGTACATGTGCCGCGTTCGCCTGCCAGCCTGTCAGCTCACGGCTCCGCAGGCAAGGGCCCTGGCGTTTATTGCGTACGAACTAGGGCATGGCATCATTGATCTGACGACGCGGGCTAATATCCAGATTCAAGGCCTGGATATTACTCAACTGCCCGAAGTGAACCGGCGGCTGGACCGCGTTGGACTCAGTGCCAAGCAGACAGGGCACGACAACGTCCGCAACGTGTTTGGGCATCCCTTTAGTGGTTTGTTGCCCGACGAACTGATCGACACCACCGAGCTGTGCCACGCAATCACGGCGCTATTTCTCGATCATCGCGAGTACGCCGATCTGCCGCGGAAAATGAACATCTGCCTGAACGGCAGCCCTAATCATTCGGCGCATTTCTGGACGCAGGATCTCAGTTTTCTCGCGGTGCGTGATGCCACGGGCGACGTGCGGTTCCAGGTTCTGATTGGAGGGACGCAAGGGCAGAATCCGCACCTGGCCTGGCATCTGCCGGTCCTGGTGGCACCCGAGCAAGTGCTGGACGTTACCAGGGCGGTCCTCGACTTGTTTCGAGCCAAGGGCTCGCGCGAGCGCCGCAATGCGGCCCGCTTTCGCTTCCTGGTGGAAGAGAGTGGCGTGGCCGGCGTGCTGGCCTGGCTGCAAGAGCGGCTGCCGTATCGATTGCCGCCGTGTGTGCGTGAGCCGATTCCGGCCTTTCAATACGACGAGCTGATCGGCTGGTTCGGTCAGCGCGAACCCGACTTATGGACGTTGGGCCTGTGCGTGCCACTGGGACGGCTGACCTGGCAACAACTGGAAGGCCTGGCAGTGCTCAGCCGCAAGTGGGGCGATGGCCAACTGCGGGTGACGCACGAACAAGGGATTGCCGTTTGCAACATCCCCACGGCCTTTAAGGACGCCGCCGCGACCGACGCCGCTGCCCTGGGGTTGAGCCTGTACGGCGATCCGCTGGAACGGAACACCATGGCCTGCACCGGCAGCCAGTTCTGCAACATTGGCGTGGTCGAAACCAAGGGCCAGATGTTCCAGTTGATGGAGAAGCTGCGGCAGCGCGGCGTGAAACTCCACGGCATCCGCATCCACATGAGCGGCTGCCCATCGAGCTGCGCGCAGCACTTCACCGCCGATATCGGCCTGAAAGGCGTTCGAGTCCGACGCGCCTTTGGAACCCGCGACGGTTTCGACGTGTACCTGGGCGGCGGCCTGGCTGGGCAAGTCCACTTGGCGCTGCCGTACCGCCTGGGCGTTGATACCGGGCAACTGCCAGCTCTGATCGAAGAAGTGATTCGCGAGTATTACTTGCGGCATCAGACCGGCCAGACGTTCAGCGCCTACTGGCGGGCGAGACTCCAAGCCCAGCAGGCGGCCAAGGTGGGAGACCACGATTATCAGCATCCGACCTGGCTCTGCGAGAGCTGTTCGTACGAGCATATTGCGGAAGATCCCCCGGTGTTTTGCCCTCGCTGTGCTGCGCTGCGGCGATCGTTCGCGCGTTTGGAGAATCCGGAGGCTGGCTCCTCGCCAGCAACTTCAGCAGCGACACAAACCGCGTCGCCACCTCAGCGGTCCGATGGCTTCTTGTTCGCCGCCAATGAGGCCGATCTGGTCGAAGGTCAAGGGCACGCGGTCACGGTTGCCGGGCGTGAGCTCGCACTGTTTCGCAGCCAAGGCAAGGTACTGGCGGTGGATGCGGCCTGCCCCCATGAAGGCGCCCCATTGGCCGACGGAGACTTTGCCGGAGGCGTTGTCACCTGCCCCTGGCATAGCTGGGAGTTCGATGTTTGCTCGGGATGCAGCCTGCAGCCCACAGGCTACACCCTGGGGCGTTTCGCAACCTTGGTCGAAGGCGGCCAGATCTTCGTGTCCCTGGGAGCCGCCGCGAATGATGCTTCGCAAGTAGCTACCCAGGCCAACGAGATGCCGGCAGCGGTGGTGGCTTCTACAACCGGGCAGCCCCCCACAACTGCCGCGCGGCCAAAACTCTCGAGACCGGTCGAGGCCGAGCTCGAAGTGCTGGACGTCATCGAAGAAACGCCGGACGTGCGGACCTTCCGCCTGGCAAACCCTGGCAGGCGAATACCACTCGATTTGCCAGGCAGGTTCGTCAAGGTGGCAGTGTCGCTAGGCGGCGAGCTGGTCTGGAGATCGTTCACGATCAGCTCGTGCCCTACCGATTGTGAACAACTGGATCTGACCATCAAGCTCAATCCGTTTGGGCTGGTGTCTCGCTACCTGTTCGAGCACGTGAAGGCCGGCAGCCGGCTGCGAATCAAAGGACCGCAGGGCGGTTTCTGCTTTGATCCCGACCGGCACCCTGAACCGCTGGTGCTGATCTCGGCCGGCAGCGGCGCGACGCCCATGATCAGCATTGCACGCTACCTCGCCGCAACCGGCAACGATCGGTCATGCGTGTACTTGTATGGTGCCCGGAGCCCGGAAGACGTGCTGTTCCAGCACGACTTGCAGCAGTTGCAGCAGCAGTTGCCGAACTTTCGCTACGTGGTGAGTCTCAGTCGACCCGATGCCGATTGGACCGGCAGCGTGGGCAGACTGGGCATGTCGCATGTACGGGTAGCTGTGCCCGACTTGCTAGCCAGTCGGTACTTCGTGTGCGGGCCGCAAGACTTCATCGAAACGTTCCGCAATGGACTGGCCGAGCTTGGGCTGCCCTCATCGCGGATTCACTCGGAAAAGTTCCACGATGCCGCGGTTGAGCGACGATGAGCAGCCTTCCCGTCCGAGTTGCCGAGACGGCCGATCCGCGCGCCCTCTGGCCTGACCAGGTCGCGCAGGCCAATAGCGGCACATGGCTGATCGAGATGCTGCTGCGGGAGCAGGCAACACTGCCGGCGGTTGAAACGGCAGTCGAGGAACCATCCGCCGTCGAGCGGTTCGCCTCGCAGCATGCGATGGGGGAGCTTGCCCGCGAGGCCGCCGCGGCGACGGGCGACGTCGCCGCGCAACCGGCACCAGCCTCGCATTATCGCGCGCTGCTGCCGGCGACACCGCCTGGCCCCGGCCAGCAGTATGCATTCGAGGTGGACCTGGACCGCTGCTCTGGCTGCAAGGCGTGCGTGGCGGCTTGCCATGCGCTCAATGGCTTGGATGAGCATGAAACCTGGCGCGACGTGGGTTTACTGGTGGGGGGTACCAGTAGCGCGCCGGTGCTACAGCACGTTACCACGGCTTGCCATCACTGCCTGGAACCGGCCTGCATGATCGCCTGCCCGGTGGAAGCCTATGTGAAGGACCCCATCACAGGCATTGTCAAACATCTCGACGATCAGTGTTTTGGCTGCCAGTACTGCACGTTGGCCTGCCCTTATGACGTGCCCAAGTATCATGCCAGCCTAGGTATCGTGCGCAAGTGCGATATGTGTTCTTCGCGGCTGGCGGTGGGCCAGGCTCCGGCCTGCGTGCAAGCCTGCCCTCATGAGGCCATTCGCATCCAGCTTGTCGATCTTCAGCAAGTTGCCGACGAAGCCGAGGTTGCGCCGTTTCTGCCAGCCGCGCCCGATCCGCAGTTCACATTGCCGACCACCAGTTTTCGCACGCGGCGGGCCATGCCGCGGAACATGCTGCCAGCCGATTATTACGAACTCAGTCCTCAGCATCCTCACTGGCCGTTGGTGGTGATGCTGGTGCTGACCCAGTTGTCGGTGGGAGCGTTTTGTGTGAGCGCAGTGTTAAACCAGTTGCTGCCGCGTGCGGAGTGGACACCGTTTCAGCCGATTCAAGCCGGCTTGGCGCTTTGTGTGGGGCTGTTGGCATTGGCCGCTAGTGTGTTGCACCTGGGCCGTCCGCTGTTGGCGTGGCGCGGCATCTTGGGCATTCGGCATTCGTGGCTGAGCCGCGAGATTCTCGCCTTTGGTCTGTTTGCTCTGCTGGCCACGCTGTACTTCGCCGCCGTCATGGTCACGGCGGCGGGTGCGGTCGATCTGAGTGCCTGGTTGCGGCCCGGCGCGGCGGTGGTGTCTGCCGTGGGAGCGATCGGCCTGTTCTGTTCGGTGATGATCTACGCCTTCACGCGGCGTACTTTCTGGAGCCTGGGCCGAACGGCTATCCGGTTTGGCTTGACTGCGGCGCTCCTGGGAACGGCCACGGTGTGGTTGAGCCTGGTGTTGCAGAGCATGTGGGCGCCGTCCGCGGCCCTGCTTGAATCGGGACAGCGGTTCGACCGCTGGCTTGCCGTGGCTTTGCTGGCGATTGCCGCCGCCAAGCTGTTCTGGGAGGCCGCGTTATTTCGGCATCTGGCATCGCGCCATATGTCGTGTTTGAAACGGTCGGCCCTGCTGGCCGTGCGCCGACTGCCTCGGCTGACGTTGCTGCGGTTTGTGCTTGGCGGACTAGGCGGGATTGTCTTGCCGCTGGCGTACCTGCACGCATTGCCGGAGGACGCGGCCGTTCGACCGGACGTGAGCTTGGTCTACGTGACGCTTATCATCGCGCTGACCATGGCGGGCGAATTGTTGGAACGCTGCCTGTTTTTCGCCGCGGTGGCGGCGCCTCGGATGCCGGGAGCCGTGAAATGAGCGGACAAAGCAGGCCGCCACGATCGATCATGAGCTTCTTGCCGCCGCTGCGTGCGCACAATGGCCCCCTCACGCAACATCTGGTGCTGGAGCCGGGGCGGTTTGGCCTGGGGCTCGTTCCGGCCGCAACCAACCCCGACGCCACGGCACCGATGGTCTGCGGGTATTGCTCGACCGGTTGCAGCCTGGACGTGCATCTGCGAGCGGGACACGCCGTTGGCCTGACGCCGACGGCCGATTACCCGGTGAACCAGGGCATGGCGTGCCCCAAAGGCTGGGAAGCCCTTGCGGTACTCGACTCACCTCATCGCGCCACGGTTCCTTTGATCCGCAATGCCAAGGATCGGTTGGAACCCACCGACTGGCATACGGCAATGCTGCACCTGGTGCAGCGGTTCCGCGGCATTCAGCAAGCGCACGGCCAGCACGCCGTGGCCTTCCTCAGCTCCGGACAGATCGCCACCGAGGAGCTGGCATTGCTGGGATCCCTGGCCAAGTTTGGCATGGGCATGATCCACGGCGACGGCAACACCCGGCAATGTATGGCCACAGCAGTCACAGCGTACAAACAATCGTTTGGCTTTGACGCCCCGCCGTATACGTATGACGACTTTGAAGCGTCGGACACCATCGTGCTGGTGGGCAGCAACCTCTGCATCACCCATCCCATCATGTGGCAGCGCGTGATGCGGAACCGCCATTCGCCACAGATCGTGGTGATCGACCCCAGGGTTACGGAAACGGCCACGCAGGCCACGCTGCACCTGCCGATAAAACCCAAGTCGGACCTGGAGCTGTTCTATGGCGTGGCGCGGATCTTGATCGAACGCGGCTGGATCGACCGCCGGTTTATCGAGTCACATACGGAAGGATTCGAGGCGTTCGCGCACTTTGTGCAGGATTATTCACTGGAGCGCGTATCCGCCGCTACCGGTCTACCGCCCGACTCGCTGGAGCGGCTTGCACACGTCATCCATCAGGGCCGCCGCGTTTCATTCTGGTGGACGATGGGCGTGAACCAGAGCTATCAGGGAACGCGAACCGCCCAAGCCATCATCAACCTGGCCTTGATGACCGGCAACATCGGTCGGCCCGGCACCGGAGCCAATTCCATCACCGGCCAATGCAATGCGATGGGCTCGCGCCTGTTCAGCAACACTGCCAGCTTGCTAGGCGGACGCGAATTCAGTAACCCGGACCATCGCCGTGAAGTCGCACGGATTCTTGAGCTGGATGAAGCCCTCATTCCCAGCCAGCCAAGCTGGCCGTACCACCAGATTCTGGAAGGCATCTTGCGGAAGGAGATTCGCGGCCTGTGGATCGTGTGCACGAATCCTGCTCATTCGTGGATCAATCAACATCAGGTTCGCGACATCTTGAGCCGCCTCGATTTTCTGGTGGTGCAGGATATGTACGCCAACACGGAAACGGCACAGATTGCCCACCTGGTGTTGCCGGCCGCCGGTTGGGGTGAAAAGGACGGCACCTTTATCAACTCCGAACGCCGTATCGGCCGGATCAAGAAGGTGCGCCAGGCGCCCGGTCAGGCCTTGGCCGACTTTGCCATCTTTCGATTGGTCGCCCACTACTGGGGCTGTGCGGCGTTATTCCGGCAATGGGATTCGCCGGAAGCGGTGTTCCAACTGCTGAAGCGCCTAAGTACCGGGCAGCCGTGTGATTTCTCAGGTATTGATGGCTATCAGGCCCTCGAAGCTGCCGGCGGCATCCAATGGCCCTACCGCGATGCGAGCCGCGACGCCGGCCAGCAGCGGCGGTTATTTGAAGATGGGCGTTTCTTTCATCCCGACGGCCGTGCGCGATTTGTGTTTGAACCGCCTCGGCCCCAGCCCGAACCGGTAAGCAGCAAGTTCCCCCTGCTACTGCTGACGGGCCGCGGTTCGGCTGCCCAGTGGCATACGCAGACACGCACCAGCCAGTCGGCCGTGCTACGCAAGCTCTCGGCGATGACACCATACGTGGAGATCAACCCGGCCGATGCCAGGGCGGCAGGCATCCGGCCCGGCGACCTGGTCGATGTGGTCTCGCAGCGAGGCCGCGCCACGGCCAAGGCCTGCCTCACGCCGACGGTACAGCCCGGCCAAATCTACATGCCGATGCACGACGAGGGCACCAACCGGCTGACGCACGCCGCGTTCGATCCGTACTCCAGCCAACCTTCGTACAAATGCTGCGCGGTCCGGATTGAGCTGCACCATGCCCCAGCGTGAGTGACTGCGAGCAAGCCCAGAGCAATGGCTTCTAGCGGCGGCACGCCGGCCGAGCCGTTCCGGTCTGAGGGAGCGGTTCTGATGTCGCGCTTTGGCGATTGAGGGCTCGCGGAAGTAAGCTTCCC
>Ga0182737_1003539_pt1 | contig 11402 bp, 7 predicted proteins | sample eDN5th30CBELigOP_FD_128878 | JGI IMG/M metagenome (GOLD analysis project Ga0182737, IMG submission 128878) | Enriched Organic Plus compost microbial communities from Emeryville, California, USA - eDNA 5th pass 30_C BE-Lig OP (version 2) (version 2) ... | reverse complement strand
CCGCCACCAAGGCTGTGGTCCGGGCCATGTGCCGCATCCAAGAGTTGGTCACTTTGCTCCAGCGCACCCATCAGAATCACAAGGCTCGTGTCCGTGACTGCGCTCTTCCTGATGCAGATGGCGTCGTCTTGGGTGAGATACTCGCGCTGCAAGCAGCTGTGCCTTTTCCGTCGGATGGCGGGCCGTCATGCTTCTACGTCTCGTCCAGCATGGTCAAGGAGTGGACGAGCGACATCGAGGACCTGGAAGCGGCATTGGGGACCCCTTTCCATCCCACTTCGCCCGAAGCTGTCGACGACATGGCCGCCAAGCAGGTCTGCCAGCGTCTGAGCGAATGGCTACATCAGATGCAGGATGCAGAATCGGAGCCGTCCTTCATGGCCATGCTCTTGCTGATGAAGAAGCTACTCTGCGTCGACCAACTCCGCCCGCCCACGGACAACCAGCCTCCCTACCAGGTGCTCGAGATTCACGCCCTATTTTCCCGTCTGGTGGTCGAGCCACGTGTGTGGTCGTTTGCGCTGCGACTGCCCTGCAGCTCCTTTGATGGCAGCAAGGCCAAGGCTATTCATCGAGCTGCGGACAACTACGTTGCTGCTTCCCAAGCCGCTGCTCCGGACCTGATCGAGCAGGTGCGTCTTCTGGTGGAGCAATGCAAGATGCTGGCTCAATATCGCTTGCTGCACAAGGCCAGGGCTCTCGACTCGGTCGAACTCGAATATCCGGAGGCGCCTCTTGCTGTGTTGCAAGAATTGCATCAGCAGCATCCCGATGCTGGGCCGCCAATCACGTGCAGCATGCTCCATGAGTGGGACGATGAGCTGGACCAGTGGCAGATGGAGGTGAGCAACGCAGAGCGCAGGGCAGCAAAGTTGGAGCGACGCGTGCAGCGTGGCGATCCGCGTGCGGATCACACTGCGGCCCAACAGGCTCGAGCCAAGGCAAACATGCTCGCTGCCCCTGCAGAGCCACGCGGCTTTGCTCAGTGCATGAACAAATCCCGCATGTTCTTCCACGCGGACAAGCGAGGTCGTGATCAGGCGACCAATGCAAGCACGAAAACTGCACAGTTCAGCCAAGTCAAGGACGCATGGGATCGCCTGAGTGCCTGTCGACTGCTGTTCAAGCAGCTGCGAGACTTCCGAAATTGCCGAAAGGAATGATTGAGTCAAATTCATCATTCAACAATGTGGAAAGCTTGTTTGTGCATGCTATCTCCTTGGACTTGACGTTCAATTTCAAATCTATTTGTTATTTGATTGTGAAAGATGACACATAATACTGTGCCGCTCAAAAGTATTTCCCATTTGGTTGAAAAATCCCAACATCGCGGGTTTCGAGATCCAGGCCAAGCAACAAGTGAGGCAACTAAGCAGAGAAGATGTGCAATCCAGCGCACATGCGGCGACAGCTGTGGCTCAATTGGTTGCGGAGATGGAAGAGTTAGAAAATGAAGTACCCATTTTCGCCGTTGCATCGTCCATTTCGACTGGCTCTCGTCGATCACAAATAGAAGTCCATTGCAGCTGGTGCCATATCGTGCTCCTTGTAGTCTTCTATCAAGCTACAAATGACCATTGGTTCGGCCCTTTATTCTATGAAACACGAGCGGTGCAAAGTCAAAGAGTGGGGGATCGGAGGGCTGGGCAGGGGGCGATATCTCCAACTTTGAAAAATTCCAGAGGCACAATGAAAAGCGATGAGAGCGTGCAAATAATTTGACAAATACGAAGACCTAATGTAGTGCTTACGCCATGGCTTGGCCGGCCCTGTACCCTTGGCTGTATGGAGAATGATGCCAAAAACATGAAAAAGTTGAACCCCGAATTCTGGTTTTTGTACTTTTTCTCCACCAACAAAGGGTGCAACAGAGTCGTGAAGTATGTGCAAGGTTGAGCCTGTTAGGGTCTATTAAACAATAAACGGCCACGTCCTGGCTAATTCTTCTTGAAAAGTTCGGGCAGGTCAAACCCGTCCAAAAAAAGTGAAATGCAACTTTCGAAAATGGGTCCTCCCAACTTCCATCATTCTCCCTCGACCGCAGCATGCAATCAGGTTGATAAATTTATGCAAGACACTAGAATACTTACCCACTACAGACGTATGCTTGCTGGGCTCTCACTGCATTTGCTTGGTGACAGGGACTTGGTTGGCCAAATGGGAATTACTTTTGAGCGGCACAGTATGTGTTGAATTTGCTCTCAATTGTGTATGTTTTTTTCTTCTTGTGAGAAGATTGTGAGGGAACGGAACGCAAAAGACTAGATCCGAATGAAATGCTGTCAGTAATGTACAGGTCTGCATGAATTGTTGCTCCCGATCTAGATGTACACGGGATAGTCAGTTCCACCAGGCAGGGCGAGTTCATCCCGCGAGTAGAGGGCGAAATTAGAGCTCTGGTCATAGCCAAACTGCAGGTGTCTGTGCCAAATGACGTCCGCCTTGAGCGCAGCAGGTTCCCCAGGCACCTTGCGCACTGCTCGCCCAACGGCTTGAGTGAATTGAGAGCCGGCAGCCCCTCCGAGGGGCTTCAGGATAGCCACCACCGACACTGGTGGGTGATTGAAGCCCTCTTGCAGCTGACCGCACACAACGACCACTCGATGGCTGGTGCGATTGTGCATGAAGTTGTCCAGCACAGTCTGTTGAATGGCTGGCTGGATAGCAGTGTGATACGCCTCCGCATCCAACGTGGGGAACTCAGCGTGGGCCAGATCAGCAATAGTTGAAGCAACCTGGTTGTTACTCGCAATCACCATCGCCTTGTGCTTCCAATCACCAGGAAGCGCAGTAGATGGGTCGGAATCCTTGATGTCGAGGATGCGAAGCACTTCTGCTAGCATTTCTCGGTGTACCTGCTTCTGGGTGGCGCCTCCCGGCTGAGGCGCAGGCTCTTGAAGAAGCAGTTGTTGGCTTGTCGCATCCGGCGTAGCCAATTCATGTGGCTGCACGTCACGAATGATGCCCTTCTGCACTGCCGTCTGACGGTACATCTTGAGGCAGATGTCGGAATCGTTGCACACAGATAGTCCGTCATTGCGTTTGATGGTAGCGGTGAGGAACACCTTGGAGGCAGCACCGAAGTGTTTGAGAATCTCGTCCCAAGTCGGAGCAGGATAGTGGTGCGCCTCATCGACGATGATGAGATCGAACAGACCGGGGTTGAGTAGCTTGCGCCATTTTGCCTCATCGCTCTTGTTGAACAGCTGGGCGTTGGCGACGATTACGTCGTGTTTCTGAGACTCTTCGAGCAGCACGTCCGACGAGCTCGGCACCAAGTAGAAAGGGAACAAATCCTTCATCGTCGCACCTGTGCTGGATGCGGCGAGTGCTTGCTGGTCGATAATTCCCGTCTTCATCAGCACTGGCATCGGCACTGGGTGTGCAGCACCTGCAGCTGCTCGTGGCTCGAAGAACTCGCGTGAGTTCTGGTCGCGGATGTTGGAGCGCGGTGTGATCACAAGAGTGCGATGTGATCGCACAGCGTACGGAAGAATGGCGATGATGCCGGACTTGCCGGTTCCAGTGGGCAACACAGCTACAGCCGTCTTGGATCCTGACGTGCTCAGATGGTTCACGATGCGCTGTACCGTCTCGATCTGAAAAGGATACAGGCCCGGACTGCCGGGTGACCCCGGCGTGCAAGCACGATGGTACAGATATGTCCCGTACTTCTCGAACGTCGACTGACGGGGCGGCGGCAGTTGGGTCTGCACGAGCTGGCAAAAGGCGTTGGTGCTGCTCAGCGTCTGGCCGAGCAGTGCTGCCAGAATCTGGGGCTGAGTGGACGAGACCATCTGAACGAAGGCTGCTGCAGGAAGGCTGCTCACCATGGGTGGTACAGTACCTGGAATGGCGCAGCGAGCCCACCACTGTGCGACCGTCTCCTGAGGAGTCGGGTAGGAGAGGACTGCAGCGGCAGACATTGTTGAATGACGGCTGTGCGACGGTGTGCAATCTCTTCGACGACCTCTCTGGCGGCACCGACTGCGGCTTTGGCCAACGGATGATGCGAAATGATGCGATGGGCAGTAGTCGTAGCAGCTGTGCAGCAGCACTTGAGTTTGGAGCGGTTGTGTTGGCGCTGGAGGGTAGCGCGGGCAGAATGAGTGATTTGGCTACAGAAAGGCAGACTGTGGACGATGGCGCGAAAATTGGGGTGTGGCCCGTTCCGTCTTTACGTGTGTTTGGCACAGTGGCGGCTGTCCTGCCCTGTCTCGCGCCCATGCGGCACTGCTCCGATTTGTCCCACCACTGCCATCCTCTCACTCCCACCAGTTCGTGAAAGAGCGTTTTGCATTCACTCGCTCCTTGCCCAATATCCTTCGTCCTCGTTTTCTCCGCTGGCTGCCCTCTCGTCCGGCCGCTCACTCCCCGCTGCCGATGGAACAGAAAGGGGACCCCGCAGATCCACTTGTCACGGGGGCGTGCTTGGCATGCAAGGCCAGATATGCCCCTCGGCTGATGCAGCGTGCTGCACGGAGATGCCAGTGCCGGCCCGGCACCTCCCGCGACAACCCTATCAACATTGAGACCCCGCAAGCCGGATTGACGAGGGGTCAGCGTTCATCCCTCCTCAAGTTCCTTAAATACAAACGAGCATCGAGTGTGGAGGCCTACGTGAAGAACCTGCGCACCTTCTGTGAGAATCGCGGCGTGGGACTGCACGTGCTGCTGCCACGCCGTGACGCGTCGTCGTCCAGTTCCGCCTCGTCGGCTGCCCAGCCGCTCACAGTCGAGGATCTGAAGGCGGCGCTGACCGGAGTGCAGGCGGCGCCACTGCAATGGTACGAGGACACGCGAGGACGCCTGTGCATGCTGTACGACGAGAATGGCGTCCGGCTGCACGACAACAAAACAGGAGACTTGTTGCCCACTCGGACGACCCTCGCACGCCAATTCCCGAACCACAAGGGACTGAGGCCCGACTGTATGAAGGTCGACACCGCAGACAAGTTCTACAAGCTGGGTGACCTGCGCTTCCACCACGATGTGTTGGTCGTGTGGCGCGTGCCCATCGAACCTCTGGCACCCTATTGGTGCTTGCCGGTGCGCACGCGTCTGTTGCGGTTGTTTGAGGATGGTGGCGGGCCGCAGGGCCAGCGGCGCATGCAGCGACTCGCCGAGATGCACTGGAAGTCGAAGGAGTTCAACAATGAAGATGCGACGTACACCATCCAGAATGGGATTCTGGACTTCCTGGACGACGTGTCCATGCCCTCGTGTGCCTGGGCTCGCATGCGATTCCAGCTGCACGGTGAAGCGCTGTGGCGATTCAAGCAGCTGAGTAGCGGGCTGCAGCATGCCTTGTCAGGTGACGAAGCCGACATCGCCGCCTGGTCGTCGTTGTTCACCGCGTTGGTCAACACCGAGATCGATACGGGCAAGGGCGCGAAACATCTCACTAACCCCCAGCGCGATCGGGCATGGAAGATGCGCGCGTGGGACATCCTGTACCCGGACACGGCACAGTCGGCCGACGAAGTGCAGACATGCCACTATTGCGGCGAGCGGAACGAGATGCTGACGCGTAACCAATACCTCGACAACACGCTCGTGTTGAAGAAGAATGAGGCTGCCGCCATCGCTTCAGCATCGTCAACCAGCCCGTCCAACAAGGAAGGCAAGAAGAAGGCGACGCCCATGAAGCAGCCCATCCATCAGTCGCACATCTTGCCTCGCCAGTGGGGCAACATCGACGATAAGTATTGGTGGAACTGCATCCCTATCTGTTGCAACCTCAAGCAGTCACGCGGCAGTAAGCAACAGGGAGGCAAAGAGGAGGCCGATGACTCGTCCCGCACAGAGCACATGTTCATGGCGCTGCTGAGTGAGAGACGCATCAAGGCCATCCGCGCCATCAGTCTGAAGATGTATCGTGCCGTGCTAGAGCACTGCCTGAAGCATCCCAATCTCACGCGTCTCCTGCCCGAGGTCATGGGCGTGCATTCGTTGTTGGGCTTCGTGCAGGGATTCTACAGCCTGCGACTGCAACCGGACCTCCCCGATGAGAACAAGAAGTATCACTGGGACGCGTTGCTGTTGACGGACTTTGAAGTCGCCGAGTTTCGCCACATGATGCCGCCAGAGGCGGAGGACGAGGAGGACGCGTATGACTCTGACGAATCCGAGGACGAGGAGTCTGATTCAGAGGAAGGCGGGGACGCGGAGGATGCAGAAGAGGATGCAGAAAAGGAGACAGAAGAGGAGGCAGGAGAGGAGAAGCAAGCAGCAGAAGCCGAGAAGAGTGGGGAGGATGACGATCCAGCATAATGCTTCACAGGGCTGCATCCGTCCGAGGATTCGTAAACTCGTATGTCCACCAGCAGCGCGTGCATGCCCGCGTAAGTAACTTGCGCGCTCATCAAATTCTCCATTTCGTAATTTTAATTGCAAACACTGTAGTAGAACAGTGAATGTAGGATTTTCAATTTTGTTCAGGGTCGAATCGAACAAAATGCACGCTGTGCGCATCGGCTGCGGCAGCAGGCGCGGGATGCTTAATCAGAGTCCCTTCCCCACTTCATTTCTTCTCTCTCTTCTCTTTCTCCTCTTCCATCCCTCTCCTGCGCGCTTGGATCTTGGATACGCAGCGGTTGGACTGCTGTGTCCATCAGCGAGCAAGGGAGCGCGCTTGTACGCATAGCTTTGTAATTTTGTTGTCCATATTTTCTCCATCCAGACAAGCCTCATGACCAACGCCATGCCATATTTTTTGATGCACTCAACAGCCGCTGAACCGTTCCCGTTGGGAAGTCAGTAAGGAAACAGGCGCGGGGTGCTGACCGATCTTTGGGGGTATTGCGGAAAATTTTCTGTAGCATTCAGCTGATCAATCATCAGCAACAAAATTGCGTACAAGCGCGCTTCTCTTTGCTCGCTGAATGGGCGCAGCGGTCCAACCGCTGCGTGTTCGAGCGTTCAAGAAGGAGAGAGAGAGAGTTAGAGAAGGGAGAGAAAGTAGTGAAATGGAGGAAGGCCTGATTAGACGGCGAACTGATCGGTCAGCATTCCGCGCCTGCTGCTGCAGCCGATGCGCACTGCGTGCATGCCACTGTGTGCAAAGCGACCCAGTTAATGCAGGCCGGCCTCTCGCGGTTCGACAGTGGCTTGACGGCGCTGTCGCTTGTTGGGAGAGCCGAGCAGCAGTCCCCCACAGCCGCGACGGTACTTCTGCAGATGCAGCCCCGCGGTGCCATGCGATGCGACGCCGGCATTGCCCGTCTGCAGCGCAACTGACAGCACTCGCTCAGCGTGTGCGAGAAACTCCATAGGCGAGCGGTCAATCGAGTGAGGCGCCATTCGCTGCAGCTGCGAGCCAAACCAGCCAGCACCGTCTTGAGCGCGTCGTGCCGTCTCAGCCTGCTAGCGCTCTTCTGTGAGATGCATGAATGCACTCATTAGTTGTGGGACTAACAATGGCAAAACACGAGGGCATTCGCATATCCATTTTTATCAATCATTGAAAGGATTTTTGTTGGGCCCTGTGTGAGACGACTCGCTAGTATGGGTGCAGCGGTGGCTGTTGAATGCGATTGAGCATATTGTATCGAGACGGACGTATTGCGAGACACTGATCCCGCCTGGCGGTGGGACACGCTGCGACAACGAGGCGAAAGTTGAGGGGACGGATTGGTGGTCACAGTGCTGGCAGAGTAAGGTCTGCGATTGTGATCTCAATTGAGTTACTCTGTTTTCACTGGCTGACTCGCTTCGTTCGTTTTTTGATTCTCCTCTTCTGTCTCACCCTCTTGCTCTTCCTCTTCCTCTTCCTCTTCCTCGCCCTCTTCATCCTCGCCCTCGCCATTGTGGTCGTCCTTAGTGGCCTCCATTTTGGCGAAACCCAGATCATTCGCCGGAGAAAGCGACGGGGATGTGGCAGCAGGACTGAGAGAAACTTGACGACCCGGATTTCGAGGGTCCACCGCTTGCGGGTTCAAGCTGTACCATGTACTCTTGATGGACTCGCTGTACCATGGCTCTTGCTGATCGGACGACTTGTCATTCGCGTGGACGGTTGCACACACTGTTCGGAAAACGTAGTTGATGTCTTCCTTGGAGTCGATGTGCTTCAGAAGCGCTTCTGTGTACGGCGAGAACTTGGAACCGCTTGATTGTGCCGATGCGCTCGCGCCAGGTTTGCAGGCGTACGCGATGAATCCGTTGGGCACGAATGGCGCTGCTGGCGGCTTCTTGTTTGGTGTCTTGCGAGTTTTTTGTCGCGCTTGTTCGTTCCGACATGTGTCGAGAATCAGTCCAAGCACGACAGGCTGCTTGCGCTGGTTGTATTCTTGTTGAATCGCTTCGAAATCCAGTTCCACGTCAGAACCGTCCACAGGATCGAGCACGATGACTGGCCGAGGAGGTTTCGCCTTCGTGGAAAGGCGCGACAAGCCATGACCACTGTAATAGATCAGGACATCTGTCGCTTGATAGATTCCTGGTTGGCGAGTTCCTTCGAGAAAATGCTCGATCTTCGCTTCCATCGACGCTTGATCAGGGAGATCCAGATGCGCTACCACGAACCAGCCCATACGCTCCAGCAGAAACTCCACTTGCTGGGCATCGTCCTTGGATTGTGGCACATCGCCCGATGGCGACTTCGACTGCCCGATGACCAGTGCATGTCGTCGGTACTTGAACTTGGCTTTGAATGCTTGCATCTCCCGCTCGTGCGTCTCCTTCAACTTCTTCCATCGAGCATCGATCTGTTGTTTTTCTTCGTCTGACAGCTTGTTGTTGTACACTTCATCCGCTTGCGAATTGAGCTTGACAACGTCAAGCTTGAGGTTGGGATTTTTTTCCTTGTACAGAGTGCGGTGAAGCAAGTGCGGCTGGGATGGTGGTTTCGATGGCTGCGTCGGGAACTCATACACCTTCTTCCGTGGCCGCTTGATCGCCTTCTTGGCTGACGTCTTCTGTCTTTTTGCGTCTGACGTAGTCGTTTTAGTGCTGCGAGCTCGCTTTGCCTCGTTGCGTGGCATTGTGAGTGTGCAGTCGGGCGAGAGGAACAGTGCAAGGCCCAACGAGCGAGCCGCTGCCTGGGTTGGCGACAGGCAGTGAGCGTTCGTGCTGCTACGTAGCCGTGGATGTCGGTGAAGCGAGAGTCGGGTTCTGCCGAGTAGCGAGTGAGAATGGAGAAGTGGTGAGGAAATGGGCGGCTTCGGCTCGACTGGGCCAAGCCGCTTCGGCTGGCTGCGTGCACGTGCCTGCACCGACCGGTTGGCGCCACCCGCGAGTTGCGACGCGACTCCAGCAGCCGCCGCATCGTCGAAGCCAACTTGCTGGCGTGTGTCTTTTGTCCAGATCACACTGCATCTCTGCTCCCTGTCCGAGCGCACTCCTCACACGCATTTCCTTCGCTCTCGCCAACAACCGCTGGCGCTCTTCGCTCAGTGTCTGCTGTCGACCCGCCTCGTGTCAAGAGCAGCTTCTGGCATGGCGGATCTCGTCTTCCTGCGCTCGTTGCACGCCGTGCTAGCACCTCAGGCCGCGGTCGTGCCTCCGCGTGACTTGAAGACTCCGCTCCCGAGTCTGGAGGAGCTCCTCGCCGCTCATCAGACGGATGCCGCGCTCTTCACCATGTTCCAGAGCATGCGCGCTCCCTACGACGTCCTGGACGTGTGCAAGGCCGAGATGGAGGGCGAGCTGACGCGATTCTTTAGCCACTTTTATCTGGTGGCGCGTGGGTCGCTGAGCACGCAGACGGCACTCAAGGGCACCGCTGACCTCGACTTGGACCTCATCCTACCGCGGACCAACCCACTCTTCGTCCCCGAACTGATAGATGAGCAGGCTGCTCAAGCTGCAGTCACCGACGGGCACTCGCAAGGGTTTCATCGCGCGCAATTGTTCCAGCAGCGGGTGCAGCAGATCCACGACGTCCTCACCAGGAAGACCTTTCACAGCAAGCCGCCGCCGTTCTCCAGCACGCCCGCATGCCACAGCCTGTCTCGTAGCCTGCCGCTAGAGCGATACATCCATGGAATGACCGTGAGCATCGATCTCTTTCCCAAGCTGGTGAGGACGGACGGCGCAATCGTGACGCTCGGAGCGAAGGAAGCCGATGGAGGCCGGCAGTGGCTGCCGATAAAACCCAAGCTGGAGCACCGATGGCAGAAGCGCCCCGAGCTCACGACAGATGCCGAGTGCGCGGTGCTGCTCGTTAAGCACTGGAAGGCTCACCGCAAGAGTAACAGTGACATAAACCAGAAATGGGACGCTCTCGAGAAGCGGGTATCCACCAAGAAGGAGCTGCTCGTGATGCCCGCGAATAACGTCCTCCGCACACTTCCAGGTGAGGAGTTTCCTGTGGCCCCGGAGGGACTCGCGGGCATTCCTGAACATCTGCTCAAGATGCTGGTGGGGCCGCATGCGGAATACATCGCAGCCAAGCAAGAGTTGGAGGCGCTGAAGCAACAGGTGGAGTCCATGCAGCTACCGAAGGGCTATCATATCGGACTCGCCATGGAACGGGTGCTGGAGGAGCATCAGCTACAGGCTGCCGACCCCACGGTGCAGGCGGCGGGAGCTGCTCCTGCGCCGCTTTGCTTCTCCCGCGCCCGCGTGCTGTCCTACGTGCGCAGTTTGGTGAGCTACCTGACTGAGGCCTACACAGAGGGCAGCCAGGACAATCCGCGCTTTCGTTTCCCTGACGTCCTCCCTAACGCAAGTTGCTTCATCGCCGATACGACTCCCGAGACACGAACGGCGGTTCGGGTCGCTCTGACAAACCTATCCAACGCTCTCCCGCAGCCGACAGCTGCTGCCGAGTGAACTGCACGCACGACGCCCTGAGCTGTTGCTTTCTGCGGGATAGCGGCGATATAACAAAAGAAATGCGCTTGTTTAACCCTTCGTGAGCGGCTGAGGAATCTCGCGCGGCCCAAAGTGCTGATTTTGTTGCGTCCCTAGTTCAGCCAGCACACAAGCCATTGTGCGATTGGATGACAAAGAGCGAAGCGACGAGCGGCAAAGCCAACGAGCAAGCAGCGAAGGCGTGGCGCGCGCCGGTCGTGCACCTGCGTGAGCCGCTTGCTCTCGAAACAGTAAAGGAGCAGATCACGGACCGGATGACCTTTGCTCCGCTGAGCTAGGCACAGCCATTCACGACCTTATTCTGTGCCACAGAAAGATATTGATGCCATCTTTGCCGCCTTGTCGCCCATACGTCAAGATTGAAGCACCTTAAAACAACCACAATTCGTGCGCTTCTCTCCAATTGCTGAGTGAACGCAGCAGTCCAAACGCTGCATACCCAAGCGCGGAGAGGAGGGATGTGTGACAGGCCAAACAACGACAAGGTGATAGCGAATGCTTTTCTCTATCTATATCCGCTCTGCAATCATTGTGTATGATTTATATATTGTTTCTACCCCGGGTTTCTGGCTGAGCGCTCAGCT
>Ga0182737_1003536_pt1 | contig 11404 bp, 7 predicted proteins | sample eDN5th30CBELigOP_FD_128878 | JGI IMG/M metagenome (GOLD analysis project Ga0182737, IMG submission 128878) | Enriched Organic Plus compost microbial communities from Emeryville, California, USA - eDNA 5th pass 30_C BE-Lig OP (version 2) (version 2) ... | reverse complement strand
TCGCGGCCGTCCTGGATCTGGACCACGCCGTCGATTTCCGGCGCGTCGGCCATGGAGCGGGCGATGGCCAGTTCGCCGTCGAGGAAGTCGACCAGGCAGCGCTGCACGCTGCCGACCTTGGCTTCCAGGCGCGCCGCCGAGATCTCGCCCTGGCGCTCCATGAAACGGGCCAGGCGTTCCTGCTTGACCTCTTCGGGCACGGCGCCGGGCAGCGCGTTGGCAGCCGCGCCCTCCACCGGCGAATAGGCGAAGGCGCCGACGCGATCGAGCTGGGCCTCGTCGAGGAAGTCCAGCAGCTCCTCGAACTCCTGCTCGGTCTCGCCGGGGAAGCCGACGATGAAGGTCGAGCGCAGGGTCAGTTCCGGGCAGATCGCGCGCCAGCGCTGGATCCGCTCCAGGGTCTTGTCGACCGCGCCGGGGCGCTTCATCAGCCTGAGGATGCGCGGGCTGGCGTGCTGGAACGGGATGTCCAGGTACGGCAGCACCTTGCCTTCGGCCATCAGCGGGATGACGTCGTCCACGTGCGGGTACGGATAGACGTAGTGCAGGCGTGTCCAGGCGTCCAGCTCGGACAGGCCTTCGCACAGCGCCTTCATCCGGGTGGCGTATTCCTTCCCGCGCCAGGTGCCCGGTGCGTAGCGCACGTCCACGCCGTAGGCGGAGGTGTCCTGCGACACGACCAGCAGCTCGCGCACTCCGCCCTTGACCAGGCGCTCGGCCTCGCGCAGCACTTCGTCCACCGGGCGCGAGACGAGGTCGCCGCGCATCGACGGGATGATGCAGAAGCTGCAGCGGTGGTTGCAGCCTTCGGAAATCTTCAGGTAGGCGTAGTGGTGCGGGGTCAGCTTGAGGCCGTAGTCCGGGACCAGGTCCAGGAACGGGTCGTGCTTCGGCGGCAACGCCGCGTGCACCGCTTCCATCACGCTGGTGTAGTCCTGCGGACCGGACACCGACAGCACGTCGGGGTACTGCTCGCGGATCATCTCCGACTTCTTGCCCAGGCAGCCGGTGACGATGACCTTGCCGTTCTCGTTCATCGCCTCGCCGATGGCGTCCAGCGATTCGGCCACGGCCGAGTCGATGAAGCCGCAGGTATTGACCACGACCACGTCGGCGGCGTCGTAGCTGGGGACGATGTCGTAGCCTTCGACCCGGAGCTGGGTGAGGATGCGCTCGGAGTCGACGAGGGCCTTCGGACAGCCGAGGCTGACGAAGCCCACCTTGGGGTTCTGCAGGGACATGGACGCTGGACTGGGCTGCCGGGACGGTGGCGGACCCGGCATGGCCGGGGCGCGGGATTATACCCGGCCTGCCCCTCCCTCCCTGAGCGGGTGGCAACTCCCCGCCCGTCACCCGTAGCCCGGTCAAGCGAAGCGCATCCGGGATCCAGGCATGGCCTTTGTCCCGTCCCGGATGCGGCCTGCGGCCTTGTCCGGGCTGCGGAACTGCCATTCGAAAGCACCGGCGTGGCTGGCTTCGGACGGAGGCGCGGCAGCGCGGGGGGCGCCGGGAATGCACGTGGGCGCTGGCGACGTCCGGCGCGTCGCCACGCGCCAGCTGCCTCACCGCATGCGCAGCACCGTTTGAAAGCATTGGGGTGCTCGGCCTCGGACGGAGCGGCGGCAGCGCGGGGGTATGGCGCATCGCGCGGTTCCGCCGTCCATGGCTCCAACGCGCGAACGCAGGCCTTCCATGGCCTGCTTGCGCCGCGCCGGGAATGAGCACGGGCGCTGGCGACGTCCGGCGCGTCGCCACGCGCCAGCGTCCTTGCCGCATCAGCCAGCGACCTGCTGGTAACACCCCGCGCTACCGCGTCTCTCGGCGCTCCAGGGTCGTGGCTTCGTTCGCTGTTGAACCCCTCTCCCCCCGGGAGAGGGGCAGGGGTGAGGGTCGGGATCCCTCGCCACGTTGGCACTCTTGCCCTCTCCCTGACCCCGCTTCGCGCCCCGGCCTGCGGTCATGGGGACGCCGGCGTTCGGCTGCACGCGCACCAGTGGCACGCAAGCATGCCGTTCACTCCGGCCGGAGCGGGACGAAGCAGTCTGCGGGCTGTGAACGCGCACCATCCATAATGGAAGCCCCACTCCATCCACGGGAGCCAGCCATGGGCCAATGGACCACCCTCGACACGCCCGCCGGCAACATCGCGGCCTGGCAGGCCGATCCCCCTGGCCCGCCGAAAGGTGGCCTGGTCGTCATCCAGGAGATCTTCGGCGTGAACCCGCACATGCGTGCGGTGGCCGACGGCTATGCCGCGGAGGGCTACGCGGTGCTGGCACCGGCGTTCTTCGACCCCGTCGAGCGCGACGTCGAGCTGGGCTACGACGAGGCCGGCTTCGCCCGCGGCCGCGAGCTGGTCACGCAGCTGGGCATCGAAGCGGCGATGCAGATCGTCGACGCCGCCGCGGCACGCCTGCGCAGGCACCTGGCCGCATCGCAGTCGCCGCAGGCGGTGGGCACGGTCGGCTACTGCTGGGGCGGCACGGTGGCGATGCTCTCGGCGCTGCGTCTGGGCCTGCCTTCGGTGTCCTACTACGGCGCGCGCAACGTGCCGTTCCTCGAGGACCCCGCACTGGTCGCCAGCCCCAAGGCGCCGGTGATGTTCCACTTCGGCGAGCAGGATCCGTCGATCACCGCCGAGGCGGTGCAGAAGCACCGCGAGGCCCTGCCCTCCATGCCGGTGTTCACCTATCCGGCTGGCCACGCCTTCAACCGCGACGTCGACCCGAAGGCCTACCACGCCCCCAGCGCGGAGCTGGCACGCGAACGCAGCCTCGCCTTCCTCGCGGAGCACCTGCGATGAGCGGATTCGAACTCGATCCGCGCCTGGCGGCCGACAGCGTGTTCATCGCCGACGGCCCGCTGTCGCAGGTGCGGCTGATGGACGACACGCGCTTCCCCTGGCTGCTGCTGGTGCCGCGCGTGCCCGGCGCCGCGGAGTGGATCGACCTGGATGGCAGCCAGCAGCGCCTGCTGCTGGCCGAACTCAACCAGGTCTCGCAGCTGCTGCGCGCCGAGCCCGGCGTGGAGAAGCTCAACATCGGCGCGCTCGGCAACATCGTCCGCCAGCTGCACGTGCACCTGGTCGGCCGCCATGCCGGCGATGCGGCATGGCCCGGCCCGGTGTGGGGCAGCGGCCAGATGCAGCGCTTCGAGCCAGACGCGCTGCAGGCGCGTGCGGCGGCGTGGCGTTCGCGGCTAGGATAGGCGCCCCCCTTCCCCGACCGCCGACTCGCCACCATGGGCTCCAACGTCTTCGCCGCGCTCGTCCTGATCGTCCTGGGCCTGTTCTTCCTGGCCCGCAACCTGGGATGGATCGACAGCGGCCTCGGCGCCCTGCTCGCCACCTGGTGGCCGGCCATCCTCGTCGCCGTCGGCGTCGGCATGCTGCTGAAGCGCAGGTAGAGCGGGGCTTGCCCCGCTACCCACGCGTGGCGGACCACACCGGTGCAGAATAGCGCCCCTCCCCGCTACCCACGCGTGGCGGACCCACATCGGCGCAGAACAGCGGACCCTCCCCGCTACCCACGCGTGGCGGACCCACATCGGCGCAGAACCGCGGACCCTCCCCGCTACCCACGCCTGGCGGAACCCCATCGGTGGGCCCGGGCGTGGACGCCTTCGCTGGCTGGGCACCTGGTGGCCGGCGCCTGCCGATCGCCGCGGGTGTCGCCAGGCTGATGCCCCCGCGCGAGGCCTCCCGGACCTGCTGATCCGGCGGGCCCATCGCCGGACGCAAAAAGAAAGGGCGCGGAAATCTGCGCCCTTTCTTCGACCAGCCGGCGACCGTCAGGTCCGCGGCAGGGTCACCCCGGTCTGGCCCTGGTACTTGCCACCGCGGTCCTTGTACGAGGTCTCGCAGACGTCGTCGGCGTCGGACTGGAAGAACAGCATCTGCGCCACGCCCTCGTTGGCGTAGATGCGCGCCGGCAGCGGCGTGGTGTTGGAGAACTCCAGGGTGACGTGCCCTTCCCATTCCGGCTCCAGCGGCGTCACGTTGACGATGATGCCGCAGCGCGCGTAGGTGCTCTTGCCCAGGCACACCACCAGCACGTCGCGCGGGATGCGGAAGTACTCGACCGTGCGCGCCAGGGCGAAGGAATTCGGCGGGATGATGCACTCGTCGGCCTCGATGTCGACGAAGCTCTTCGGGTCGAAGTTCTTCGGATCGACGATCGTCGAGTTGATGTTGGTGAACACCTTGAACTCGCGCGAGCAGCGCACGTCGTAGCCGTAGCTGGACGTGCCGTAGCTGACGATGCGATGGCCATCGGCCGCGTGCTTCACCTGGCCCGGCTCGAACGGCTCGATCATCCCGTGCTGCTCGGCCATGCGGCGGATCCAGCGGTCGCTCTTGATGCTCATGCGGTATTCCCTGCGGGCCTGGCCCGTGAACGGCCGATTGTAGAGGGCGGCCGGGCGTGGTGCACAGGCGCGGGAGGAAACGGGCCGTCTGTCCAGGCCCCTCTCCACCGGGGTAAGGCGGCATGCTTGCGCGCCGCTGGCGCGCACGCAGTCGAACGCCCGTCCCATGGACGCGGGCCGGGGCGCGGTGCGGGGGTTTGGGGGTGAGGGCAGGAATTCCGCGCCGCCGCGGCTGCGTCCGAAGCCCAGCAGCGCAAAGCCACCGGAAGCAGGGAAGTCAGCAACCCATCGCGCCTGCGGACTGGACGCTTGCCGGCTGCCGACCCTCTCCCCTGGCCCCTCTCCCGTGGGGAGAGGGGAACGACGGGACGCGGTGAAGCAGCTGGCGCGTGGCGACGTGCCGGATGTCGCCAGCGCCCGGTTTCATTCCCGGCGCGATCAGGCCAGGGTCGACGCAATAGTGATCGAGGCGCGCGGGCGGCCGGCCAGCTGGGCGGCCATTGCCTGCGCGGCGCGCAGGTAGGCCTGGGCCGGCGCCGAATCCGGCGCCGCGGCGACCACCGGCGTGCCGACGTCGCCCTGCTCGCGGATCTGCAGGTCCAGCGGCAGCGAACCCAGCAGCGGCACGCCGTAGCGCTCGGCCATCGCCTGCGCCCCGCCCTGCCCGAACAGGTGCTCCACGTGTCCGCAGTTGCTGCACACGTGTACCGCCATGTTCTCGACGATGCCCAGCACCGGCACGTTGACCTTCTCGAACATCTTCAGCGCCTTGCGCGCGTCGAGCGTGGCGATCTCCTGCGGCGTGGTCACGATCACCGCGCCGGCCACCGGGATCTTCTGCGCCAGGGTCAGCTGGATGTCGCCGGTGCCCGGCGGCAGGTCGATCAGCAGGTAGTCCAGGTCGCCCCAGCGCGTATCGGTGAACAGCTGGGTCAGCGCCGAGGTCGCCATCGGACCGCGCCAGATCATCGGCGTGTCGGTGTCGACCAGCAGGCCGATCGACATCGCCTCGACACCGAAGGCCCGCATCGGCTCGATCGACTTGTCGTCCGGGCTTTCCGGCCGGCCCGACAGGCCCAGCATCGCCGGCACGCTCGGCCCGTAGACGTCCGCGTCCAGCACGCCGACCCGCGCGCCCAGCCGCGCCAGCGCCAGGGCCAGGTTCACCGCGGTCGTGGACTTGCCCACCCCGCCCTTGCCTGAACCCACCGCGATCACGTTGCGCACCCGCGGCAGCGGCGAAAGGCCGGCCTGCACCGCATGCGCGGCAACCCGGTTGTGCACCTCGAACCTGGCCAGGGCGAGGCCATGGGCGGCGGCGGCGGCCTCGACCTGCGCCACCAGGGCCTGCGGCACCGGGCCCAGCGGCCAACCGGCGGTCAGTTCGACCTGGCAGGCGCTGCCGGAGGGCCTGGCCTCCCAGCGCGCGCGCGGGGGTGCCAGGGCCAGTCCCGAGGCGGGATCCTGGAGTTTCTGGAGGGACTGGATGAAATCGGTAACAGGGGTCATGGCTCTGGCGGGGAGGTAGTCACAAGGTCATTGTGACAAACGGATACAAATGGAATTAAAAGCGTGTTAATGTCCGTTCAGGCCCGTTGTTGGGGCCTCATTCAGGTTCGGCCTCGGGAGTGGTGGCCGATGTTAGATCAATGACTTAGGGGAACCTAAATAATGAAACACGCGCCTGCACCCGCACGGCACCGTCTCTCGGCCGCTCTCCTGACCGCGCTCATGCTGCCGCTCGCCGGCGCCGCGTTCGCCCAGGACAGCCAGACCGAGGAGTCCAACACCTCCAACCAGCAGACCACCCAGGCCGCCACCAACCTGGACCGCGTCTCGGTTGTCGGTTCGCGCATCAAGCGCTCCGAGATCGAAGGTCCGGCTCCGGTCATGGTCATCACCCGTGCGGAGATCGACCGTGAAGGCTTCCAGACCGTCGGCGACATGCTGCAGACGCTGAGCCAGAACACCACCAGCTCGTTCACCGGCGACCTGGGCGTGACCGGCTTCACCCCGAATGCCCAGGTGGTCAACCTGCGCAACCTGGGCCCGGGCTACACCCTGACCCTGATCAACGGCCGTCGTCCGGCCCAGTACCCGCAGCCGTACAACCGCGACAACAACATCGTCAACGTCGCTGCGATCCCGAGCTCGATCGTCGAGCGCATCGAAGTCCTGACCGGCGGCGCCTCGGCGATCTACGGTTCCGACGCCGTCGCCGGCGTGGTGAACATCGTCCTGCGCGAGAACTACGACGGCAACTTCGTCCGCCTGACCACCGGCACCACTGCCGAGGGCGGTGGCGACTCGGTCAACCTCGAGTTCACCGGCGGCAAGACCGGCGACCGCTGGAGCGCCGTGTGGGCCTTCCAGTACTCCGACCGCGAGCCGGTGTTCGCCGACCAGCGCCACTTCATGTCCGACACCCGCCACGGCCCGCTGGGCGACCGCGCGGCTCCGTCGCTGTCGCACGTCGCCATCCGTGGCGCCAACGTGGGCGACGGCGCGGTCGGCACCAACGCGTTCTTCCCGGGCGCTGCCGCCTGTGAAGCGATGAACATGGTGGCCTACACCAGCGCGACCCGCGGCGACATCTGCGGTTCCTACACCACCAGCGCCTCGCGCTCGATCTCGAACAAGCGCCAGTTCTACTCCACCTACGGCTACGGCACGTTCGACATCACCGACACCACCCGCCTGTTCGCCAGCGCGAACTACTACTCGACCAAGGCCAAGTCGAGCGGCGGCACCGAGTTCTGGGGCACCAGCGGCGACCGCTTCAACACCACCGCGTCGGGCGGCACCTCGGTGTACTACTACGACACCCAGGCGCAGAACTTCCTGCAGCTGCAGCGCATCTTCACCCCGGAAGAGCTGGGTGGCCCGGAAGCGGCCTCGACCCTGTACGACGAGTACAGCTACGACGTCGCCGCCGGCATCCAGGGCGTGTTCGCCGACCGCTTCGACTGGGAACTGAGCGCCAGCTACGGCCTGTACAACTACGAAGCCGACCGCCCGCGCCTGCTGGCCAAGGCCGTGCATGACTACTTCCTCGGCCCGCGCCTGGGTTACGTGAGCGGCTACGCGGCCCACACCCTGAACCTGGACCGCTGGAACAGCCCGATCACCCCGGAGATCTACCGCTCGTTCGCGACGCGCGTGGTCAACCGCGGCGAGAGCACCGTCTCCAACGTCAACTTCAACGTCAGCGGCGACCTCTTCGAGCTGCCCGCCGGCTCGGTCGGCTTCGCCGGCGTGCTGGAGTGGAACCGCCAGACCACCGACCTGATGAGCGACCCGCGCACCAACCAGCTGCGTCCGCTCGACGACCAGACGATCTACAACCTGACCAGCTCGGGCGAGACCCACGGCGAGCGTGACCGCTACGCCATCGGCGCCGAGGTCCGCGTGCCGATCCTGAACTCGCTCAGCGCGCAGATCGCGGCCCGCTGGGACAAGTACGACGACATCTCCGACGTCGACGCGGCCACCACCTACAACTTCGGCCTCGAGTGGCGTCCGGCTGACCGCCTGCTGGTCCGTGGTTCGTACGCCACCAGCTTCCGTGCCCCGGACATGCAGCTGATCTACGCGCAGGGCGCTGCTTCGTACTCGAGCATCCTCGACGAGTACGCCTGCCGTGCCGGCGTCGGCGTCGCCCAGGCCCTGGGCCCGCGTACCCGCACCCAGTGCAACGTCACCGGCGACCCGACCATCTACCAGTCGCAGACCCTCATCGCCGGCAACCCGGGCCTGAAGGAAGAGGAAGGCGAGTCCTGGACCGCCGGCTTCGTGTGGGACATCGTCGACGACATGTCGCTGTCGGTTGACTGGTACCGCATCCGCCTGAAGGACGCGGCCTCGCAGTTCGACGCCACCACCCTGCTACAGCGCGAAGCCGCCTGCCGCCTGGGTTCGTACGCCGACGGTTCGCCGGCTCCGGACAGCGCGTTCTGCCAGAGCCTGTACGGCCTGATCACCCGTATCGACGCCCCCGGCACCCCGGACCACCTGCGCATCCAGCGGATCAACAACTCGTACATCAACACCGCGCTGCAGGACACCACCGGTATCGACGCCAGCTACAAGTACCGTCTGAATACCGACCGCCTGGGTTCGTTCAACTTCGACCTGTCGTACTCGCTGCAGCTGAGCAACAAGTTCAAGCAGGAAGCGGAAGACGACCTGGTCGACTACCGCGACCTGCCGCCGAGCCAGAACTACTGGTATCCGGAGCGTAGCCGCGCCCGCGGCAGCGTGAGCTGGATGTACGGCGACTGGACCACCACCGTGTTCGGCACCCGCTACGGCTCGGCCTGGTCCAACGCCGAAGTGGCGGGCCGCAACTCGGCTGGCGGCTACTACGGTCCGCGCCTGCAGCCGTACATGCTGTACAACCTGACCCTGGCCAAGAAGTTCGGCCCGAACGTCCAGGCCCAGCTGCAGGTCGTCAACGTGCTGGACAACCAGTACCGCGAGGACAACAGCTACACCGGCTATCCGTTCTTCAACGGCTGGCTGGGCGCCGACCCGCTGGGTCGCCGCTACTACGTGAGCATCGCGTACCGGTTCTAAGCCCCGGCGAAGGACCTGCAACAAGGGAAAAGCCCGGTGCAAGCCGGGCTTTTCTCTGTCACCCACCATCGAAAGGACTCCCGATGAAGAAGATGCATGCAGCCCTGCTGGCGCTGGCCCTCCTGCCCGGCGTGGCCGCCGCGGCCCAGCCGCTGCCGGTCGAGGAATTCGTCAAGCATCCGCTCTACAGCAACGCGAAGATCTCGCCCAACGGCGACTACCTGGCCATCACCGTCGACTATGGCGACCAGGACGTGCTGACCGTGATGCGCACCTCCGACCTGAAGATCCTCAAGGTCAACCAGCTCCCGGACAAGAAGAGCGTCGGTTCCTTCTACTGGGTCAGTCCGGAACGGCTGATGTTCAACGCCGTGCGCAAGATGGGCGGCTACGCCCAGCCGTTCTCCACCGGCGAATGGTTCGCCGTCAACGCCGACGGCAGCCTGCCCCGGCCGCTGATCTTCTACGGCACCCGCGACGCCACCCAGCGCAGCAAGGCCGTGGGCAGCGCCCGCTTCAGCCTGGTCGACACCCTCAAGAACGACGACGTGAACGTCGTCATGCGCGCGTCCACCCCGCGCTCGTCCGAAGGCGCCGGCACCGAGCTGGTCCTGCTGGACACCATCAGCGGCCGCCGAACCCCGCTGGCGCGCGCGCCCAAGGAAAACTGCGACATCGTCCTCGACGCGCAGAAGCAGCCGCGCTTCTCGGTGTGCTCGTCCAGCCGCGACGAGGACGGCGAGTACGACGAACGCACCGAGCTGTACCCCCGCGACGGCCGCGAGTGGACCTTGGTGAGCGCCTCCAAGACCGACGGCAAGCACCTGTGGGTCGAGCAGGTCACCGAGGACGGCACCGTCTACGCCATCCAGAGCGACAACAAGGCGCCGGCCGCGATCGGCACCCTCGACGTGCAGACCGGCGAGTTCCGCGAGCTGTTCCAGGACAAGATCGCCGACATCTCCGGCTACCTGTGGTCGACCGACGACAAGACCCTGCTGGGCGTGGTGACCGAGGCCGGCGCGCCGCAGGTCCACCTGATCGACGAGACCCATCCGGACGCCGAGCTGTACGTCTCGCTGGCCAGCGCGTTCCCGGGCGAGATGGTCGACTTCTCCAGCCACACCCAGGACGGCCGCAGGATCATCGTCTCGGTCTACAGCGACAGCAATCCGGGCGAGCTGTACCTGTACGACCGCGACACCGGGCAGGCCCGCTTCCTGATGCAGCAGCGCCCGAAGCTGGACAAGGCCCACATGGCCACGGTCAAGCCGTTCAGCTTCAAGGCCCGCGACGGCATGCTCGTGCACGGCTACCTGGCCATCCCCAACGGCTCGGACGGGAAGAACCTGCCGCTGATCGTCAACCCGCACGGCGGCCCGATCGGCCCGCGTGACAACTGGCGCTTCAACGCGGAGTCCCAGCTGCTCGCCTCGCGCGGCTACGCGGTGCTGAAGGTGAACTTCCGCGGCTCCAGCGGCTACGGCAAGGCCTTCCAGGACGCCGGCCACCGCCAGTGGGGCCAGGGCATCCAGAACGACATCCTCGACGCCACCCACTGGGCCATCGACAACGGCTATGCCGACAGGGAGCGCATCTGCATCTACGGCGGCAGCTTCGGCGGCTACTCCGCGCTGATGGCGCCGATCCGCGAACCGGGCCTGTTCCAGTGCGCTTTCGGCTACGTCGGCGTGTACGACGTCGACCTGCTGTTCAAGAAGGGCGACATCCCGCAGCGCGAATCCGGCCTGCGCTACCTGCGCCGCACCCACGGCACCGACACGAAGGAGTGGGCGGAGAACTCGCCGGCCCGCCGCGCGGCGGAGGTGAAGATCCCGGTCTACCTGGCCGCCGGTGCGCGCGACGAACGCGCCGTGCCCGAGCAGACCGAGCTGATGAACAAGGCGCTGATCGCGGCGGGCAACCCGCCGGAGGGCATGATCATCCAGTCCGGCGAAATGCACGGCTTCTACGACGTGCCGAACCGGGTGAACCTGTATACGAAGATGCTGGACTTCTTCGGCCGCCACATCGGCGGCAAGGCCACCGTCGGCACCCCGACCCGCGCCGACTGACGCAAGGCACGGATGGCCCGGCCACGCCGGGCCATCCGTGACCCTCGTCGTAATGACCAACGGCCGTTCCGCCGCCCTTCGCGCGCCCGGACAATGCCGCCATCGGCGCCCTGCGGGCGCCCCCTCCAGGAGAACACACCGATGGACCGTTCCCACGTCCGGAACGCCGGCTGGCTGCTGCTGGCCGCGCTCTGCGCCCCTGTCGCGATCGCCGCGCCCCAGCAGGCCAAGGATCCGGCCATGGCCGACGAAGTCATGTCGACCGATGCCTTCCTGTCCGGCCATCCCGACCTGCGCTTCCGCAACCTCGCCCAGGAGGCGCTGAAGCAGGACAAGCCCGAGGAAGCCTTCGCCTACTTCAAGCGCGCCGCCTGGTACGCCGACAAGCC
>Ga0182737_1003532_pt1 | contig 11416 bp, 11 predicted proteins | sample eDN5th30CBELigOP_FD_128878 | JGI IMG/M metagenome (GOLD analysis project Ga0182737, IMG submission 128878) | Enriched Organic Plus compost microbial communities from Emeryville, California, USA - eDNA 5th pass 30_C BE-Lig OP (version 2) (version 2) ... | reverse complement strand
TGGCGCGCGCTTGCCGTCCGGCTGGGGAAGCTCCTGCCCTGCGTGATCCAGTTCGACACCGGCATGGGCCGGTTGGGCCTGTCGCCGGAGGAGGCCGATCTGCTGGCCGCCGACCCGGCAAGGGTTGCCGGGCTTCACATCGAACTGCTGATGAGCCACCTGGCCTGCGCGGATGAAACAACCTCCCCCGCCAACGCCGAACAACAGGCCCGCTTCGAACGCCTGTGCAGCCCTTTTCCCGGCGTCCGCCGGGCGCTGGCGAATTCCGGCGGTGCCTTTCTGGCGCATGATTTCCACCATGATCTGGTGCGGGCGGGCATCGCGCTCTACGGCGCCGCACCGAACGAAAGGCCCGACCCCGCGCTCCGGCCGGTCGTCCGCCTCGAAGCGCCGATCGTGCAGACGCGTATCGTGCCCGCCGGGGCCGGGCTGGGCTACGGCCTGACCGCCGCAGCCGACACCGACCGGCGCATCGCCACCATTTCGGTGGGCTATGCCGACGGTTGGCCGCGCCGCCTCGGCAACCGGGGTTCCGTCTTCCTGGGGGACCACAAGGTCCCCATCGTCGGCCGCATCTCGATGGACAGCATGCAGCTCGATGTGTCTGGCGTGCCCGAGGAGCAATCGGCGCCGGGATCGCCGGTCGAACTGCTCGGCCCGCATCAGAGCCTCGACGACGTGGCGCGCGACGCGGACACCATCGCCTATGAAATCCTCACACAACTCGGTTCAAGATATGCGCGCCACTATGTCGGCAGCCCTGACCGGGACATCAAGCGGAGCCTCGACATATGAAGGTCATCATCCTGGGCGGCGGCGTGATCGGCGTCACATCGGCATGGTATCTCGCCGAGGCCGGTCATGAGGTCGTGGTCGTCGACCGCCAGCCCGGACCGGCGCTCGAAACGAGCTTCGGCAATGCCGGCGAGATTTCGCCCGGCTATGCCTCGCCATGGGCCGCACCCGGCATTCCCATGAAGGCGCTGAAATGGCTGTTCATGGAGCACGCCCCCCTCATCCTGCGGCCCCAGCCCGACATGGCGATGATGCGCTGGCTCCTTGCGATGCTGCGCAACTGCACCGCCGCGCGCTATGCGGTGAACAAGAGCCGCATGGTGCGCATCGCCGAATTCAGCCGCGACCGCCTGATCGACCTGCGGCAGGCGACCGGCATCCGGTATGACGAGCGGTCGCGCGGCACCTTGCAGTTGTTCCGCGACGCCCGGCAACTGGACGGGATCGGCAAGGATGTCGAGGTGCTGCGCGCCGATGGCGTGCCTTTCGAGATTCTCTCGCCCGCCCAGTGCATCGACGCCGAACCGGGCCTTGCCCACAGCAAGGCGCCGATTGCGGGAGGGCTGCGGCTTCCGAACGATGAAACCGGCGACTGCTTCAAGTTCACCAATGCCCTTGCCGAAATGGCCGCCGCGCGAGGCGTCGAGTTCCTGTACTCGCGGGACATCCGGCACCTCGTCCATGAGGGCGGCGCGGTAACGGGCGTCGCGACCGATGCGGGGATTCTGGAAGGAGACGCCTATCTGGTGGCGCTGGGCAGCTATTCGCCCCGGCTCGTCCAGCCCCTGGGCTTGCGCCTGCCTGTCTATCCGGTGAAGGGCTATTCGATCACCGCGCCCATCATCGATGCGGATCGCGCGCCCGTCTCCACCCTGCTGGACGAGAGCTACAAGGTCGCGATCACGCGGCTGGGCGACAGGATAAGGGTCGGCGGCATGGCCGAGATTTCCGGCTTCAACAACAGCCTTCCTACCGCCCGCCGCACGACGCTGGAACATTCGGTCGGAACGCTTTTCCCGGAGGCGGGCGATCTCAGGGCGGCCACCTACTGGTCGGGATTGCGCCCCATGACGCCGGACAGCACGCCCATCATCGGACGGACGCGATATCCCAACCTGTTCCTCAACACGGGGCATGGGACGCTCGGATGGACGATGGCCTGCGGCTCCGGCCATGTCATCGCGGACATCATCGGCGGACGGCGGCCCGCGATCGAAACCGGCGATCTTTCGATCGATCGATATTACAGCAACTGAAAACGGAAAGGACGAATTTATGGGAATCGAGCGTTTGGATACCGGGCCGCGCATGAGCCAGGCCGTGATTCACGGCGACACCATCTATCTCGCGGGGCAGATCGCGGAGCCCGGCAAGGATGTCGCGACGCAGACCAAGGCGGCGCTGGCGCAGGTCGAAGCGCTGCTGGCCCGGGCGGGCAGCGACAAGCATCACCTGCTCAGCGCCACGATCTGGCTCGCGGACATGGCTGATTTCGCCGCCATGAACGAAGTCTGGGACGCCTGGCTCGCGGGCGTGGAAGCCCCGGCGCGGGCGACCGGAGAGGCCAGGCTCGCCACGCCGGATTACAAGGTCAAGATCATCATCGTCGCGGCCCGGCGTTGATCGAAAAGGCGGCGGCCCCATATCGGGCCGCCGCCTGTTTCGCCCTGTCCCACTCAGGACGAAAATCCGGCCGGGTCGCGCCGTTCGATTGTCCGGCCGCTTATTTGGCGGTGACGATCGACTGATGCGCAGCCTTGATCTGGGCAATCGCCGGGGTCCAGGCGACGTCCGCGATCTCGCTGAAATCCCGCCACTGCTTCTGCCAGCTGTCTCCGCCGTTTTCGGAGGTGAACAAATGGCCATATTTGGTTCCCGCCACGATCTGGCTCGGGTTGGCCGGGTTGATTGAAATGGCCCAGACGCAGGAATTGGGCTGCTGGGGCAGCGGCATGACCTCCCAGCTCTCGGCCGCGTCGCGCGAGATCAGGATCTTGCTCGTGGTGCCGGGCGTACCGTCGGAAATGCTCAGATACAGGGTGTCCTCGCTGTCGACCGCCTTGGCCAGCGCCCGGACATAGTAAAGCCCGAACGCCTCCTTGGCGAGCGTGCCGCTCCACGTCTGCCCTTCGTCGAAGCTGCGATAGATGGCGTTCACGCAGGCGACGACAATCACCTTCCGCCCATGGTTGGGCAGCACGGCGATATTGTGGATGTCCGAATTGAAATCCCACAGCAGCCGATCGTCCAGGCGGGTCCAGTTGTCCCCGCCGTCCCGGCTGTGGAAGAGCCCTCCTTCCTCCAGCCCGAACCAGAGCTGGTCGCGGTCTGTCGGGTCATAGGCGAAGGCGAGCAGCCGCGGCCGGTTGACGCCCGCGCAGAACTCGGGAATCTCTACAGGCGCGCGGAACCAGGTCTCGCCGCCGTCCAGGGTGCGCCAGAGGACCGCGCGCGAAGGCGCGCCGGTCCCGACGAAAATCCGCCTGGCATCGCCGGGATCGACCGCGACCTTCCACACGGTTTCGCCGTTGAAGGGAGAATCCACCCGTTCCCATGTGCCCCCGGTATCGTGGCTGACGCACAGCCCGATATCCGTACCGGCATAGATGGTTTCCGGATTGTCCGGGCTGATGCTCAGCGACCGGGTGATGGCGTCGAACTCGAGGATCTGGCCGACCCCGAGGCGATTCCACGTGCGGCCGTCGTCCGCGCTGCGAATGACGGCTTGCCCGACGGTTGCGACAAGAAGTGTTCCGCTGCTCATTTCTTTTTTACCTTTCAAATGGAACTGCCGCGAGGAAAAGACCACCCGCGGAATTCGTTGGATGAGGAGACAAGGGAGAATCCCGTCCCGGCCGTCGGACCGACGGCAAAGTCGAAGTGCACAGGCGGCTATCCGGCCTGCCGTTGACAGGCCACCGCCGCCATTTTTCCCGACTCCCCGGCCACCCAGGATCGAAATCGAGGACGGATTTGCCATTCCTGTCCAAGATAGCCTCCTACTGCTTTTTGTCCGTTTGGAGCGTCAGCGATGCCTTTCCTTCGGCATCGACTTTCGTCTGGTTGTTTTCACAGATAAATTCCCCGATCTGGTAATCGTTGTTCTTCTTGTACTGGATCGTGAAACTATATGGTTTCTTGAGATATTCCGGATCGTCCAGGACGATCCTGTTCTCCAGCATGTCCGGCGCCGTCAGCCGCATGTGCTCGGTGATCTTCATGTTCACGCTGTGCGGCACGTTGAAGAACTGCACGTCAGGCCGGACGCCCCGGGTCTCGATGACCAGCGTATCGCCTTCCCAATGGGCGGCGGAGTAGCCGTTATAGGTAGGCTCGATGTCGTCCGCTGCGGGCATTTTGGCCCCGATATGGACACGCCGGGTCTGGGAGAGGAACTCCGCCAGCACGACCAGTTGCCGGGGGTTTTGCATGATCTCGATCGGATAGATGGCCGCCATGATCGTCGGCATGCCTTCGGGCAGGCATTTCGTGCTTGCATTGGCGATCGGCGTGCCCGCCTCGTCCGCCGCGCGCAGCTTCTTGAGCAGCGCCGCATATTGCGCGGCGTAGGGCTCCTTCAGTTCGAAGGGGCCACCCGGCGGCGGCGGATGATCCGGATCCTCGCCATACCAGTCCTCCGGATAGCGTTCCCAGGTCCCGGTGAAATCGGGCTTTCCGGAATCGGCCGTCGCCGTTTGCCCCGCCTCGTTCGAGGGGGAGCCGCAGGCGCTCAGGAGAAGAACCGATCCCAGCAGGGGGAGGACGGCAATATGCAAGGATTTCATAGGAAGGTCTCCAACATCGGGCCGCCTTTCGAGGCAGGCCCAGGGGTCCGGCATATCAGCAGGCTCGCGAGCATCATCCTTTGAGCCTCGTTCCGTTCGCGAGCGTGACTTCGAGCAACAGGCCGCCGGGGCGGCCATTCTTCAGCGGATTGAACACCGCGGTGATGCGATCCCCCGTCCGCATGGAATCGTAACGCCAGCCATATCGCATCAGCATGTTGATGCTGGCGCTCTCGATCCTGTAGGTGATCTTGGTATCGCGCGGACCGGGCGCCGCCACCTCGATATAGACATGCGGATTGGCCCATTCGAAGCGCGTGACGGCGCCTTCGACCCTCGCGGTCCGGTGCTTGTCGAACATGGTGATCGAATGGTGGGCCGCCGCCGGCACGGACGCCGACAGCAACCCGGACATCAGCAGGAGGGGGCAAAGCTTCGGAAAACGCGCGACGGACCCGTCCCGACGACGCGGATGGACCGGTCGCGACGGGGTCGTTCTGGCTGCGCGGATTCCGACCGACATTGCCCTCTCCCACTATCCTCAGAAATCGACGCGATATTGAACGCCGATTTGACGGGGCCTGCTGACGGCTGCGCGCGGCAGGCGGCGGAAGGACCCGTTATCCAGCATTTCCTGGCGCTCGAACCCGGCGGGATAGAGATCCCCGTAGTTCAACCGCTTGTCGAGGATGTTCTTGCCATAGATCATCAGCTTCGACCGGCCGAAGCTGACACCTATATTGCCGTTGACGATGTTGAACGCCTGACGTTTCAGGAAGCCGCCTTCGCTGTTGGCGACCTTGACCGAGCCGGTATAGCTGTAATCCGCACCGACGAACAGGTTGAGCCCGTCGCTCAGTTCGGTCTCATAATAACCGGAAACGGTCCCTGTCCACTTGGGAACCTGCACCAGCCGGGTGCCGGCGACCTGCGGGATCAGGCCGGGATCGCGCAGCACGCCGTGGGTATAGCCGAGGCCGAGCTGGATCGTGAGGGGCACCTCCGCGAAGGGACGGCCCGAAACTTCGAACTCGCCGCCGCGAATGCGCGCCTTGCCCGCGTTGGAAACGAAACCGAAGGTGCAGTTCGGCAGGAACACCGTCTGCTGGATCTGCGACCAGTCGATCTGGAACGCGGCCGACGACACATTCAGTCGGCCGTTCGCGAAACTGTTCTTCGCGCCAACCTCATAGCTCCACAACCGGTCGGGCTTGTAGCGCAGCGCATCCTCGCGCGTGCGCCCGATGTCGCTCAGATCGTCCGAGCATATGTCGGGAAGCGGCGCCTGCGTGCCGCCGACACGGAAGCCCTTGCTCACCGACGCGTAGATATTGCCCTGATCGCCGACAGCATAGGAAACAACCGCCTTCGGCACGAGGCCGGACTGCTTGTTCTTGATCCGGGGCACGATCTCGCCGCCCGGCTCGGTGAAGAAGTCGTTGATCGCGACCTCATCCGACTTCTGCTTGATCCAGTATTGCCGCAGCCCCAGCGTGATCGTCAGCTTGGGAACGACCTCATAATAAAGCTCTCCGAACAGGGCGACATTATCTTCATGACTGGGGTACAGCCCGCTTGCGATATTGCCGGGGTCGAACAGGCCGGATTCCTGAAGCGCGGGGAATATGATCGGTTCCTGGCCAAAGCTGTTGAACTGATGCTGGTAGAAGACGCCGAAAATACCCGACAGGTTGGGAATCACCGTGCCTTCATCGAAGGACAGCCGGGTTTCGTGGGTAAAGCGCCGGTTCTTCGTTTCCGCCCGCGAGACGAATGCCGGGTTGCCGATATCGACGTCATAAGCGTCGGAGATGAAATGATTGGTCCCCTCGGTAATGTCTTCCTGCTCGTTCACCCTTCGCGCGAAATAGCTGGTTGACGACACCACCGACAGGCCGGACCCGGTATAGTTGAGCACGAAGGAACCCAGCGCCCAGCGATCGCGGGAATATTCCTGCACGTCCCGATCGCGGTCCAGGGTATAGCTGACCGGCCGGTAGCCCGGAAGGGGGACATAGGCGGCGGGATACCCCGTGAGACGGGACCATTGGCCGATGCCGCTGACGGTGGCTTCGAGGTCGTCGGCGAGTTGCATGCGCAGCGTGAGCGAGCCCGCATAGACATCATTGCGGCCCTGGCCGTCCTTGGTCACGACGTCTCCCGCCTCATCGGTAAAGCGGCGTGAAATGAAGCCGGATTCACGCGTGTAGCCGAAAGCCGCCTTGAGCGAGACCTTGTCCGGCACCAGCACGACGCTGGCCAGCGCATTGGCATCCACATCCGTGCCCGCGTCGCGCGTTTTGCCGACCTGCGCCTGAACGGTGTAGTGGTTCTCGGTGAGCGATGGACGGCCGGTGATGAAGCGGAGGTTGCCGCCCATCGAACTGGCCCCGAACAGCGTGCCCTGCGGCCCCTTCAGCACCTCGATGCGCTCCAGATCGAGCACCTGCGGGCTGACCGACGAGGGCACCGGCGTGTCGTTTATGTAATAGGCCGTCGTGTTGAGGCCCGCCACGCCGCGGATGATGGTCGTGCGCCCGCCGCTGAAGCCTGTCGAGGCATAATCCGAGCCCCCGCCATATTGAAAGGTCAGGTTGGGGATCTTTGTCGCGTAATCGGCAAAGGACTGGACATTCTGGTTTTGCAGGAACTCGGAAGAATAGGCGGTGATGGATGCCGGAACCTCCGTAAGGGCCTCAGCGCGCCGCCGCGCGGTAACGATGATCTCCTCGCTTGAGGTTGTCCGGTCCACAGCGCCCTGGGGCGCCGCCTCCGCGGGGGCATTTTGCGCCATGGCCGGCGCGACCGCCATCAAAGGCGATGCCGCCAGCAAGACCGCGACGGCCCTGCCGGAAACAGTTTCGAACAGTTCATTTCCCATTTTCAATTCCTTCCCCTTTTTTCCGTCCTGCTTTTCGCCCGAAGGCCATCAACGAATCCTGTGCGCCCGGAGATTTCCGTTGGCACGGCCGATACATATCGATATGACAACCAAAAGTCCATTACGAAGATCATTGTTGCGTTATGTAAACTCTATGAAGGAAAATCGGGCGGATTACCGCTGGAGTATATTATTCAATATTATCAATAGGATAAATCGCGCTCCATGGAGAAATGGACAGGCCATGGAAGCTGCGGCCGGGCATGGGGATCACGTCAGACCCCCCTCGCCCCGCACAGGGAGATATGAGACAACGATTATGGTGAAATTCCGCAGATTGTTGCACTATATCCCGATTGTCCGAGGGTCGAGTCGAATGACGCGGGGAAGAACGGTCAAAGGAGAGACAATGCGTAGTTATCTGATAGCTTTCATAGCGGCTGCGGGCGCCGTCGCGGCGCTTGGGGGATGCTCCTCGAAAACAGCCGACGAGGCGGGCAACCAGGCCGATGCTTCGGCAGGCGGTGCGCAGGCGGGCGGGCAGAACCCGCAGCCGGCCGGCACGTCGAGCGAGATCGACAAGCTGCTGGACCAGCCGATCGATCCCGCCAATGACGGCATCGTCAGCATGGACGCGAAGAGCGCGGGCGCTGCCGCCGGAAACGCGCAGGAACCGGCCAAGGCCCAATGAAGACGGCGCTCTCCCCGCTATGGAGAGCGGCTCCGATATATCGGGGAACAGTGGAAACGCGAAGCTAAAGGAGGGACAATGCGTCGGCACCTCATCATCTGGACAGCGTCGATCGGCGCAGTCGCAACGCTGGCCGGATGCTCCCAGAAGGCGCCGGACCAAACAGCGTCCAACCGGGCCGAAACCGTGCAAACGGAGAACCAGGCCGGACTCTACGACACATCCACCACCATCAAGGAATTGATGGATTCCACTGTCGATCCTGCCGCCGATGCGCTCTGGGAATCGGTCGCCACCGTGTCGGACAAGAACGGCGTGGACAAGCGGCAACCGCGCACGGAAGAGGAATGGAAAGATCTCCGGCGGCATGCCATCACGCTGATCGAGGCGATGAACCTAGTCATGATGAAGGGCCGGCATGCCGCTCCGGCGGGCGTCAAGCGGCCCAGCGGAGAGCTTTCGACGGAACAGATCGACGCGCTGCTGGCGAGCGATCATGAGACGCTGGTCGCCTTCGCCCAGAACATGCAGAAAACGACGAGAGTGGCGCTGGCCGCCATCGACAAGCGCGATCCGGCGGCGCTTTTCGAAGCGGGGAGCGAAATCGACCGGGCCTGCGAGGGCTGCCATATGACCTTCTGGTACCCGGACGGAGGCGACCCCCGCCTCCAGCATCTGAAGAAGAAACCGATGTGAAATGGCTCCCGGCGCCCCTGGGCGGCGGGACGAGATTGAAGAACAGCCGGACCAGCAGCGCATATGTTCGACGCGCTGCCGGAGTGACGAGGATCATCATGATCCGCGCCCCTGAAAACGCGCCGCCGAAGAAGCGGCGCAGGGAGCGCCGGAGCGATTGCGGGAAGACCAGTTCGCTGTCTGCAGGAAAGGATGATGTCATGCATATTCAACCGGGAGTTGTCGAAGGCGCCAGGATGGTTCTTGGCTATGTCACCGCCGCGGGTTCGCTGGCCCTGACCGTGGGCATGGCCCGCAACACGATCCTTCAGGACGGAGGCGTCAGGGCGCTCGTCCTGCGGAGCATTGTCACATCGGCGCTGGTGCTGGTCTTCTTTCAGGTCTTCCCCCACTATGTCGTCGGGATTTCGGAAGTCCATTTCATCTTCGGCGCCACCTTGTACCTGCTGTTCGGCGCGGGCCCGGCGGCGATCGGCCTTGCCGTCGGCCTTCTTTCCCAGGGGCTGCTGTTCGAGCCGGGGGACCTGCCGCAATATGCGCTGAACGTGACGACCCTCATCGCACCGCTCTATCTGGTGGCGGCCCTCGCGAAGCGCCTCGTCGCCCCGCATACCCCCTATGTCGAGCTACGGTTCTGGCAGGCGCTCCTGTTGTCGGTGGCCTATCAGGGGGGCGTCATTCTCATGGTGGCGTTCTGGGCCTTTTACGGACAGGGTTTCGGCGCGGAGAACATCCATCGGATCGCTCTTTTCGCCGGTAATTATCTGGTCGTGATCATCGTGGAACCGATATTGTCGATGGCGCTTCTCTGGGCCGCCAAGCGGCTCGAACCTTCGTCCACGCGGTCGATCCTTTACAATCGGCTCCATCACCCGGTGCAATAAACGGGCGGGCGCCCGCTCCGGTTGCGGGGGGACAGCGGGCGCCATGGCCTCCATATCCGCTGCGCATCTGTTACCCGAACCGTTTCGCAACGGTAATATCCTTCCGCACCCAGGGGACATCGCGCGAAGCCGTTTCCACCTCGCGGATGTCCGCGAAAAAAGCACGGGGAAGTTTCCATGAAGACTATCGCACTCGCCGTCGGTCTCTCAGTCCTGCTCAGCGCCTGTCAGAACAAGCCGGAGGATGCCGCCGGACAGGCAGGAAAGCCCGCCGGAACGCTGCAAAAGGCGATGAAGACCGTCATCGCGCCTCAGGCCCAGATCCTCTGGGACATCAGCAACAAGGGCATGAACGATGAAGGCGGGCCGGACGGTTCGCGGCTGAAGGAGGAGGATTGGGCCAAGATCGCCGCCGCCGGCGCGATGCTCGAAGCCAAGGCTAACGAACTCGCCGAGACCAAAGCGATCGTCGTGGCGCATCCGGGCGAGAAGCTGCAGGACGAGGAGAACCCCGGCGCCTCGAACGCTTCACAGGTTCAGGGCTTTATCGACAAGGATAGCCAGGGCTTTTCCGACATGGCCCGCGCCCTCGCCCAAAGCGGCGCGGATTTCGCCGACGCGGGCAAGCAAAAGGACGCGGTGAAACTCTCCAATGCCAGCAATGCGCTCGATCAGGTCTGCGAATCCTGTCACCTGCGCTACTGGTACCCCCAGCAGGCGGCGCCGCAATAAGCCGCGATCCGCCCGCTGCCGGGTTCAGACCTTATTCGGTCTTCACACCCAGGCTTCCGTCCTTTTCGATAACGGTTTTCTCGTTCTCGCAAACGAACTCGGCGATCCTGTAGTCGGGCTTTTCCCGCTTGTACTTGAAGTTGAATATATAGGGTTTGGTCAGATACACCGGATCTTCGATGGTGATGTCGTTCTGAAGGATGTCCGGCGCGATAAGGTGCCAGCGTTCGACGATCTTCATCTTGCTCGAATGCGGGATATCCTCGAAGCGGACATCTTCCTTGACCCCATAGGTCGTGATCTCCAGCGTGTCGCCGTTCCATTTGCCGACGGCGGTGCCGTTGAAGGTTGGCTCTATGTCGTCGGGATTGCCGAGCGGCTGGTCGAGATATATCCGGCGGACCTGGGTCAGAAACTCGGCGATGACCGTCACCTGTCCCGGCGTTTGCAAAAACTCCATCGCATAATGCGCGCCCATTATCGCGGGCATGCCTTCGGGCTGGCACAGCGAGCTGGGCGTCGGCAACGGCCGCCCCGCGGCATCGGCGTCCACGCGGCGCTGGCGCATGTTGCGCCATTCCGTGAGATAGGGCTCCTTGAGGGGAGGTTCGACGACGTTCAGTTCCTCTGGATCCGGCTGGTTCGAGAAGGTATCCGCATAAGGCGGATAACGGTTCCACACGCCGGTGATGTCGGGGTGGTCCGCCGCAGCACCCCTGCCGGACAGGAGCATGGCCCCCACCCCCGCCAGAGCGATCACCGCCACGATGCAACCGATCACCACACCGCTCAGTCGGAACCCGCGCCGGCCCTGACTAGTCTTGTCCATTATGCCCTCTCCTGCTCGGTCGAATACAAGCCGCCGGCGCTTTTTCGCTCACCAGGCGGCGAGGAGCCTTCCGTCGGGAACCTTGATCTTGGCCAGCATGCCGCCGGGCTTGCCGTCCTTGAG
>Ga0182737_1003531_pt1 | contig 11417 bp, 7 predicted proteins | sample eDN5th30CBELigOP_FD_128878 | JGI IMG/M metagenome (GOLD analysis project Ga0182737, IMG submission 128878) | Enriched Organic Plus compost microbial communities from Emeryville, California, USA - eDNA 5th pass 30_C BE-Lig OP (version 2) (version 2) ... | reverse complement strand
CATTTCCTCCATGGCTGACGAACCCATCTATAACGAAGATTCCATTAAATCCCTCGACTGGCGCGAACACATCCGTTTGCGCCCCGGGATGTACATTGGCAAGCTCGGAGACGGCTCCGCCCCTGAGGATGGCATCTACGTCCTGCTAAAAGAAGTGCTGGATAACTGTATCGATGAGCACGTGATGGGCTTCGGCAAAGAAATCGATATCCGCATTGAGAACAACATGGTCTCCGTACGGGACTACGGCCGTGGCATTCCGCTTGGAAAGCTGATCGAATGCGCCGCACAGATCAACACTGGAGCCAAATACGACAGCGAAGCGTTTAAACGCAGCGTAGGTCTGAACGGGGTGGGTATTAAGGCAGTGAATGCTCTAAGCGACTTTTTCGGCATCGCCGCCTTTCGTGATGGGAAGATGCGCGCAGTCGAGTTCGCCCGGGGACAGGTGAAAAAAGATATGAAAACGCCGAAGGACTCTGAGGAGCCAAGCGGCACACGGGTGATCTTTCACGCTGACGAAGAGTGTTTCGGTCAGGATTTTAGCTATCGCCTCGATTTTGTGCGAGAAATGCTTCGTTACTATTCCTGGCTGAACCCAGGCCTGACGCTTTCTCTTAATGGCGAAAAATTCCGCAGTAAAAATGGTCTCACTGATTTGGTCACCGCCAAGCTGACTGAAGAGCCCCTTTATCCTATTATCCACCTCCAGGGACAGGATCTGGAGTGCGCCTTCACCCATGGCAATGGCTACGGAGAGGAAATCTACAGCTTTGTTAATGGACAACACACCACGCAGGGCGGAACGCATCTGGCAGCCTTCCGCGAAGCTCTGGTGGCAGAGGCGCGCGCTTTCTTTAACAAGCAGTTCGATCCCGCTGATGTACGCGGCAGCGTCATCGCCGCTGTCAGTGTAAAAGTTCAGGAACCAGTTTTTGAATCCCAAACCAAAACCAAGCTGGGCAGCAACACCATGGAGCCGCAGGGCCGCAACCTGCGCACCCATATTGTCAACACCATCACCCAGCAGCTCGACAACTACCTGCACAAGCATCCCGATGTCGCCAAAGCCTGGCTGGAAAAAATCCAGGTAAACGAAAAAGAGCGCAAAGACATCAGCGGCATTCAGAAAATTGCACGCGAAAGCGCCCGACGCGCAAAACTGCACAATAAAAAGCTGCGTGACTGCCGTGTGCATTTCGATACAAAAGACAAGCAGCGCGACACCAGCACCCTATTTATCACTGAGGGTGACAGCGCCAGCGGCAGCATCACAAAAAGCCGCGATGTAACCAGCCAGGCTGTTTTCAGTCTGCGAGGGAAACCGCTCAACTGCTTTGGCCTGTCCCGCAAGGTCTGCTATGAAAACGAGGAATTTAACCTGCTTCAGCATGCGCTGAATATTGAGGAAGACCTGGAAAACCTCCGCTATAACCACATCATACTGGCAACCGATGCCGATGTGGACGGCATGCACATCCGGTTGTTAATGATCACCTTCTTTCTACAGTTCTTCCCAGAACTGATTCGCCGCGGTCACCTGCACATCTTGCAAACCCCTCTGTTCCGCGTCCGCAATAAAAAGGAAACCATCTACTGCTATTCCGAGGACGAAAAACTCAAGGCCATGTCCAGGCTGGGCAAAAATCCGGAAATCACCCGGTTCAAAGGACTGGGTGAGATCAGTCCCGATGAGTTTAAGCACTTCATCGGGCCTAAAATGCGCTTGGAACCCGTACTGATGCCAGAGCACAAAAACATCAAGGAACTGCTGGGCTTCTACATGGGCAAAAACACCCCGGAAAGGCAGGACTACATCGTCCAGAATCTGCGTGTGGAACAGGATCTCTTATTTGAAGAACCTGAACAGGAAGCCGCAGCCTGAAAAACCACCCAGTGTTAGCTCGGTGAGTGATTGGGAACAAATGTGATTGCCTCCGCAATCACACACTTCGGACTTTGAGGGGCGGCAACTCGTTCCCTCCTACGATGCGGCGGACTTGCGCGACCTCACTTCATGTCCAAGCAGTTTTGAATGCGCCTGAGCGCCAGCAGCCAATGGCGTAATCCTTGCGTGCTCCATGCCACCGTGTAATGTGGCTGCCCCACGTTCCTCTCCTTTGAGTAACTCATAATCATGACTGCGCCTTCAGAAGAATCTCGCGAAGCTTCCCAAAAAACTTCTCATCACCCCAGACGCCGTGTCGTCTTCCGCTTGGTGCTTGCCACAGTTCTTGCCACACTCGTTGGCTGGTACATTAACGCTCTGATCGCCTTTGCAGGGAACACCTATTCTTTTAACAATCGCTTCACTGAAGTCGCAGTAGGTCAGCACTGGACCTACCTGATCTGGAGCAATATTGAGGTATTGAAAGGCTATGTCCTGGTGGCAGTCACCTTTACCGCCGTCATCTATCCCCTCGTGCTCATCTGGTCCAAATTTCAGCACTTCCAACGCTGGGGGGTGGTCTGGCGCACCTTGATGATCAGTGGACTGCTTTACGGTTTTTTTGTGTTCCGTCTGATGCTAAACAAGCCCTATTTCGGTGATTTCAGCTACTTTGACCAGGGCTGGCAAAAGGTTGGTCAATGGTTTGGGCTGGCTATCCAGCACGGGTTCAGTGTTTTTGTTCTGACCATCTTCCCGACTGTGGCTATCTGCACATGCATTGTCTTTTACCTGTCAGAGTTGCGTCGCTTCTTAAAAAACAGAACCGTTCTCTTCGGGTGGAAGCTGGCCGCAACAGTCGGCGTGCTTGTTGCTTTGGCTGTTTCTGGATTTGGTATCATCCTGGATACGCCAGACCGTGCTCTTCAGGTGGCGGAACCCAAACCACGTCCAAAAAACATCCTCATTCTGGCCTCTGACTCCCTTCGCGCAGATCGCCTGAGTTGTAACGGTTACCACCGTCCCACCTCCCCAAACATAGACAAGATCGCAAAAGATGGCGTGAACTTCAGCAAAGCTTTCACCCCTATTGCTTCAACGCTGGAAAGTTTGACAACCATGTTTTCCAGCCAGTATCCCCACACGCACGGGATCCAGCACATGTTTCCCAATAAAGAACAGGTGCACAGGGCAAACGAAAGCATGCCTACCCTCGCAGGCATCCTTGCGGAACAGGGGTACGACACCTCTGTCATCGGTGACTGGTGTGCTTGTGGCTTTAACGAACTGCCAATGGGCAATAAAGACATCATTGTGTCCGACTTTGATAACTTTAAAGTCTATATGAGCGAGGTGGTCTATCTGCATCATCAGATTCTCCCGCTGTTCTTTGACAATCGTGTAGGTCACTTTCTATTCCCCAAACTGAAGTCATTCGCCAATTTCATGACCCCAGATGTGGTGACTAATGAAGTGGTGGATCGCCTGAACGCTCGTGAAGAGGATGGGAAGCCTTTCATTCTATTCGCCTTTTACTCATGCAGCCATCTGCCTTACAAGGCGCCCCGTGGTTACGCAGAACTATGGAGCGATCCAGATTACAAGGGGCCTCACAAACACCAGCTTCAACTCAATGTGGATGAGTTCATTGGCGATGTGGACATTGGTGAAAAATGGGAAAAACTTCCACCAAAAGAGGTGGCCCAAATTTCTGCCCTTTATGATGGAACAGTGAGAATGTTTGATGATTGCGTGGGGCGTATCATGGAAACTCTGGACGCTTCTGGACTTAAGGATGACACCATTGTCATCATTACTTCCGATCATGGTGATGACCTGTTTGAGCCAAATGTCACCTTTGGTCACGGTCTGACCTTTAATGGCGGTGATCAGAGCAACAATATTCCGTTGATCATCCGAGTGCCCGGACAAGATTCTCCTGGCCGCCAGGTCAGCAAACTGGCGCGTTCGATTGATATTCCTCCCACAGTTTTGGAGTTGGTAGGACAGCCTGCTGAACCACGCTTTGAAGGAACCAGTCTCGTGCCTTATTTAATGGAACCTGCCGCCGATCTCTCACTCGCATGGTATGGGGAAACAAGTTACCTCTTTTTCAGACGCAAGATCCCTGGTGAGGACCCTTTGCACATTCCCCCCGATGGATGAAACAACCATGATTGATCCTGAGTTTGATTTCCATTTTGTGCTAAAAGACAAGTATCAGGATGCTGTTCTTAAAACCAAAGAACGGTGCATTCGTACAGAACGGTTCAAGCTGGTCAGCACGCCCGGTGTCAAAGGCCCCATCTATCGTTTGTATGATGTGCTTAATGACAAACATTGTCAGGAAGATGTGAAGGATAACTATCCCCCAGTCTTCGCCGCCATGAAAGCAGCCCTCTACCGCTGGAGTGATCAACATCAACAGACAAAGATTCATGACATCTTTGCCGGTCAGGATGAAATGAAATTCACCGCCACAGGCAGATAGGCTGACGCTTATTGCACATTGCAGATTACAGCGAACGAGCTATTCATGGTTCATGGCACACGTTCCTGGTCTCCGCAGTCCCTATGACACCATTGGCGGCATCGTCTATTTTGGGCGTATGCTGGATAAGATTCGTCTCCACGCAAAAGGAGCACTCCCTGCAGACTACGCTTCTTTTATTGGGGATCAGACTGGCGTTTTTGACCAGCGCTGCTGTCGCTTTCTTCAAGTAGATTACACAAAGATTTCAGCCCGCGTTGTACAGGGTGGCACAGATGAAGAAATACTGGAGTGGGCTTTCCAGAATGGGCGCAAACCTTCTGATGAAGAAGTGGAAATCTGGAATGGCTTTATGAGCAAGCGAGGATGGCGGGACGCCGCCCGGGAAAGGCTGATTTTCCGTTTGAATGAAGCTGGTATGCCGATGGATGGCAGTATTGAAACGATGTTCGATTTTATAGATGCCGACGAAGAGCGACCCCTGAAAAAATTCTCTGCCTGATAAAAAAGTTTTCTTAATCGCGAAAGATTTGTGAGGCTGTTGGTAATTGTTACCAGCACGCATGCAGGATCACTCACTCACCGCAGAAGAAAAACTGGTAACGCTGATAGGCAGTCATCAGGCCGTTCTGCATCGTTACATTCTAACACTGCTGCCAGACCGGGCTCTGGCAGATGACGTGCTGCAGGAGACCAATTTAGTTCTGTGGCGCAAGGCAGCAGACTATGACTCTGCAAGGCCATTTCTGCCGTGGGCCATGGCCATCGCCCGCTTTCAGGTTCAGGCTGCCAGACGTGATTCTAAACGCGATCTTCACGTGTTTAATGATGAACTGGTGGATGTCCTTGCGCAGGAGGCCGCCTCGGCAGAAAACAACAGCGCCCCCATGGATCATGCCCTGGAACAGTGCCTCAAGGAACTGCCTGCCAAACAGCGTGAAATCATACTGGCCCGCTACAAAAGAAACGGCTCGGTAAAAGTCATCGCTGCGGAACAGGGCAGAACTCCCACCGCCATTTCTCTGCTGCTCATGCGTATTCGCAAGACACTCATGCAGTGTATTGAACAGAAAGTCTCACTATCATGAAAAACGCTGAAAAGCTTGATGAACAGCTTCATCAACTTCTTGAAGGAGAGTTGGACGAAGATGGCATGAGCAAGCTGAATCTTGAGCTGTTAAATTCACCGACAGCCAGAGCACGTTACCGCCACACCATGGCCCTTCATTCCGCTTTGATTCAGAAAGGGCATTCACAATCCGCTCTTGAAGCCGCGCTAAGGACTGCTGAGACCGCATCATCAGATTCACCCTCCCGCAAGCGGTCCGTTGTTATGCTTATCGCAGGTGCGCTTGGTGCAATCATGATTAGCGGACTAAGCTTGCTATTGCTTCCCTCCCGCACATGGGCCACTGTTCTCGAATCCAGCCAGGTGCAGTGGGAACAAGGTGCAACAGTGGCAGACAAGGCACACATTCCGCGAGATCAACTGCTGGCCTTCAAAAGTGGCTCCATGCGCATCGGTTTCCGCAGTGGCGCCAGTGTCACGCTGGAAGGGCCCTGCCGTTTTGAATTAAAAGAACCCGAGGCCTTGACCGTAGTGCACGGACGGGTTTCCGTGCATACTCCAGATGGAGCCCAGGGCTTCCGTATTGATACCCCAGGAGGTAAGTTTATCGATCTTGGCACAGAATTCGGTCTTGCGGTCGGTTCTGACGGACAGGCGCCAGTTATCCTTACAGAGGTTTTCAAAGGTGAAGTGAAAATCGTGGCCAGTTCCATCACCCCCGCCCGACTGGTCCAGGGGGAAAGCCGTGCTCTGGTTAAAGATACCCATCAAGCAACCCTGCTCAGCGCTCTGGATGAATCTCCCGTTTATCTCAACAATAACTCCCAGAGTTTACCTGTAGAAAATCAGGTTTCAGATGCGGCCAATCTGGCGCTGGGCAAACCCGTCAGCAGCCCTGCCTATTATGCCAGTAAACACGGTTCTGTGTTCCCACCGGAAAAGCTCACCGATGGCAGACTTAATGACTCCGGCGTGCCCGGCGACTGGTCATTCTGGCTGGCGCCCAATGAGCAGCATGGCGAGTTTACCGTGGATCTTTTGCAGCCTGAAACTGTTGTCCGCATTTCATTACAAAATACCAACAATCGCAAAATTGGTGACCGAGGCGTAGCCGCTTTTGAAGCTTATGGCTCACTGGATAATAAAACCTTCTTCAAGCTCGTGGAAGGTGATCTGCCACGTATCGACGCAAAAACAGACACCATCTTCCCTTTTCGCGACTTCAGCTTTTCTCGCAGCAAGATTCGCTATCTCAAAGTGGTTGTAACCCACCACTATCGCCATCCAGAACGTCCCGCCACTCACAGCCATCACAGCGGCGGGCTTAATGAAATCCGTGTCTTTGCAGAGTAATGATTCGCTTCCATTTCACATCCCTGTTGTCCTGCTTGGGCTGGCTGACTTTTGGCAGTTCGGCTCTGTGGGCTGGCAAAATTGATTTTGCACAACAGGTGCGCCCTATTCTGAACTCCCATTGCGTAGCATGTCACGGCGGTGTGAAAGAAGCGGCGGATGTCTCCTTCATTTATCGGGACAAAGCCCTGGCTGTCGGTGAGTCGGGCAAACTTACCATCGTTCCAGGCAATCCCGAAGTATCTGAAATGATGGTTCGCATCCTCTCAGAAGATCCCGCCGAAGTGATGCCAAAACCTAATCACGGCCCTCCACTGCCAGCATCTGAAGTCGCCATTCTTAAACAGTGGATACAGGAAGGTGCGGAGTGGGGTGAGCACTGGTCTTTTGTTAAACCTCAATTGCATCCTGCACCCAAGGTTAAACAGACCACCTGGCCCAGGCGGGAAATGGATTACTTCATCCTATCCCGATTGGAACATGAAGGTTTAAAGCCAGCCAATCAAGCCACCAAAAACGCACTTCTGCGCAGAGCCTCACTCGACTTGATCGGTCTGCCGCCAACGCCAGATGAACTGGAGTCTTTTGAGCAGGACACCTCAGTCAACGCTTATGAAAAGCAGATAGACCGTCTTCTGAGCTCCCCCCACTTTGGTGAACGCTGGGCTTCTGTCTGGATGGACCTGGCGCGTTATGCAGATTCCGAAGGACTGGGACTTGATCTTCGCAGGGACGTCTGGAAGTACCGCGATTGGGTGGTGCAGGCATTTAATGATGACATGCCTTTTGACCAGTTCACCATTGAGCAGCTCGCCGGTGATTTGATCCCCCATGCCACACTGGATCAACGCATTGCCACCACCTTCCATCGTCTTTCACAGGCCAACAATGAGGGAGGCACGGATGATGAAGAGTTTCGTGTGGCAGCCGTGATGGATCGCGTCGCCACCACATGGGAGGTATGGCAGGGTGTAACCATGGGCTGTGTGCAGTGCCACTCCCATCCCTATGATCCGATCAAGCATGAAGAATACTTCAGCTTCATGGACTTTTTTAATCATACCGTGGACGCAGACTTGGTTGAAGGTCTGCCGCTGCTGAAGGTTCCGGTGGATCGTAATCTTCACGCAACAGCAGGCGCATTGCAAAATCGTATCCGTGCGCTTGAAGAGAACATTTTTACCCAACAGGAAGCCCACAAGGAAGAATCAACATGGCTTCCAAGCCAAGGCATGAAACCAGCAGGCAAGGCTGGCAAGCTTCAAGTGATCAAGCAGGGGGATTTAGAAGAGTACCGTACCATTGGGAATATTGCCGTGGGAGATGTGCATGAGCTTAATATCCCCGTGCAGGCTGGCCTGAAGAGCCTCACCGCATTTAAACTGGAAGTGCTGCCTTTGGATGAAGAGAAGGCCCTTCACACACCTGAATGGGGATCGATCATTCGCCGCTTCAGCCTCCAGATCGTGAAGGCAACCGGCCAGGCTCAGGAGGTCGCACTGCAAGAGGTGATCACCGATGAAGCACATCCAAACTTTGACCCCAACGGTTCCTTAAAAGATTCAGAACGCGGCTGGGGCCCTTATTCAAAGATCAGCCGTGCACGACATGCAGTGGTCCTCTTGAAGAAACCTCTGGTGTTTGAGAAAGGCGATTCATTGAGACTCAGCCTGGCTCACACTAAAAAGTCACTGCTGTCCAGTTTTGTTCTGGTCTCCAAGCGAGGCAGAGTATTTCTTACCGACAGTCCTGCCTGGAGCGATTATCAGCAGTCCCCCGGCATCGCAAGACTGAAAAAGGAACTCAACGCAGCACGTGAAGAGTTAAAAAAACTCCGCACCGTGACCACCCCTTATCTTCAGGAGCTGGAGACAGGACAGCGTCGCGCCACCCATGTCTTCGTTCGAGGAAACTGGCTGGACAAAGGTGAACTGATTAAAGAACCGAACACACCCGCTATCTTTCCAAAGTTACAGGGACAACATGACCGCCTATCCATGGCAAAGTGGCTCGTCTCAGATGATAATCCGCTGACATCGCGAGTCGCCGTCAATCGTTTATGGTTGGAACTGTTTGGGGTCGGTATTGTGCCCACTCCAGAGGACTTTGGTTCCGCAGGAGAAAAACCCACTCATCCAGAGCTGCTGGATACGCTGTCCATCAGGTTTCAGTCTGACATGAAGTGGAGTGTAAAATCACTGCTGCGTGAGCTGGTCACCAGCGCAGCCTATCAGCAGGATGCCACCATCACGGCACAGCTCCATGAGCGCGATGCAGACAATCGCCTGCTGGCCAGAGGCCCCAGACAACGCCTCACCGGTGAGATGATCCGTGACCATGCGCTGACCGTATCAGGTCTGCTGGCAAATGACCAGGGAGGACCGCCAGTGCATCCGCCACTGCCTGCGGATGTGTGGCAGCCGTTTACCAAAGACCCCTGGAACACCCCCAGGGAAGGCGAGCGTAATCGCTATCGCCGCTCCATCTATGTGTATTGGAAACGCAGCATCCCCTATCCCATGTTCGGCACCTTTGACGCCCCAACACGCGAGCTGTGCAATAAACGACGCGTCACCTCGAACACTCCCCTGCAAGCGCTGACTGTGCTGAATGATCCCACCTTTGCAGAATTCTCGCGCGCGTTCGGTTTGCGGATCAAAGACGAGTTCACGGGGGATCTGGATGCAAAGCTTTCCCTGGCTTATTTCGCTGCCACCAGTCAGAAGATCACGCCTGCAAGATTAAGCGAACTACGCTCCCTGTATGCCCAGTTAGCACAGCAGTACCACCGTGAGCCCCAGTCGTTAAATGCCTTCGCAGGCTCCGCCGAGCACGCAACTCTGACCGTCATCGCCTCGGTTCTCTTTAACCTGGATGAAGCCCTGATTCGCTAACCTCACCCTTCCGCCCACTCACGCCATGATTCACCAAGCCAATACTGAGCGCCTGCGACTGCTGACTCGTCGTCATTTTTTACAGGATTGTCCCACAGGCTTGGGCGCCCTCTGGCTTGCCTCACAGGGACTTGCCACGGCCAGCAGTGACAAGGTGCATATCCATCATGATTCCAGCGCCCCGCTAAGTCCGGTAAGCCCCACTCTGCCATCGAAAGCCAGGCGCATCATTCACCTTCACATGGTGGGTGCGCCCAGCCAGCTAGAGTTGTTTGATTACAAACTTCTGCTGAAAAAATATGACGGCAGGCAGTGCCCTGAAGAGTATCTGAAAGGCCAACGCTTTGCTTTTATTCAAGGCGTGCCCACCATGCTGGGGCCCATCTATGACTTTAAACAGCACGGTCAATCAGGCGCCTGGATATCGGACCGCCTGCCTGAACTGGCCAGACATGCTGACAAACTCTGCATCATCAAAACCATGCAGACCGATCAGTTCAATCATGGGCCGGCTGAACTGCTGGTGCACACCGGAAATCAAAACCTCGGGCATCCGTCCATAGGCTCCTGGATCACCTGGGGGTTGGGAACAGATAACCAGAACCTGCCTGGTTTCATGGTGTTAATCTCCGGAGGACGCTTCCCCCGCGTGGGCGCATCACTATGGGGCAGCGGTTATCTCCCTTCCGTCTATCAGGGCGTCCAATGTCGCTCCACAGGTGATCCTGTGTTGAACACGAATAACCCAGGCGGCATCACCCGTGATATCCGGCGTACCGCTCTGGATTCTTTGCAGCGGCTGAACCAGCAGACCTATCAAGAATTTGGCGACCCGGAAACTGTCACTCGAATCTCCCAGTACGAAATGGCCTACCGCATGCAGGTTTCAGTGCCGGAAGTCATGAGCATCAAAGCGGAGCCAGCTTACATCCATGAGATGTATGGCACCCAGCCAGGCAAGGAATCCTTTGCCAATAACTGCCTGCTGGCCAGACGCCTGGTAGAAGCCGGCGTGCGCTATGTTCAGTTGTTTGACTGGGGTTGGGATTCTCATGGCGCCTCCGCTGCCGAGTCCCTGAATGTAGGTTTCCAGGATAAATGCCAGGACATTGACCGCCCCATCGCAGCGCTTATCACGGATCTGGAACAACGCGGATTACTGGAAGATACCCTGGTGGTCTGGGGTGGAGAATTTGGTCGTACCCCCATGCAGGAAAACCGCGGCGGCAACATCACTAAATTCATGGGCCGCGACCACAACCCAAATGCCTTTACCCAATGGATGGTTGGCGCCGGTGTGAAGCCTGGCATCTCCTATGGAGAAACCGATGAAATGGGCTACCGCTGCGCGTCAAACCCCGTCCACTTGCGCGACTTTCATGCCACCATATTGAACCTGTTTGGTTATGACCACAATAAACTGGTGTTCCCATTCCAGGGATTGAACCAAAAACTGACCGGCGTGAAGAAAGCCAGGGTGGTGAAAGACATCCTGGCCTGATCACCCCAAAGGCAACCAGATCAGGCCAGATCAAATCAACGTCACTTCAAACAACCAGCGGACTATTTCTTTTTCTTGTCATCAAGATTCAAACGAATCTCTTCATCGCTGACGCTTTCTGAAGCAATGCCATCCTCAGGCACATCCACTCCGCTCACCCAGCAAAGCGCGTTCAATACCGTTTTACGGAATTCATCATCCTGCCAGTTTTTGTGGAAATG
>Ga0182737_1003529_pt1 | contig 11421 bp, 8 predicted proteins | sample eDN5th30CBELigOP_FD_128878 | JGI IMG/M metagenome (GOLD analysis project Ga0182737, IMG submission 128878) | Enriched Organic Plus compost microbial communities from Emeryville, California, USA - eDNA 5th pass 30_C BE-Lig OP (version 2) (version 2) ... | reverse complement strand
CCGAGGAGGGCATCCCCCACCGCGCGCTCCCGCGCAACCTGGGCTTCGCGCCCGCGGTCAACATGGGGATCGACGCCACCGACGCGCCCTGGGTGCTGGTCCTCAACTCGGACGCGGTCGCCGAGCCGGACGCGCTGGCCCGGATGGTCGCCGCCCTGGAGGCGGACCCGGGCCTCGGCGGGGTGCAGCCGCGGATCCTTTCCCTGATCCGGGGCCAGAGCCTGGCGGCGGACGATCCGAACGTCCTGATCTACAGCCTCGGCCAGGCCTTGACGGCGGACGGCCGCGCGCGCGAGGACGGCATCGGCCAGCCGCAGGGTTCGCGCCGGGTCGCCGGCCGGGAGATCTTCGGCGTCTGCGGGGCGGCCAGCCTGCTGCGCCGCGAGATGATCGACCGGGTCGGGGGCTACGAGGAGAGCTACTTCGCCTTCTACGAGGACGTGGACCTGAACGTGCGGGCGCGGATCGCGGGCTGGCGCTTCGCCCTCGTGCCCGACTCGGTCGTGTGGCACGTCGGCAACGCCGCCTGGCACAGCGGCTTCGACCGCCCGGACGCCGAGAACGCGCGGCTGGTCGCGCGCAACCGGATCTGGACCCAGGCCAAGTTCATGCCGGTCACACGCCTGCCGCGCGTCGTCCTGGTCGAGGGGGCGGCCCTGGTGCGCGCGGCCCTCGACCGACGCTTCCTCCTCACCCTGGCCGGCAAGGCGCAGGGCCTGCTCCGGATCGGGAGCGCCCTGAAGGAACGGAGGCGCCTGGCGCGCACGGGGGACCCGGAGCTCGCTCGGGCCTGGCTCGGCGAGAGCCGTCGCAGCACGGCCGAGATCCTCCGGCACCCGGTGCCGCCGCCGGGCACGCCGCCGCGCGCCCCACGCTGATCAGCCGGCCCCGCGCCACTCGAGCAGGTCGGCGAGGCTGGTCTCGAGTTCCCGTGCGGGGGCCCAGCCCGTCGCCTCCCGCAGGCGCGCGCCCTCGCCCCGGATCGCCGGCAGCCCGGAGCCCGGCCGCCCGTCCGGTGAGCCCACCAGGTTCAGTTCGGCCTCGCTCAGCCGGCCGATGATCCGCGCCAGCTCCGCCAGGCTTCGGGACCGCCCCGAGCAGAGGTTGTAGGTGCCGGTCGCGCGGGCCGCGAGCACGCCGGCGACCGCCTCGGCGGCGTCGCGCACGTCCGTGAAGTCCCGCGAGATCTCCGGGTTGCCCACCCGGACCTCGGCCCGGCCGCCGGGACCGGCGCCGATCGCCGCCAGCGTGAACTCGGAGCTCGCCTGGCTGGCGGGCTCCCCCGGACCGATCAGGTTGAAGCACCGGAGGACCGTCACCGGCAGGCCGGCCCAGCGGGCGTACTGGCCGCAGATCGCCTCCATCGCCAGCTTCGAGGCCGCGTACGGCGTGCCGGCCCCGGTCGGGGAGTACTCCGCGAACGGAGGCTCGCCCGCGTAGACGGCGGCGGAGGAGAGGGCGATCACCTGCGCCTCGGGGGCGTGCTGCCGGGCCGCCTCCAGCAGGTGCGCGACCCCGGTGGCGTTCGTGCGGAACGCGAGCGTCGGGTCGGCCACCGCCGCCGCGGGGGAGGTGAGCCCGGCCGCGTTCACGATCGCGGAGGGGCCCGTCCTCCCGATCGTCTCCCCGAGCCGCTCGGGGTCGAGGAGGTCGCCGCCCTCCGCGCGGCCGGGGGCGATCACCTCCCATCCGGAGCGCTCGAGGGCCCGCCGGATCCAGCCGCCGAAGAAGCCGGAGGCACCGAGGACGAGGGCTTTCCCGGCCCCGCCCACCGGGGATCAGCCGGTCTTGCCGATCAGGCGGTCGCGGCCCGACTGCTCGATCGTCTTGCGCAGCCCGTCGGCCAGCGAGACGGTCGGCTCCCAACCGAGCAGCTCCCGGGCGCGGCCGATGTTCGGCTGGCGGACCTGCGGGTCGTCGGTCGGCAGCGGCTCGAAGGTGATGGTGGATTCGGCGCCCGAGGCCTCGATCACGGCGTTCGCGAGCTGGAGCAGCGTGTACTCGTCGGGGTTGCCGATGTTGACCGGCAGGTGCTCCCCGGACTCGGCGAGCAGGATGAGGCCCCGCACCAGGTCGTCGACGAAGCAGAAGGAGCGGGTCTGGGAGCCGTCGCCGAACACGGTGAGCGGCTGGTTCTGGAGGGCCTGGCGGAGGAAGGTCGGGATCGCCCGGCCGTCGTGCGCGCGCATGCGGGAACCGTAGGTGTTGAAGATCCGGACGATCGAGGTATTCACGCCTTGCTGCCGGTGGTAGGCCATGGTGAGCGCCTCCGCGTACCGCTTCGCCTCGTCGTAGACGCCGCGGGGGCCGATCGGGTTCACGTGCCCCCAGTAGCTCTCCTCCTGGGGGTGGACCTGCGGATCGCCGTAGACCTCGGAGGTCGACGCGAGCAGGAAGCGCGCCCGCTTGAACTTCGCCACGCCGAGCATGTGCCAGGTGCCCTGCGCCCCGACCTTCAGGGTGTGGAGCGGCAGGCGGGCGTAGTCGATCGGGCTGGCGGGGGAGGCCAGGTGGTAGACGTAGTCGACCTCGCCGGGGATCTCCACCTCCTCGGTGATGTCCCAGGGGAGGAAGGTGAAGTCGGGGCTGTCGATGTGCTCGATGTTCTGGAGGGAGCCGGTGTCCAGATTGTCGATGCAGATCACCTTGCTACCGCGCTCCAGCAACGCGTCGCAAAGGTGCGACCCTACGAATCCGGCTCCGCCGGTCACCACACAGACAGTCATGGCCGGATCGTATTGGAGGGCTCCGGGGCGGGGCGGCGGTGGGGGCCGGATCGTCTAACGTCTTGCAACCCCGCCCCGGAGGAACCTTGCCCCTTCCCGTATGGATTGCCGCCGCTCGCTCGGCCCGCGACCGGGCTCATCGAGAGACCGGAGACCGCCCCGCCCCGCGCCCGGGTCCCGCCCGGGCGATGCGCTGGGCGGCGGTGCCGCTTCTCGCCGCGCTCGCCCTCCTCGCCGGCTGCGGTTCCCCGGACGACGGCCCGGAGCCCGAGCCCCCGGCCCGGCCCGAGGCCCCGGCCGCGAGGCCCGACCCGGTGCTGCCGGATCTGGGCGGCGAGGCCGGCGAACGCCTCCGCCGCGAGGTCGCCCGGGCCGACCGGGCGGGGATGAACCCCGCGGTCTTCGCGAAGGTCGGTGACTCGAACACGGAGTACCCGCAGAACCTGTTCGGGCTCGGCTGCCGGGAGGTCGACTTCGGCGCGAACGCGGACCTGAGGGCGGTGGTCGCGCGCTACCGGAGGGTCCGGTTCCCGGAGCTCGTGACGTTCCCGGAGTGCGAGCCGGTCAACTCGCTCTCTCGCCGCTCCACGGCGGCCGTGTCGGGGGTTTGGACGGAGTGGCTGATGACCCCGACCGCGGAGCTCCCGGCGACCGGGATCTACCCGCCGACGGACGAGTGCGAGCCGGAGCAGACGCCGGTCGAGTGCGAGATCGGCCTCATCTCGCCCCGCTGGGTCTTGATCATGGCGGGCACCAACGACGCGCTGCTCGGCCTCCCGCTCGGCGCCGAGTACCGCGGCCATCTCGAGCGGCTGGTGGCCGGGGTCCGGGAGCTGGGCCCGGTCCCGGTGCTGTCCACCCTGCCGCCGATGGCGACCCCGGCCCACACCGGCGAGCCGGGCGAGGAGAGGATCGGCGAGGCGAATCGGATCATCCGACGGGTCGCCCGCCGGGAAGGAGTGCCGCTGATCGACCTCCACCGGGCGCTCACCGGCCCAGGCATGGTCCACGACGGGCTCGGCCCGGACGAGCTCCACCTCAGCGTCTACGGGGGCGAGGAGCAGCCGGACGTGATGGCGGGCTCGGCGGTGCTCACCCCTGCGGCGCTCAGGTACGGCGCGAACCGCCGCAACCTGATCTGGCTCCAGGTGTTGGAGAAGCTGGATCAGACCGTGGGAGCCGGGTAGCATGGCCGCTCTGCCGTAATCGAGTACGACGACCTGGGGGGATTGACTTGAAGGCTATGTGGGGAATCGCCGTTGCCGCGTTCGCGGTCGGAGCTCTCGCGTTCGCGGCCCCGCCCGCCTCCGCGACGACGTTCTGCGTCCCGACCTTTTTCGAGGGTTGCCCGAACTCGAACGGCAACCAGGCGGCCGCGCTGCAGACCGCCCTGAGCATGGCGGGATCGGACGGGTCGGCGGACACCGTTCGGCTCGCGCCCGGCACCCACGGCCAGAACGGTGCATTCACCGCAGCGGGCAGCGACGATCTCACCATCGTGGGCGCTGGCCGGACCGAGACCGCCATCACCAGCACGGCCACCGTGGCCGGGGCGGTCCTGAACCTGTACTCCGGCAACACCCGGAAGGTCACGGTCCGGGACCTGTAGATCGTGGTTCCCGCGTCCTTCCCCAACTCCGGCGGGGTCGGCTCCGCGCTGATCCAGTCGAACGACACGATCGAGCGGGTCGACGTCGTCAGCAAGAACTCCCAGGCCAACGGGGTGACCAGCATCATCCAGGGCGGCACCTTCCGCGACGTGCGGTTCTTCGGCCGGGCGGGCGGCAGGTTCGGTTACGCGCTCGGCAACACGGCGGGGGACGCCTGCCCCAACGCGCAGTACGCACTCGTTGCGGACGACGTCACGGTCCGGGACTCGTCGATCGCGATCACCGCCGACTGCCCGAAGGTCGAAGCGAAGGTCACCGACTTGATCACGCGTGGCGTTGGCAACTCGATCTACCTGCAGGGGGGCGCCAAGATGACGGTGGAGAACGCCCTGTCCGAGAGCGGTGACGGCAGCCCGATCCAGGTGCTGAACTCGACCGACGATGGCGATACCGAACTCCGTGCCTCGCACGTCACCGCGATCGCCACCGGTGACGAGACGGCCCCGGCGATCCACGCCAGGGTCCCCAACCTGACCCTCACCGACGACGTGCGGATCAGGATCGACAGTTCGGCGTTCGTCGGCTTCGCGAGCACCTGGTTCGCCGAGGCGGCCGACGATCCCCAGAAGGGCGACTCGTACCTCGAGATCTCGTACTCCAACTACGCGGTGCCCGGCACCAAGACCGGCAACTCGTACGTGACCGCGGGTCCCGGCAACGTCGACGTGGCGCCGCGGTTCGTCGACGCGGCCGCCGGCGACTACCGTCCGGCGCCCGGGTCGTCCCTGATCGACGCCGGCCAGCCCACCATCGACCCGCCGGACGCCGATCTCGCCGGAAACCCGCGACCGGTCGACGGCGACGGCGACGGCGACGGCTCGGCCATCCCGGACGCCGGAGCCTTCGAGTACCAGCCGCCCGCCCCGACCTGCGAGACCGATCCCGCGCTCTGCCCGGACCCTCCGGTCCCGGACACGACCAAACCGAAGATCACGAAGGTCAAGTTCTCCTTCAAGCGCGGCAAGCGCGGCTCGATCCGACTGAACCTCTCGGAGCCGGCGAGCGTTCGGGCGGTCCTAGCCCCGCTGCCGAAGCGCGGTAAGCGCAAGAAGGTCGTGATCGTCCGGAAGTCCGCGAAGGCGGGGAGCTTTGCTCTGAAGCTCGGGAAGAGGAAGCTTTCTCCCGGCCGCTACAGGCTCACGATCGTTGCTACGGACGCCGCCGGCAACGTGTCGAACCCGCTCGTCCGAAAGGTACGCGCGAAAAAGCGCTAGGAAAAGGGGACCGGCTCACGCTCGGGCGAGCAGCTTTTCGGCGGGCTGCCCGCGGCCCTTCCGCTACCAGGCGCGAACCGACCGGCTCCCCTCGGGAACCGGTTCGGATCACTCCCCCAGTGTCGTCGGCTGGATCGCGGCGGCACCTCTTGTCATCCGACGGCCACCCCGCGAGGGGCCCCGCCCGACTTCAGAGGTGCCGCCGCCCGCGACGCCTGACGCTTCGGTCGGGCGCCGGCCAGTCGAAGGTCAGGCGGAGCTCGTCCAGATCGACCAGCGGGCCCGGCTCGCGGACCCGGTAGGTGGCAAGCTCGCTCTGCACCGCCGACTGGAACATTTCGTCCCGGTCGACACCGCGTATGGCGGCCTGCCGTTCCATTCCAGCGAGCAGTCCCTCCGGGATCTGTCCCTCCGTCCTCTCCATGGCCCGAACATAACGCCGCCACCGTCCCCCGTGTGACTTATGTCAAGCGGTCGCGACCGTTTTTCCCGGGTTTTGCGGAAATTGGTGGGCGACCGGCCAAAGCTTCAGGCGCCCGGTCCGCCGGGCGCCTCGGTCTGGACCCGCACCAGCAGGTCCTCGATCCGGTCCAGCTCGATCGGACCCAGCCCCTCTTCTTCGAAGAACACCTGCTCGTCGAACAGCCCGTAGAGGGTGCCGAGCACCTCGCCGCCGTCCTTCAGCTTCAGGTTGATCCGCGCACCCCGGCCCAGGCGGGGAATGATGGTCGCGATCTCTTCCTTCGATGGCATCGGAGAAAAGGTAGCGGCAAGGGGGGAGAGTTTCGTCGCGCCGTCCCTTAGAGGCCCCACGAGGGCGCTTCGGGCTCCCTCCCCGAAAGGTCGTGGGTCCCCTATTGGTCGAGGGACTTGAAGTATTCGGCCGGACGGGGTAGACATGTTGATGAACTGAGAAAGAAGTGGGGGACTCCATGAGGAGAGTCACAGTTCCAGAACGGTGTCCGGATGGCACCGATCGAGAACCGAGCGAGGCCGCTCGCAAGCGGGCGGCGGTCGAACTGATCCGCCGACATGACCGGCCACTCAGGTGGACGGCCCGCCGATTCTCGATCTGTGCCGAAGACGCCGAGGACGCGTATCAGCGTGGGATCGAGATCCTGCTCTCGAAGGCCCCGACGACCGACTCGACTCAGCTGCTGCCCTGGACCCGAACGGTGATCAAGCACGAGGCACTTGCGATCCGCAAGACCAGGGAGCGGACCATGGGCCGACCGGGCCCGCCCCCGGACCCCGATCACGTCGACGAGGACTGGGTGCAGCTGATCCCGGCGGAGGGCGACGGCCCGGACGAGCTCACGGTGCGTCGCGAGAGGGTGGCGCGGAGCAAGGAGGCGCTCGGGCTCCTGAAGCCGGCCGAGCTCAAGGCGCTCACCCAGCTCGCCGAGGGGTTCAGTTACGCCGAGATCGGCGAGATGAACGACTGGACCCGGACCAAGGTCAACCGGTGTCTCGCGGAGGGCCGGGCGAGGTTCAGGAGCGCCTTCAGTGAGAGCGAGCAGGGGGAGAGGTGCCCGGACTTCGAGCCGCTCATCTCCGCCTGCTGTGACGGACAGCTGGAAGATGACCGGCTCGAGGAACTCGAGAACCATCTCGCCGCCTGTGGGTACTGCCGCACGACCCTTCGTGCCTACCGCGCCGCGCCGCGCGCGGCCGCCGCGCTGGCGCCGGCGGTGCCGTTCGGCCACGGGGCCTGGGAACGGGTCCAGGAGTTCGTCCTCGGCCTACAACTGCGGCTTCAGGGAATCGGGCGCGGGGCCGATTCGGGCCTGCAGGGCGCCGTGGCCTCGGGCGGATCGGGCGGTGTCGCCGCCACCGTGAAGCTGGCCGCCGTCTGTGCCGGAACGGCCGGCACCGCGGCGGTCTGCGCGGCGACGGGAGTCGTACCGGCGGTTGACCTCGCCCCGCGGCACGCGAACGAGACGCCGGTCGAGCGAACGGCCAGCGTTCCGAGCCCTGCCCCGCCGCGGCCCGAGGTGAGCGGGACCGACGACGCGATCGTCGCCCCGGCTCAGGATCCCGAGCCGGATACGCCGGCGAGCGCGGAACCCTCCAAGGACCAGCCGGAAGGTCCGGTCCAGGCGCCACCGGCGGTGCCGGAACCGACCCCCGTCCAGGCCGAGTTCACCCCGGAGGCGGCGGGCACGCCGGCACCGTCCGCGCCCCCACCGCCGAAAGCAACTTCGAGTCAAGTGCCAATCGGAAACGGAGGAGGGGAGTTCGCGCCATGAAACGAGTTCTGGCGGTCATGTTCACCGTCTTGATCGGATTCGTCGCCACGGTCACGACGGCCCAGGCAGGCGAGTTCACGGTGAGGCAGTGCTTTGGGGCGGAGCAGCAGGGGTTCGTTGGGCAGTTCGAATTCTTAAACAACGAGTCCCACTTGGACATTGCTAACGGTTGCTCTCCCACTGGGTCCGGGAGGATTGGCGTCTTCCAGAACCTCAGCGGGTCAAGCCTTACCGCAGGGGGCGGCGGACGATTCAGATGGACAACTCCGGCCGCCGTTAGTGTCATCGGGACGAAGTTCACCAACCGACTCAAGGACGCCAACGGGATCCAGGCCGGGCTGTTCGGGCAGAACGGCGCCACGGTGATCGACCTCGACCAGGGCTACGCGCACGACGGCACAAACCGGGTGAGCACCTGGCGGAACGAGTACCTGCCCCAGCAGTCGATCGTCGCCTCCCTGGTCTGTCACGCGAGCGGGCCCTGCGCCAACAACCCGAGCTCCGCCAAGGCGTTCGTGGAGGTCACCGACGTCGAGTTCGACGCGGAGGATCGCATCGGACCGACCCTGAACCCCGGCGGCTCGATCTGGGAGTGGACGACCGACGGCAAGTTCCACCGCGGCGAGGGCACGATCCAGGTGACCTCCGCCGACACCGGGACAGGCATCTCGACGGCCTGGGTCGAGGTCAACGGGCTGAAGATCAACTTCGCGCCCCCGGCCTGCCCCGGCGCCGCGGTCGGGTACGCAACGAGGTTCGACCCGTGTCCCGCTAGCTTCTCGCGGAGCCGCACCTTCGACACGTCACAGTCCCCGTTCCAGGAAGGCGTCAACACGGTCCAGGTCTGCGTCGCCGACTACGCGGACACCTACGCCGGGACCAACAAGGCGTGCTCCGCGACCCGGAAGGTGACCGTCGACAACAAGGCGCCCGCGCCGCCGGTCGGACTCCGCGTCCGGGAGGGATCCGACTGGCGGCCGACGAACGGGTTCAATCTCGAGTGGCGCAATCCCTCGGACCAGGTGGCACCGATCGTGGCCGCGGTCTATCGCATCACGGACCCGGATACGGGCGAACAGACCGGGGCCGGTTACGTGGACGGAGAGGATGTGCAGGAGGCCGGGCCGATCGAGGTCCCGGCGGTGGGGGAGCACACGGTCGAGGTCTTCCTCCTGGACGCCGCGCTCAACTGGGGTTCCGAGGCCAGTGCCACGCTCAAGTTTGATGACCGCCCACCGAGTGACGTGAAACCGGAACCGCCCTCGGGCTGGGTCTCCGGCGACGAACTTCCCCTGCGGCAGGAGATCGAACGGGCCGAAGCGGGCGGTCCCTCCGGAATCACCGGGTACTCCCTCGCCGTCTCGCAGGACGGCCCGACGCCACCCTGCGCCACCGGCATCTGCCTGGCGCCCGAACTCACGCTGAACGATGGCCCCGAGCAGCGGGTCGGCTCGATCGGCGGGTTGGAGGAAGGAACGCACTGGGTCTCCGCGGTGGCGGTGTCCGGCGCCCGCAAGTCCTCGCTCGAACCGGGCAGCACCGTCGTGGAGGTCGACCGCACGGCTCCGCAGGTTTCGATCGGCGGACTGCCGGGCAACTGGGTGAGCCATCCGGTGACGCTGAGCGTCAGCGCGAGCGACGAGCTCTCCGGCATGAGCCCTCGGCCCGGGACCGACGACGGCCGACCGGCTGTCTTCCTCGAGACGGAGGCATATGGTGTGCGTGAGTCCCCCGGGCCGACGGGTTCCTTCGCGATCGCGAGCGAGGGGACGAACCAGATCAGGTACTGGGCCGAGGACCTGGCCGGCAACGCGAACGACGGCGCCAGAGGCCCCAACGGAGACCTCCACGCGGCGCCCGGGCGGGCGACCGTCCGGGTCGACATGACCGAGCCGGAGGCAAGCTTCCGGACGGGCGGAGACCCCGAGCGCCCGGAGGACGTGGTGCTCCTCGCGACCGACGGCGATTCGGGGGTGGTTTCGGGCTCGATCGGGATCCGCCCCGCTGGTGGGGACGTGCTCACCCGGCTGCCGACGACTCGTCGTGAGGATTCCTTCGTCGCGACGGTACCTTCGGACGACATGTCCCCAGGCACGTACGAGCTCGTCGGCGAGGTGACGGACCGCGCGGGCAACGTCGCCCGGGTGGAGAGGAACGAGAAGGGCGGGCACGCGACGCTAAACCTCCCGCTCAAGGCCTCCACCGCCGTGACCGCCGGGTTCCGCGGCCGGCGGAGCAAGCTGAAGAAGGCATACGGCTCGAGGCCGGCGGTCGAGGGCCGCCTCACCTCCGGGCAGGCCCCGCTCGTGGGCCAGAGCCTGATCGTCACCGAGACCTTCCAGAAGGGCGGCACTCCCGCGAAGCGCACGTCCACCGTCCGCACCGATGGTGCCGGGCGGTACCGGGCTGTGCTGCGCAGGGGCCCCTCCCGGACGATCCAGGTCCGCTTCGCGGGCAGCCCCAGGTTGGGTCGCGCCGCCAGCCGCGAGCTGGCGCTCACGGTCGCCGGCCTCACCAAGTTCAAGATCAAGCGGAAGAGGATCTTCAACGGCTCCAGCGTGAAGATGAGCGGGCGGGTGGGGTTCACGGGGGCGCTCAGGCCGTCACGCGGCAAGCTGGTGGCGATCCAGTACCTCGATCCCGCGCGAGGCAAGTGGAGGCCGGTCGAGGTGCTGCGGACCCGCCGCTCGGGCAAGTTCTCGTACCGCTACCGGTTCCGGACGATCGCCACCGCGCAGAGGATCGTGTTCCGCGCCGTCTCGCTGCCCGAAGCCGGCTGGCCCTACGCGCTCTCGACATCCGGGCCGAGATCGGTCACTGTGTACCCGAGGAGAAAGTAGTCGCCCTACCTAAGGCAGGAGGCCCATGAGACGGATACCAAGACCATCCCCCGCCATGGTGGTGGCGCTGATCGCCCTCACGATCGCGATCGGCGGCACCGCATTTGCCTTACCGGGAAAGTTCACCGTGGGACGCGACGATTTGAAGACATCGTCCGTGGGCGCCAGGGCGCTTGGAAAGGGGGTATTGGAACAGATTGCGCTTATGCCGTCTCGAGATCTGACAGCCGGCGACGGTCATTTCACAGAACTCGAAGGTGTCATTACATGTCCGGCGAAAGCGCCGTTCGCCTTTGACCCTTCAGTTGGTCCAATGGGACCGAGCGCAATCGAGGTAAGCCAGATGTCGATTCCGAACAGATGGAAGGGCCCCGGGGGATATCGATTCAGGGTCTTGAGTGACCGTGGACCAAATGTGGCCTTCACCATGAGAGTCAACTGCCTGCCCGCCCGTTAGAAAACCCGTCGGCGCTTGCTCTCTGGCTCTGAGGGTCGGCCCGTGGGCCAGGCGCGAAGGTGGCGCGAAGGTTCTCACCATCGTTGGCGAGGAAAATGACGGGAATGATCGGACGGCTAGAAGGCCCTGAAGCCCGGAGTGCGGACCAGCTTGACCGGTTTCAGGGCGCTGGCCGATTCGACCAGGAACCTGACTCCGTCCCGGCCCTCGATCGCGAGGACCGCGGATTCGCGGTTTCTCCAGGCGAGTGAGACCAGGAGGGCGT
>Ga0182737_1003527_pt1 | contig 11424 bp, 6 predicted proteins | sample eDN5th30CBELigOP_FD_128878 | JGI IMG/M metagenome (GOLD analysis project Ga0182737, IMG submission 128878) | Enriched Organic Plus compost microbial communities from Emeryville, California, USA - eDNA 5th pass 30_C BE-Lig OP (version 2) (version 2) ... | reverse complement strand
CGTGCTGGATCGGGATAAATCCTACACGGTATTGGGTCAGAAGGAGAAGTACCACGGCGATTCGGCAAAGGTAAGCACGTTGGGCATCACGGACTCGGATACGCTGGAGGTGGCGCTGCTGCTGGAGCCTGTATTCGAGGTGGGCAAAACCTTCGAGCTGGAGAATATTTACTACGACTTCGACCGGCACAACATCCGGCCGGACGCTGCGGCGATACTGGATGAGCTTGTGCGCACGCTGCGTGATAACCCGACGCTGAAAATTGAGCTTTCGAGCCATACGGACAGCCGTGGCAGCGATGCCTACAACGAGGCGCTGTCGCAGCGGCGGGCCCAGTCGGCGGTGGATTACCTGGTGAGCCGTGGCATCGCACGCGACCGGATGGTTGCGAAGGGTTACGGGGAAACGCGGCTGGTGAACGACTGCGGCAACGGCGTGCCATGCTCCCGCGAGCAGCATCAGGCCAACCGGCGTACGGAAGTCACCGTGTTAGCCTATTAGGAGTAACGCTATCAACTAACCGGATCGATCATCGATTAGATCCAAAGGCCAATCCCTGTTGCTGGATTGGCCTTTTTGTTACGCTATTTCCAACCGCCCCCCAATGCCCTGTAAAGCGTGACCTTGGCATTCAATTGTTCCTGTTTTATACTCACCAAATCCAGTTCGCTGTTGAGCGCGTTACTTTGCGCGGTAATAACTTCTAAATAGGTTGCCTCACCGCTTTTAAAGAGCAGGTTGGCGTTTTTGACGCCAAGTTGCGCTGTGACAACGCGCTGTTCACTGATTGCATATTGGTCATTAAGTTTTTCAATCATCACCAGCGCATTGGTTACTTCGTGTACGGCATCCATGACCGTTTGCTGAAAGCTGATTTCTGCTTTATCACGCTCCAGTTTCGCAATCTCATGCTGCGTTTTCAGTCTTCTCCCAGCAAAAATGGGTTGAGTGACGCCGCTGATGATGCCACCGAACAACGCCCCGGGGATGTTGAACCAATTTTGGGGTAACATGGCATTGAGCCCCCCCGAAGCCTCGATGGTAAGTGTGGGATACCGGTATGCTTGTGCAACGCCCACATCGGCGTTAGCTGCGCGCAAAGCGAGCTCGGCTTCGCGAACATCGGGCCGGTTGACAAGCAGCTGCAAGGGTACACCTGCATCGTAGGTGTCCTGTATACGCCAATCCATCAATGCAGACGAGCGATATACGCTGTCCGGCATCTGTCCGGTCAATGCCCGCAAGGTATTTTCCTGGATGGCAATTTCCTGTTCCAATTGGGGAATAAGGGAGGCCGCAACCAACATTTGTGATTGGGTTTGCTGGATAGCCAATGAACTGACTTCGCCTGCATCCCGTTGCAGCTTGACGATCTGGAGGGTACTGTCGTTGAGTTTAAGGTTGCGCTGTGCAACCTCCAGTTGTGCATCCAGCATAAGCAGGTTATAATACCCTTCGGCGATGGCAGCCACCAAACTGGTCTGTATCGCTTTCCTGGCTTCAAACGTTTGAAGATACCCGGCCAGGGCACTTTCTTTTTGCCTGCGCAATTTTCCCCAGATATCCAGTTCCCAGCTCAGGCCGACAGACGAAAAATATTGCGACTGATACAAGAACAAGTTCTCGGGAGGATCAGACTGTCCCTCTTGATCATACCAGCCCGATGATGGAGAACCGTAGAAGTCACGCGACCGCCACTGGTGGTTGGTGCCGCCCAGTTGAGCGTCGATTTCGGGCAGAAAGGCTGCACGGGATTGCCGCAACGATTGATTGGCTATTTCGATGTTCTTCAGTGCCGTTTGCATGTCGTAATTGTTGACGATGGCACTGTCAATAAGTATCATCAGCATGCTATCGGTGAAGAAATCATTCCATGGAATGTCGGCAATCGTCGCGGAATCTGCCGCCGTGCCGACTCCTCGGAAGGTATCTGCAACCGGTAGCTCAGGACGGACGTAATCTTTTCCTACTTTGCACGATGATAACAAAAGGCAGCCGGAAATGAGAATTAACCCGGTATATCGAATGATAGTGTTCATGATCAATCTTCTTCTGTTGTTGTCAATTTAGTTTTTACCTGTTCATCGAGGTATTTGAAAATTACGTACAATACCGGGATGATAAAGATGCCGAGCGTAACGCCGATTAACATACCTCCCGCAGCCCCGAAACTGATGGAATGATTGCCCTGAGCAGACGGACCTACCGTCCACATTAGCGGAATCAGACCGGCTACAAACGCCAGGGAGGTCATCAGAATTGGCCGAAGTCGCATACGCGCACCTTCGAGGGCAGATTCATAAATACTCAACCCTGCCTGTCGTTGTTGCACGGCGAATTCGACAATAAGGATGGCGTTTTTTGCCAACAACCCAATGAGCATAATAAGCCCCACTTGCACGTAAATGTTATTCTCCAATCCGACAAGATTGACGAGTGTATATACGCCGATCAATCCTACGGGAACGGAGAGCATCACCGCTAAGGGTAAGATGTAACTTTCATATTGAGCTGCCAATAGAAAGTAAACAAAGAGGATACTCAATGCAAAAATTAATACAGTCTCGTTGCCCGATTGGCTTTCTTCCAGACTCATGCCCGTCCACTCATAGCTGTAGTTGCCGGGCAGGTATGCGGCGGCCGTTTCTTCCATCGCTTTCATCGCTTCGCCGGTACTGTACCCTTCAGACGGTATCGCATTGATGGCAATGGCGTTATATAAATTGTAACGGTTTACAATTTCAGGTCCCATTACTTTTTTAAGGGTTACGATGGTATTTACGGGCACCATTTCGTCCGCACTGTTGCGCACAAAAATGGATTTGAAGGATTCGGGTTCTGCACGGTATTCAAAGTCTGCCTGCATATATAGACGGTACTGTCTGCCGAAACGGTTGAAATCGCTCACCATGACTCTTCCGTAATATCCTTGTATGGTTCGCATCATCTCGTTGATACTCACACCCAGGGCTTTCGCTTTTACGGGGTCTACCTCCAATAGGTACTGTGGGAAGTTGGCGTTGAATGTGGTGTAGGCAGACGCCACTTCCGGCCGTTTTTCCAGCTCGCGCATGAAGGTATCTGCCACCATGCCAAAATCCCACATCGAGCCACCCATGCGATCCTGTAATACGAATTCAAGGCCGGAGAAGTCGCCGAATCCTTGAATGGTGGGGCGTGGGAATACGCTGAACGATGCTTCGGTAATCTTGGACAAATCCTGACGTATGGTGTCCATGATGGCGTTAATGTTCCGGATCTCCCCACGTTCTTTCGCAGGCTTGAGGTTAATGTAGCCGACGGCAAACGCTGAACTCGCGCTGGCATCAATGGCGTTATATCCAGAAACGGTGGTCATTCCCTCGATGGCTTCCCGTTTTTTCAAGATACTGTCCGCTTTGGATAGTGCGGCAGTGGTACGGGCCAGCGACGCCCCCGGGGGCATGGAAAGTGAGTAGGTGATAAAGCTGTCGTCTTCTGTAGGAATGAAACTCGGTGGGGTGCGGTTCATCAGCCACACGCCAATGGCAGTAACAAGTGCGAGTCCGCCCAGCGCTAACCATTTGCGTGCAGTTAAAAAGCGCAGCGAACCAATATACTTGTTTGTGACGGTTGCAAAGCCGGTATTAAATGCACTGAAAAACCGGGATTTAAACCCGCTAAAGCCAGGTTTCTTTTCCGTAGTGGTATCAGCCATCGTATCGGCCACCGTCGTAGGCGTCGGATGTGCATCCGACTTTCTGAGCAGCAATGCGCAAAGTGCAGGGGTAAGTGTCAACGCATTCAGGGCTGAAATCAGAATAGCCGTAGCCAGGGTATAGGCAAATTGCTGGAAAAATACGCCTGAAGGACCGCCCATAAATCCGACGGGAAAAAATACGGCGGACATAATGAGGGTGATGGATACGATGGCACGTGTGATTTCGCCCATCGTAGAGAGGGTCGCTTTCCGGGGCCCGAGGTTTGTCGAGTGCATCTTCTGATGCACAGCCTCGACCACCACGATAGCGTCATCAACCACGATGCCGATGGCCAGTACGAGGGCAAACATGGTCAGTACGTTAATGGAAAATCCGAATAGCTGAAGGAAGAAAAACGTGCCCACCAGCGAAACCGGGATGGCGATGGCCGGAATGAGTGTCGATCGGAAATCCTGCAGAAAAATGAATACAATGATAAACACCAAAATGAACGCTTCGAAAATCGTGTGCTGCACTTGATTAATGGATTCATCAATCTGATCGCGTACACTGTAAGAAATTTCATATTGGATGCCATCGGGAAAGTCTTTGGAGAGCCGTTCCAATACATCACGTATTTGGATGTCGATTTCCCGTGCATTGGAACCACTGGTCTGAAGAATGTTCAGGGTGAGCCCCGGGTGTCCGTTTACCTTGTTATCGCTTCCGAGGTTAGTGGCGCCGAGTTCGACCCGGGCAATGTCTTTCAGGTAAAGTACGGAACCGTCTTCGTTGGTTTTAATGACAATTTGCTCGAACTCTTCTGGCGTGGTAAACCGCCCTTGGTGCCGTAAGATGGTCTCGAAAGCCTCATCGGAAGTTTCCCCGAATTTCCCGGGCGCAATTTCAAAGTTCTGGTCCCGGATAGCTGCCCGGACGTCCTGCGGAATCAACCCATATACGGCCATCTTTTCCGGATTCAACCAGGTACGTATTGAATAATCACGGGCTCCTACACGCCGTACCTCGCCCACACCACTTACCCGTGCCAATTCGCGCATCAGGTTAATCTGTGCGTAGGCTTGCAGGAATGTTTCATCATATAGGGTATCGGGGCGGTTGCTGAAAATGTTGATGGTCATGATGATCCCGCTTTGGCGGGGCTCGACCGTGATCCCCGATTCGATAACTTCGGCGGGGATACGGGCATTCGCTTTTGAAACCCGGGTTTGTACGTTTACCGACGCCTGGTTTGGATCGGTACCTGTTTTAAAAAAAACGGTAATATTTCCGGATCCGGAGTTGGTGGCCGACGAGCGTATATAGGTCATGTTGGGAACGCCATTAATTGCTTCTTCGATGGGAAGCAATACGGCACCGGCTACAGTTTCCGCATTGGCTCCTGGATAGGACGTCGAAACGGTGACACTCGGCGGTGCGATTTCCGGAAACCGGGTGATGGGTAATTGCCACATCGATACCAATCCAAGAATTACCAGCAGGGTGGAAATTACGGTGGCTAATACGGGTCTATTGATGAATGTTTTGAGCATTACATTTCGTTTAAAACGTGTGCCAGCAGCGGACAGGAATCGCCGCCGATAGCATCAAGCGTTAGCTGGGAATAAATGAGAAAGATGTTTACTCTGCAGATGCTGAGGGAACAGTTAGGGGTTTGATCTCCATTCCGTTCTCGAGTTTATCAAGCCCGGACAACACAATCCGGTCGCCCGGTTTGATTCCGTTCTTTACGATATACTGCTTTCCGCTTTTGCCGGTCACTTCGATCGCTTGTTGCTTTACCCGATTATCTGGTTGGAGTGTATATACAAAGATCTTGTCCTGCAAGTCGGTGGTAGCGACTTGGGGTACCGTCAGTACGCCGCGCTGGCGTTCTTCCATTTTGAGTGTGCCGGTATTGCCCGAACGGAGCACATGGTCTTTGTTGGGAAATGTAGCCCGCAGGCTGATGGATCCGGTCGTACGGTTTACCTGGCCATTGATGGCGTCTACCACCCCCTTTTCGGGATAGACGGTGCCGTCGGCCATTACCAAGGACACATTAGGAATCAACTGTGCCGTGTCGGCAGAACCGGTTGATGTTGAATCCGATTTGCCATATTTTTTACGGAAATAAAGAAAATCCGACTCACTCATTGCAAAGTAAACATATACCTCACTGATATCGGAAAGTTCAGTCAGCGGATCGCTGCTGCTTACTAGGTTACCCACACGTTTCGGTATACGTCCGATAAAACCACTTACGGGCGCCTTGATGGTGGTGAATCCCAGGTTAATGCGCGCACTTGCGACAGCTGCCGACGCTTGGGCGAGCGATGCTTTGGCAACGTCGTAATCAGACAGCGCGGCCCGAAGCCTTACATCCGAGATCACGTCGTTCTCAACCAACGGCTTCAGCCGATCTACTTCCAGCTTCGCATTCTCCAATTTTGCCTTTTCGACATTTTCGTTTGCGATGGCATTGTTCAATTGTTCCTGATAGGGCTGTGGATTGATCTTGAAGAGTTTTTGACCTTCTTTCACAACGGCGCCTTCATCGACGTATATTTCTTCCAAAATCCCCTCAACCTGTGGACGTATTTCCACATTTACCTTGCCTTCTATGGTTCCCAAATAGTCTTTTACGGTAATAGCGGTTGCCGTGTCTATTTGCTGCACGGGCAAGGCAATTGCATTGCTTTCTGCATCGTTGGTTTTTGAAGATCCCGTGGAGCAACTGAAAATTACAAAGAGTGATAATGTGATTAAGCCTATGATTATGAGTGTTTTGCTATTTAATTTGATTGAAATGTTCATGTTCTTTCTGTTTATTGTTCCAGTACCTGCGTATTGTTTGTTCTGTGATAAATGATCGATGGTTTTTACGCCATTCGGTTTACGGGATAGGGGTCAGATAGTGTGCCAAACATTTCCTGCAATACCGTGTTATGATTCCAAATGGATTTGGTTTATACGCTACACAAAGAGCAGATTCCTGTCATTGTAACCGCAATTCATCAGGGACATAGGGTAGCAGCCCCTTTAATGGAATATATGCATTTGCAGGAACACGAGCGTTTTCGCGAGGAAGATCCTTACACGGGCTATATGGCAAACCTGCCTGTCAACCGGATTGTCGTAGAAACTTCAAGATTTCAGGTCGATCTTAATCGCCGACGGGAACAAGCCGTATACCGTAGACCGAAAGATGCTTGGGGGTTAACTGTTTGGGAACCCGCTTTACCCGAACTGATGGTTGATCGGCTGCTGGAAGGGTACGATCGGTTTTATGCAGAAATGGATCAGCTGCTGCAATGGGTCCTGGCGCTATTTGGAAAATTTGTGGTATTGGACATCCACAGTTACAATCACAGGCGCACACGTCCCGACGAATCAGCCAATATCGGAGAAAATCCGGAACTTAATATTGGAACCGGTCACAACCATGAAAAATGGAAACCGCTGGGGCATTGCCTGGCCAGTTTTCTGGCACATCACCGCTTCGAAGACCGGTTTCTGGACGTCAGAGAGAATGTTAAATTCAAAGGGGGAGGTTTTTCGGAATGGATTAATCGGAATTATGGTGCGTACGGTTGCGTGTTTTCGCTGGAGTTCAAAAAAACATTTATGGACGAATGGACCGGTTGGGTGGATATCTCCCACCTAAATCGCATTCATGCCATGCTCGGTGGATGCATTCCGTTTCTGTTGCATATGCTTGACACACCCGTTAAACCTTCTTTTTTGCATGGACATTGATGATAAGAAACATATCCAGCGTATTCTTGATAAGCTGAAGAAAAGCAAACCTGTGTTTATGAGCTTGCCCTGTGGCGGTGAACTCCGGATCGAAAGGCCGCTTCCCTACCTGTTGGTGTACCGCGTTCCTCCCGATGGAGAAGATGCATTTACATCGACCCTGGGGAAAACCGAGTCGGCTTACCTGGTGGCTCCAGATACAGAGGAATGCCCCATAAATCCGATTATTTACGCAATAGCCGGTGCGATGGCCGACAAGTTCGGCGGGTTTATGCTGTTGGAAGTCTGGCTGTCAAACCGTGCTGATTCGCCTACATTCAGCATCCATATCAGCCAGAAAAGCGCGTTGCCGATCGCTGAAAAATTACAGTCGGAGTTGCAACGTATTCATCTCATCCAAGTGCCCGGTGTACATACCACACTGGAAAAAGACAAGAAGATGCCTTCACCGCCTTATTACCAAGCGCTGTACGGCGCGGAAGAGGCACGGAAAAACGAGATCATCTTGATTGGATTGGAAATCAGACCCGTTTACATTAATCAACAGACAGGAGCGCCCTATCCACTGTTCTTGCGGGAACTGCGTGAAAATTTTGTAAAAGCATTGCGCAAAAGTTTTTTTGAGTTCGTGCGTATGAAGACCTCCTACAGCGCGGCGAATTTCCAGATGCTGGGCACGACGGAATTGCACGAATCCGTATGGGAAATCGACGAGAAGCTGGCGGAATACAGCAATCAATTTGATTTTCTGCTATTGGTGACGCCAATTAACGCACAGGAAGCCTGGCGAAGCTTTTCCCGGACCAAATACCGAAAAAATCCGGCGTTTCACTATCGGCCTATGCCAATCGATCCCGAACTCATTAAAAGAAAGCTGTATAACCTGCCCATAGAAGCGATTTCGGACCCGACCATCGCTTATCTTTTCCGTGATAAACGAAAGGAAATCGACCGGATGCTCAACATGCTGAGTGAACGGGAAAAGCCAGATTTCCTATATAGCAGTCAGCAGCTTTTTGGCAATGTCGAGGAAAATTTGCTGGAAATTGCGCGCGCCATACTGGTGGCCTCGGAGCCTCAACAAGTACCTGCAGAGCGTGAGATGCTAGATGCCAATGCTTTTGCAGCGTTGGCAAAGGCAGAATTGGAATACTTGAAACAGCAGTACAATACGGTGTCTACCGCTGTGAGGGTACGGGACGACGTGGAGGGAGTCATGGTATCCCGCGGAACGCTCAATATCAGTAGCCGATACCGCATATCCCAAGAGCGTGCTTTTGCCTTGTTGCAACACGAGGTGGGTACCCATGTAGCCACCTACTACAACGGCATGGCCCAACCCTTTAAGCTTTTTTATGTGGGGGTACCCGGTTACGAACAATTGCAGGAGGGGCTCGCGGTACTCAGCGAGTACATGACCGGAGGGTTAACCAACCAACGGATGCGCACCTTGGCGGCACGCGTACTGGCCGTCCATCACATGTTGGCTGGCAATCCGTTTACCGATACGTTTGATATGCTGGTAGAAAAGTACAGCTTTAATCCCGAAACGGCTTTTTATATTACGATGCGAGTATATCGCGGCGGGGGACTCACAAAAGATTCGGTATACCTAAAAGGACTACTGAATGTGATTGAATACGTGAAGGAAGGAAATGATATCTCACAACTGCTCGTTGGAAAAATAAGACAAGACTACCTTCCGATCATCCAGGAGCTGCTGCATAGAGGACTGCTGAAGCCTTCGCCGCTGCGTCCTAAATACCTCGAAAAACCATATGTAGCGAAGATCGACGAAATAAAAAAGGGGGGCAGTGTGTTTAAAATGATTGGGTAGCGTTGGACTATTGGCGATCGGCTTTAAGCTATCAGCTAACAACTACTACGAAAAAAACAGAAGTACAAAAAAACAAAATACAGCAAATATGACCATTACATTTGTCGTGAATCAAGTACGGAAAGAATTGGCAGGCTATACGACTACGGCGCTGGCCCTAGAAGCGCATCGACGTGGACACACTGTGTATTATGCAGGAGTCGGAGACCTGGTTTACCTATCGGATGGACGAGTAGGGGCCCATAGTCGGAAGGTGCCTGACCGCGAATTCCGGTCGCGACACACCTTCCTGGAAGCTGTGGTGGCTGAGGAGAAGCAATTGACGAATTCCAAAGATTGGGATGTTATATGGCTGCGTAATGATCCGGCGGCAGATCTGGAGAAAAGGCCATGGGCACAAGATGCAGGCGTCCTGTTTGGGCAGTTGGCACAACAACAGGGAATTTTAGTGCTCAACAATCCGGACGGCCTGATTAAAGCTTCGAATAAAATGTATTTGCAGTATTTTCCAGAGTCGGTGCGGCCGCAAACCATCATCACGCGTAATATGGCAGATGTCGAAGCTTTTTACCGCGATCAGCATCACCGGATTATTCTTAAGCCCCTGAAGGGGTCTGGCGGAAAGAATGTCTTTCTCATCGATAAAAAGGACGATAAAAATCGGAAACAGATCGTCGAGGCAATCTGCAGGGATGGGTTTGCGATTGCGCAGGAATACCTGCCCGCTGCAAAGAAAGGTGATATCCGTTTATTTTTGATGGATGGAGAACCGTTGCTGAAGGAAGGAAAAGTCGCGGCCATCAAACGTGTGCAGCAGGTTGGCGAAATCCGGAGCAACATCCATCAGGGAGCGAAAGCTAAAAAGGCCGCCATGAATACCGAGATGACGCGCATCGTCGCATCGGTGGGCCCACTGCTTAGGCAGGATGGAATATTTTTGGCTGGGTTAGATATTGTCGGCGACAAGCTAATGGAAATCAATGTTTTTAGTCCGGGTGGACTGATCCACGCCTCCGAATTTCAGCGTGTGGATTTTATGGATGAGGTCATCTCGGCCATCGAAAAGAAAGTGGCAGATAACAGGTAAAATGTGTAGATTTGGTGATACGTTCGTTGCGCATGGCCGGTATCGTGCAGACACTTCACCAAATCGGGACTTTTATCTACCAGTGGTATTGGGTACCGCTGTTGTTGGTGTATATTGCCATCATCCTGACCATCTTGATCGAAAACCGCAATCCTACCAAAACAATCGCCTGGATTATGGTGATTGTCTTTGTTCCGGTGATTGGCATCGTAATTTATTATTTTTTTGGTCAGAAATTTAAAAAGATCAAGATATTCCGGATGCAAAACCGGGAAAAGCACGTTCGACTGTTGAACGTGTGGGATCGGCTAACTCCCATTATGGACCACAACCTCGTTGTGTTGAAGCAATCTATGGGGCCGCTCAGTAGGGTTTTTGTCTTCTTGAAAAACCAGCGGATTGCACCTCCTTCACTGCATAACCGTGTGGAACTTTTAATCAATGGTGAACAAAAATTTCCCGAATTGTTCCGGGTAATCCGTGGGGCGACCCACCATGTCCATTTGGAATATTATATTTTTGAGCTGGATGAAATCGGTCTTGCACTGATTGCATTACTGGAAGAAAAAGCATCGACAGGCATCACTGTGCGGATCATTGCCGATGCATTCGGATCGCCAAAGCTTAGGCGTCGGCAAAAACGTTTTGCTAAAGCCGGAATTCAGTTTATTCCGTTTATGCCGGTTACCTTTACATCGCTGGCAAATGGAAATTATCGAAACCACCGCAAAATAGCTGTTATTGACGGACATACTGCTTTTGTAGGTGGTATCAACATCAGCGATCGGTATATCAACAGGGGGCGCCATTCCCCGTATTGGCGGGATACTGCTGTAAAAATCCAGGGCGACGCGGTAAACGTGCTGCAAACGCATTTTTGGATGAATTGGCACCTGGCCGGAGGTGAGTCTTTTAGCCTCCGGGATGGTTATTTCCACACGACACCGGCCCGGCCTGTTGGAGGTGCGGCCGTGAGTTTCGCCTTCAGCGATCCGGGTTCCAATGCGCCCTATAACATGGAAGCCATGTTGATTGGCATTGCTGAGGCAGCACATACGGT
>Ga0182737_1003525_pt1 | contig 11425 bp, 8 predicted proteins | sample eDN5th30CBELigOP_FD_128878 | JGI IMG/M metagenome (GOLD analysis project Ga0182737, IMG submission 128878) | Enriched Organic Plus compost microbial communities from Emeryville, California, USA - eDNA 5th pass 30_C BE-Lig OP (version 2) (version 2) ... | reverse complement strand
CCCGCAGCATCGGCCAGGCCGTCACGGTGCGCTTCACCCTCGCCTGCCTGAAACATTTCGGCGCGCTGCGGAAGATATTGCGCGGGGGCGGATATTCCATCGACCTGCGGAGGATGGAGCTCGCCCCGCTGGGCGCGGTGTTCGGCGTGCCGAGCGTGCAGATGCTGCATGACGGCATGGTCAAGGGCAAGCAGATGAGTTCCCTGTTGCGCCGCTTCTGGTGGGTGAAGGATCTGTCCGAGCGCTATTCGCTGAGCCGCGCCCATTCCTTCTACTGCGTCAATCAGGACCTGTCCGACCGTCTGAAGGCCAGCTATCCCCGCCATGCCCACAAGGTCGGCACGCTGCCGACATGGGCCAATCCGCGGATATTCCGGACCAGCCCCCTTCCTTCCACCGGGGACGGCGCCTTTCACATCGGCTTTTCGGGCCGGATGGACGATTTCAAGCGCCCCGACATCATGTTCTCCGCCATCGCCGAGGCGCGCAAATCCTGCCCCGGCCTCGTCTTCCACTATATCGGGGACGGCGATGTCGAGCGTTTTCCGCAATTCGAAGCGATCCGGTCCTTCACCGTCCTGCACGGAAAGCAGAGCATCGAAGGGCTGGCGCAGATCCTGTCCACGCTGCATGCGGGTCTGCTGACCTCGGATTTCGAAGGCATGCCGCGATCCGTGATGGAATTCCTGGCGAGCGGACGGCCCGTGGTCGCGCTGCACCTGCCCCAGTTGGAAGCGGTGATCCACGACGGACGGAGCGGCTTCCTCGTGCCGCGCGGGCCGGATCAGACAGCCGATCTGGGCGCGGCCATCCATCGCCTGCAAGGCCAGATCGAGTCCGGCGCCATCACCGCTGGCGGTGTGGCGGAGGCGGTCGCCGATTATAATCCGGAAAATCTGCTGGGCCGGCTCTATCAGGATCACCGGACTATCCGCGAAAAGACGCTGGCCTCGGTCTGAAACGATCCGGATAGCCGGGGTCTGAAACGATCCGGATAGCCGGACCGGCCCTTCGCGCCGTGGGCCTGATCGGTCAGGCCGGTCGATCAGGCCCGGTCGATCAGGCTCACGGCCCCCTTCATGTCATCCCGCACAATGGCCAGAAAGGCCCAGGAGTGGACGAAATAGCGCTTGAGCAGGCGATTGGGCTCCTGCAACGCGCGCCACAGCCATTCCATGCCCATTTTCCGGACAAGGCGCGGCGCTCTCGACAACGCGCCGATATGAAAAGCAAGCGCCGCCCCCACCGCGCAGGCGTAAACGTCGCCCAGAACATTCCGGTGGCGGTTCATCCAGATTTCCGACTTGGGGCAACCGACACCGAAGAATAAATGGGTGGTCCCATGGTCGCGGATGGCGGCCGCCATCCTTTCGCCAAAGGCGGGGTCCTTTTCGAATCCGAAAGGAGGGATCGCCGAGCCGACCGCTTCCGGCGGAAAACCCCTCTGCACCAGCCCCTGCTTCAATCCCTGCGCGATCTCCTCGCTGGCGCAGACGAAAAAGGGGCGATGCACAGCGGGGTTCAGCCTCTCCATCACCCTGGCGAACAGATCGGCCCCCGTCACTTTGGGCACACCCACGCCCCGCAGACGCGCATAAAGATAAACAGGCGTGCCATCGACGGTCCGGCACCAGGCATTGGCGTAGGCGTCGCGCAGGTCGGCATTGCGCCGCAACTGCACGATATGATCCACATTCGCCGTCACAACGAAACGCGCGCCCTGGCCGTGTTCGGGCGCGGAGAGAAAGGCGGAAACCACCTGCTCCTCATGAGCACCGGAAAAATCGACCCCAAAAATTTGACCTGTTCCTTGTGTCATAGCCTCCGCCGTATCAATTCCGGGCGTCTTTCCGTTCCTCGGTATAAATCTATTTTCGCAATGCACAATCATACCGGATGCAGAACGGATGCATTTTTCACTGCGAAAACCTGCTGAAAATATGTCCCGATCATTGCACTTTTGTTCCATCCGGCTGTGTTGGGGAAAGCCGCTCCCTCCCTTGCCCGGGACGGGAAAACAGGGGCACTCCATCTGGCCTTATGCGCACTCTTGCTCCTTGCATTTGCTTAAGAGACAGACGTTCTGATATCGACTATGGCATTATTACCGGAAAAATTCCTCCGCATACCCGCCATCCGTCACGATTGCGGCACATCCTGCGGCAATCGGAAAGCCGGGGCCCTGAAACGATATGATCGGATTATGCCGTGCCGCAGCATAGTATCGCAAATCGCCGTACCGTTCTTGGAGCCATCACAGGCGGAATAGCCGCGCTCGCTTTTCCCGGAACGGTCGGCAAGGCCGCGCCGACGGCCTCTCTGGCGGAGGTTGCCTCACGGCGCCGCATGCGGTTCGGCAGTGAAATCCATGCCGGTTTCGGCAGGGATCAAGGCTCCTTCGAAGACCCGGACTATCGCCGCCTGATTGCCGCGCAATGCTCCGTCATCGTCCCCGGCAACGAATTGAAATGGAACCGGATCGCACGATATGGCCCCTCGCCCAGCTTCGGCATCGCGGACCGGATCGTCGACTTCGCGAAGGAAAATCATCTGGCGGTTCGCGGCCATACACTGGTCTGGCCGCATGAAAACCGCCTGCCTTCCTGGGTGGAAAGAGACATGACCCGCGCCGGGAAAAGCAGTTCGCAGAAGGCGGAGCAGCTTGTACGCCGCCAGATCGATATCATGACGGCACGCTATGGGCGCTATATCGATAGCTATGATGTGGTGAATGAGGCCATCTCTCCCAAAAGCGGCGAATATGTGCAAACCGGGCTCGCTTCCGCCATGGGCGGAATGGAGCCGCTCATCGACCTGGCGTTCACCGTCACCCGCGCGCAGGCTCCGGAAGCGGAGCTGGTCTATAACGACTATATGAGTTGGGAGCCCGACAGCGCCATCCATCGCAAGGCCGTTCTGCGGCTGCTGGAAGGCATGTTGAAGCGCGGCACTCCCCTCAATGCGCTGGGCATACAATCGCATGTATTCGCGGGCGCGGATGGCATAGCGAAACCGGGCGCCATCGCCGATATCCCCGCCTGGCGTTCTTTCCTTAACGAAGTCAAGGGCATGGGACTGTCGATCCTGATAACGGAACTGGATGTCAATGACCGCTGGCTGCGGGGAGACATCCCCACGCGGGACGAACGCATAGCCGATGTGGCGCGCGCCTATCTGGATGTGACGCTGGACTGCGGCGTGGTTTCAACCGTCATGGCCTGGGGATTGAGCGACCGCTATTCCTGGATGCAATCGCAGCCCGGGCGGCAGGACGGCACCCCGATGCGGCCCTGCCCCTATGATGCCGATCTGAAACCCAAGCCGATGCTGACGGCGATCGCGCAGGCACTGGCGGCGGCCCCCGTCTACAGCCGGCCAGCTCGAGCGGTACTGTAACAAAACGTCAGCGTCGAAGGCGTGCCAGCACCCATCCGCGCGTTCCGAACAGGTCGGCCGTCACCGCGACCAGCAGGAATATTCCGCCGCCCACCCCCATTCGCACGACCATTTCCGCCAGAGGCGAAGGCATTTGAACGGGCAGCACCGCCAGCGTCATGGCGCCGGTGGCAAGCCCGACCGCTGCTATATTCCGCCACAGCGACGCAACCTTGCCCAAGCGCCATACCAGCGCCGCTGAAACGATCAGCCCCGCCAGCAGCCCGGCGACCGTTCCGTGCACGATGAGCATGGCGTCGAAGCCCCTCCAATAGCCCAACCCGAAAATCCAGCCGCAGGCGACGAGAATGGAAATCGCCGGACCGGCAATCGACAGGGCCGACCGCTCCACAACGGCAAAAAGCGGGTCCAGCCCATAGAGCCGGAACGCCATCAGCCCGGCCGCCAGCGTGGCCCAGCCAATCGCTTCATAATAGCTGCCGGCATAGGCGGGAGGCACGAAATAATGGCCGAAGGATGCCTGCACGAGATAGAATCCGGCGGTCGCGGGCAGCAGCAGCGCGAGCGGGACGGAAATCTGCAACGCATTCTGCCGCGCCTGCTCCCCCGCGTCATGGAACTCGGCGGAACGGATGGAACGGCGGACGAGCACGATGTTGATCGCCATGCCGAGCGCCAATATCGCCTTTTGCGACATGTCCAGCGCCAGCAGCACTCCGCCGGCTTCATCCGCCGCGCCCCACCGCAGAAGGAACAGGCGCACCAGCGCGGGCAGGAAGTTGGCGATGGCCACTCCGGCCGCCGCGAAAGCGCCATAGCGGGCCAGCGCCAATGCCGTCGCCCGATCGACCGGGGAATCGAGGCGGGGCAGTCCCCCACCCCGCAGACGGACGACCAGCAACGCCAGGAAATAGGACAGGCCCAGCGCCGCCAGCCCCAGCAAGCCGCTGCCCGTTGCCATGACCGTTATCGCGACGATGGCAAGGCTCAGCACCGCCCGGCTGATCCAGCCGATCAGAAATGTCCTGTCATATCCCTGCGCGCGGACCAGCGCCACGCCTCCGTCGAAACTGCCCTGGCATACCGCGTAGAACAATATCGCCCCACCCAGCAGGAAGCCGGTCGTTCCCAAGCTCGTTCCTATCAGTACAGCCGCCAGCGCCATCACCAGCAACGCCGCCGTCATCAGGCTGTAGAAGAAGCGCAGCGCCGTCAGCCTCCGCTTCGTCAGGTCCCGGTCGGTCGACACGCTGTAGCGGATCACCCCGAAACGTATCCATTCGAAGCAAAGCGAGGCCATGAACTGCCCTGTTGCCCAACCCGTTGCGAAGGTCGCATATTCGGCCGGGACGAGGAACCGCGGAACGAGCAACTGGATGGCGAAGGTGACGAGATTGGCCAACACCACCGTGAGCGGGATGAAGATACCTGCGTTCAGGCGCATGCTGGCTCAATCGCCGCGAGAAGAGGACAGGATGCGGGCCGGAACCCCGGCTGCCACCGCGCCGGGCGGAACATCCTTCATCACCACGCTGTTGGCGGCGACCACCGCCTTTTCTCCCAGCGTAACGGCGCCGATGACGACGCACCCGGCATACAGTGTCACGCCATCCTTCACGATCGGATAGAAGGCATCGTCGGAGGAACGGCGGCCCAGCGTGACGGACTGGTATATGGTGACATTGCGTCCGATTTCGACCGCGTCGCCAATGACCACCGCTACCGCATGCGGCAGGTTCAGCCCCGGCGCGATCCTCGCGTTAAGGCTGATATAGCAGCCGGATCGCCCGGTGTTGATGCGCCATATCACCCGCCCCAGCGCCCGGAACACATGCCCCTTGCGATGGAGACCGGTTGCCAGCCGGTGCAACAGAACCGTCAGAAAGCCGGGGGAAGCCAACGTCGTGGCGGCCACGCCCAAAAAGCCGCGACGATGGGAACAGACCGAAAGATCAGCCTGCACCACGTCCCATAGGCGCTCGGTCATGCGGTCCGCCCTCTGTCCAGGGGACCACGGCTGTTTCCCTGACGGTGGAACGCCCCCTTCTGCCCGTACCAGAGCATCAGCCCATAAGCAGAGGCAAAAGCCCAGAGCGGTGTCAGAAATTCCTGCGTATAGGGGGTGGAGGCGATCGACATCACCAGCATTGAAAGATTGACCGACAGGCAGAACCAGGATGCCGCGTCGCGCCAGCGCAGATATTGGCGCAACAGCGGGAAGAGGATCGCCAGAAGCATGACCAGAAACGCCGCGAACCCAAGATAGCCCGCCTGCGCCAGCAGCTTCGGCCAGAATACGTCGGTCAGATAGTTGGGGTTCTCCGGCGATCCACCCCATACGCGGTTTATGCCGAACTCATAATAAAGATGGCTGTAGCCCATCTGGAACGAAGGCGGACTGGCGAAAGTCCCCGCCCCGCTGCCGAGGGGGAAATAGCGATCCGCTATCTCAAAGCTCGAAGAAGTCAGCACCGTCCGCGCCTGCTTGTCGGTGTTGTCGATCACATAATTCTGGAATTGCGCGGCGAACACGTCGCCCACGGGTGTGAAGGCCACCACCCCACCCGCTATCAGAAGGGCAACCGGCAGGAGCAGAACCCAGACCGGCGGCTTGTTCTTGCGCCCGATGATAAACAATATCGCGCAGAGGATGAAAGCGAACATCTCCTTCGCGGAGAGATGCAGGAAAAAGACGAGGGCAAGATAGGCGACGAGAGCCAGCCCCGGCATGGTCCAGTATCTCTTCACGCGATACATGGCCGCCAGGGCGCCGAACATCGTGACGTAACAGCTCTCAAGATGATGCAGCATCAGCCCCTGGGGCTGATAGAAACCGAGCCGGGCCACCAACCTGATGCCGGTCAGGCCATAGCCGCCGCCGAGCACTATGTCCCGCCAGACGAACAAGCTGTTTATCAGCGCCACGACGATCAGCGCATTGGTGGCATGGGCGATGCTATCCTCTCCCCTGCCCGACCGCATGAAAAGATAGAGGAACGCGAACAGGAAGATCAGCGGCTTCGTGTCGAGCGCTATGTCCCACAGGGCGCCCATCGGCTGGGACACGCCCCCCGGATCGTTCAGAAGAACCGACAACAGGCCCGCCATCGCATAGATCAGGAAAGCAACCGGGATGATCGCTATCGGCCTGCCGTATCTGAACAGGCCCACAGCGGCCGGTACGATCATCAGCGCGGCGAAAATCTCATCCATGGGTGTGCTGCCATAGGCGCCCCTGACGCCGATGGCGAAGACCCAGCGCACCAGCAGGTAAAGGATGAAGGCAAGCGCCGCCAGATCGAGCGGGCCTCGCCTGCCACGTCCGGACATAGCGGACGATTCCAGAAAGGACGCGGATCTCTCTCCAGCCAGAACCATTATCTCTTCACCTGCACAACCCTGCCTGAAAAACGCAAGCGCCCTGACGGCCTCGAACCCGCCTGCGGCATAGCATTATAGACGCCGGGATAAACATTAATAACGCCCTCCTCCGGGCCATCCGAACCGCCGCCTTGATCCGCCTGACGGAGCGGCGCAAGGCTTATGACATCCATTTCGGCCAGAACGCGGCACCCTTGCCGTTTCCTCAACCGGAAACGGCAGGCTGCGCCCTTTTGCCCAGATCCTTGAAGCGGAGCATCGGCTGCTCGACAAGCTTGTAGGAAAGAAAAGCCAGCACGAACGATCCGCAGATCGCCAGCCACCCTCCGAACGCGTCATGGTGCAGGCCAACATATCCGAGCAGCATAACGATGCCCCCCTGCCATATATAGAGGGAATAGCTGAGCCGCCCCACGCCGTCGACCACCGGCCAATTGGCGATCCGCTGGAAAAACCCGACCCCCGTCCCGAAAACCATCGAGACGAGAATCAGCCCGCAGGCGATGTTGCGCACGGTGTAGCGCAGCGTATCGCCATAGATTCCGCCCTTATAGGCAAAGGCGGCGAGCAACAGCACAATGCCCGCGATCAGTCCCCACAGATTGGCGAATCGCTCCAGAAACCCTCTCCCCTCCGGCATCTCGCACAGCGCGGCGATCAGGACGCCGATGGCGATGCTGTCGAAGCGCGTTTCAGAGGGCCGGTACACATATCCGGTGCCGATGATCTCCGGCCAGATCAGCACATAGGCGAGGCGGAACAACAGGGGCACGATGCAGAATATGATCGCGAACCCCAGCACCTTGCGCGGATTTCCACGCATGAAGAGGAAAGCGAACGGCATGAAGAGGTAGAAATGCTCCTCGACCGCAAGCGACCAAAGGGCGCCGATCGGGAAGATCAGGCTTTCGCCACGCCATTCGTAGAAATTGTGCAGATAATTGGTAAAGTAAAACAGAACGGAGAATATTTCTATCGAATTATATCTGTCGCTCCTTATAGTGAATATAATCAGGAAGAAGATAAGATAGAATATCAGAACCGGGTACAGTCGAAGATAACGGCGATAGAAAAAACCCTTGAGACTGATGCTGCCGAATTTCTTGTCCTCGGCGAACAGCAGGCGGGTGATGAGGAAACCGCTTATCGCGAAGAAAAGGAACACCCCCAGCGCCGATACGCCGTTGAACCGTTCCGGCAGGGCGAAATGGCCGATGACCACGAGCAAGATGCTCGCCGCGCGCAGGCCGTTGAGGCCGGGAATAAAGCCATAGGCGGCCGGCATGTCCTCCCATCGGAGACGCGACGCGCTTTCCGGACTTGCTCCCTTCTCCACACTTATTCCCTGCCGGCCCCGTCGCGCCTGTCGATCGCGCGGGCCGGGACGCCGACCAGAACGAGATCGGACCCGAAGGACTTATGCACCACCGCATTCGCCCCGATGCTGACGCGATCGCCCAGGGTGATCGGACCGAACAGCTTCGCGCCCGGCCCTATATAGCAATCGTCACCCAGGACGGGCGATCCTCCGTCCGTTTCCCCCAGGCTGGTGCCGGGATGGATTCTGCAGTTGGCGCCGACACGGCAACCGGGATTGACGACGATGGTGCCCCAGTGGGCGATCGAAAGGCCCGGCCCGAAATTATTGGGGTGGATGGTGAAACCGAGCTTCATCCCCGCGCGCCGCAGACGGAACAGGCAGAACAGCACATAAGGTTTCCACAGGCGGCCCTTGCGGCAATTCACCACATATTCGGTGCGGCGCAACAATCGCTGATAGCGCAACAACGGGTGGCGAAAACCGACAGCCCAGGACCAGCGCCCGACGCCTGCCCGCTTCAGATCGGCTTGTATATAGCGATCCCTATCTTGCGTGGATTGAATCATGAGCCTGTCGCACCTAAGGCTGTGACATTGCGGAAGCGGGACTTCCATGCCAGTCCTTACGCAGGTGCACAAGGGGAAGTGAGGATAATCCGTTCCGAGACATTCTGATCTCCCTACCGCACCGCGCGGCATTCGCGTACGCCCGCTTCCTGCGTCTCCGCGCCGCACGGAGCGGGTTCGCCGTAGATCCAGCCCGATCCCATATAGCCGATATAGACCCGGCCGAAGACCGTCTTGTCCGCCTCCAGCACCGTCACCTGATCGAGCCGCCCCAGCGGAAAATCCGTCAGCCGCTGCCAGCTCGCGCCATTGTCGACGGAGCGCCAGATGCCGTAGACGCCGTTCATGCGCCCGGACAGATAGAGGGCGGGATAGGGCCGCCCCCGCGCCGCCTTGCCGAAGGCCACGTCGTCGACATCGCTGCTTCCCCGGATGACGGTCCAGTTCCTTCCGCCGTCCACCGACCGGCGCAAGGCCGTATCCCCGCCGCCCCGCACTCCGCTGGTGAAGAACAGATGCCCCGCCTGCCCCGGCACGGCCCTCAGCTTCGCGGCGTGGCGGCTTTCCGGCAGTATCTCCCCGTAGAAGCGCCGCTCCCAGTTCGCGCCGCCGTCCCGCGTCGCCCACAGGCCCGCAAGGCCCGGATTGTCCCCGTCCCCGCTGTGATAGAGGTAGAAGGTGCGCGGCTCCACCCGGTCGGCGGCGACGGTCTTGCGCTGGGTCCAGATCGGCTCGAACGATCCCGTATAGGGCAGCTTCTCGCCCGGCAGCGCCACGCGATGCCATGTCCGCCCCCGGTCCGCCGTATAGAAGGGCGAGCGGTTATGCGCGGGCGCCCACAGGATCGCATCGGGCGACCCCGCCGACACCGCGATGGAACCGAAGGACATGCGCCAGGGATCGTCCGCCTTCGTGCCCGGCGGCGTGGGCAGCGAAGCGAATTTGCTCCAGCTCCGCCCGCCATCCATGCTGTATCCCGCCATCACCGCGTCGCCATCCTCCGCGCAGCAGGCGCGCGTATCGGACGCGTTGGTGACGAGGAAACCCGGCGTGGAGGGCGTCCAGTCCACCTGCGGCGCGGCGATGATGACGCGCTCGCGCGGACCATAGGTGGTGGAAAAGGCGTCAAGGTCGGGCTTCACATGGATGCCGAAATCATATCCCGCGAATACCGGCGCCCTGTCAGGCGCATGCACCGCGTCGGTGGCGACGATCTCCTCTATCCCCCGTGACAGGCCGCGCCAGTCGAGACGGCCGCACGCCGTATCGGTCCCGGCCACGAACATGCCCTGCCCCTGCGCGATCCACAGCCGATCGGGCCGTGCCGCATCGAAACCGATGGAGGCGACGGGCGCATAAGACTGGTCGGCGACCCGCATCCAAGGCACGTCCCCGTCCCCCGCGCGGATCGAGCGGCCCATGCCATGCCAGCTTTTCCCCTTGTCGAGCGAGCACCAGCCGTCGCCGCCCTCGGTCATCAGGATCATCCGCCGGTCGTCGGGCGCAATCGCGATCGCGCGATATTTCGCCCGGGGCAGCGCGCCGTCCGCCACGCGGTCGGACCAGCGCCCGTCCCGCCATTGCCAGACCGTGCCCTTCTCCCAATCGGCGGCGACGAACGCGCCATCGGAGGTGAAGGCCCCCTGCGCCACCGTTTCCGGCCCGCCGTCCAGCGGAGAGAAGCCTGCGGTGTCCCGGCCCGCCGTGAACAGCCCGTTTCCGGGCGAGGCCACCCAGATATCGTGCCCGCCCGCCGCCGCGCGGGATGGGGCGAACCAGACCGACAGGCCAGGCGCCTGCATGCCCGGCCCGGGGCGCAGGTCCTTCGCCGGAGGCACCGAATCGACCTGCTGCCAGTGCGCGCCGCCATCGGTGGAGCGCCACAGCCCCTCCCCCGAGGTGCCGAGCAGCAGATGATCCGGGTCCGCCGGATCGACCGCCAGATGCGGGCCGTCGAAACGGAATTCGGAATTCGGTTCAAAATGGAATGGAGCCGCCCCGCGCGCGGGCGCCCGCCAATGCACGCCCCCGTCGTCCGACCGCAGCACCCGGCCCTTAATGGCGAGATAGACGCGCTTCGGGTCGGAGGGGGCGACGGCGACCTCATAGGCGCCTTCATTGACCCCGGCCTGCACCCGGTACTCCTCGGGCATATGGTCCGCGATCACCATCTGCACCCAGCGGTCCAGCCGCGCGTCCCAGCGATAGGCGCCATGGACATCGGTGCGGATCACCCGCGTCAGCCCGCGCGCATCCTGCGCCATGCCTGTAATGAAGCCGCCGCCGCCGATCGCGACGGGCCGCCAGAGATACCGTTCCCCGGCGACAGGCTCCAGCGCGGAGGCGTCGGCGGGCGGCGGAACGGACGGCAGGCCGCCCCCATCCGCTCCCGGCGGCGCAGACACTGCCCCCATGTCCGGCACTACCGCCCCGCAAAAGGCGAGAGCGAGAAGGCCGACGATCATCCGTTCCATCATGTTCCCGCCTTCACCTTCGTTCGCCTGTGCCATGCGGACGGTTCTTCTGGCAACCATGCTTCGATCCCGCCTGATCCACGCCGAAACGGACACAATGTCGCTGGCATCGGTCCGTCAAGAGGTTCAACGGCAATCTGTCGGGGAAGAGTGGGGAACATGCGATATGCCGTCATCGAACAGGCCGGAAGAGGCAAAGGACATTCCCCTGCCGTCGCTTGAGGGCGTCGCCCGCCTGCTGCGGGAGCAGGAGGAGGAATTGCGGGACCTCGCCCGCGCGACGCTTG